>OOCB01002800.1_pt1 | contig 18824 bp, 8 predicted proteins | sample 1671351 | NCBI WGS metagenome assembly OOCB01 (sample SAMN06348148, study PRJEB24527) | human gut metagenome | biome: human gut; feature: ankylosing spondylitis patient; material: feces | host: Homo sapiens | place: China | collected 2015-10
TTTGGAGCTGGTGACAGGAGTTGAACCTGCAACCCACTGATTACAAATCAGTTGCGCTGCCATTGCGCCACACCAGCGAGTATCGTTTGCACAGGGTACTTTAGTAGAATACCAGAAACCTCCCCGCTTGTCAATATCTTTGTCCGGCCCGCTGTCGGCCCATGCAGCGCTGTTTCAGGGCGTTTCGAGACATCCGCGAGGCGATTCACGCAGATACGGCCACATTATGGCCGGAATGTGATAGAATAAAACAAGCTTAATATTTATGCTTCTTTCACAAGTTCCTGCCGCTTCGTCTTGAACTTCTGTGCAAAACTTACATTTTTCAGAGGAGGTTTCTATGATCTCTTATCGCAAGCTTGCAATGCGCGTTCTGGGGCATCCGCTGCGGGTGCCGTTCCCCCGGCCTGCGTCCCACCGAGTGACGGCGCTGGCGCTGACAGCCGCAATGGTGGCCGGCATGGCCGCACCGGCGTATGCGGATACCTATTACATAGGCGATGGTGACATCACAGTCACCAAAGACAAAAGCGGCACCTATGTCAAGCACTCGGGAAATCCTACTGCTACAAAGGACAGCGACGGCAATATCATCATCAAGGGCGGCAAGCGCTCAGAGGATACCACCGCCTCCGGCGGCGGCTCTTCTGAAGGCGGCACCTCCGCAGCCTCTCCCGCCCAACCCAAGTTGGCCACGCCCCCATCAGAAGACAGCGACAGCGAAAACGAAGACATTGTCTACCTCGGCGCCCCCAAGGGCAACGTGTCTTCTGACGACGGCAACGAGGAAAACGAAAACCAGACCGGCGACACCACCGGCGGCGAGGAAAACAAGAACCAGCCTGACGACACTACCGGCGGCGAAGAAAGCAAGAACCAGCCTGACGACACTACCGGCGGCGAGGAAAACGAGACTGATCCCACGAAAAAGGACCAGACCGGCGGCAAGAACACCGGCGCGGGAAGCTCTGACCCTGAGAGCAAAGGCTCTGAGAGCGGCACCTCCGGCTCGGCGGGCGGCACTCCCACCACCGGCAGCGAGACCCCTGCCGAAGGCACGGAAGGCACGGAAAGCACGGAGAGCAGCCTCTCTACACCCAAAAGCCAGTTCACGTACACCGGTGCATCCCTCAAGGTCGCCGACGCCAATGACGACGAAGAGACCCGGAACAAATCGACTACGGTCTTGGAACGCGCGGCGGAAAACTTCAGGAGCACAGCCGAAAACGTCACCAACTATGTCATCCGCATCATCAACAAGGCCAAAGGCAATGACAACACCCTCAACGTGACGCTGGACAATGTCAACATTAAGACCAAAAATGACGCCGCCCTCAGCGTCGAGGGCGCGGGCAACACGACGATCACGCTCAAGGGCGACAATACCCTCACCAGCGACGGCCAACATGCCGGCCTCGAGCACAACGAAAAGGACTATTATGGCAGAGAAGACACCGGCAAACTGACCATCACATCCGGAAATGAAAATGGCCGCAACACCGGCAGCCTGACCGCCACAGGCAGCGGTGCCTCTGCTGGCATCGGCAGCGTCTGGAACTCCGGCAACTATAGCGACAGTGGCGCCGGCGACATTGAGATAACAGGCGGCGACATCACCGCCATCGGCGCCTCCAGTGCTGCCGGCATTGGCAGCGGTTGCAATGCTACCGGCGAAACCAATATCACCATCTCCGGCACTGCCAAAATCAAGGCGCAGACCGAGCAGGGCGGCGCCGGCATCGGCAGTGGTTCAGGAGCTACTGGCAACACCAATATCACCATCTCCGGCGGCACCATCGAAAACGCGCAGGGCGGCTCCGGTGGTGCCGGCATCGGCAGCGGTGACGGAAGCACCGGCCAGACCACAGTCACCATCAAGAGCGGCACCATCAAGAACGCCACCGGTGGCAACACCGGCGACGGCATCGGCGGCGGTTGCGATAGCAAGAATATTACCGTCAAGATCGAGGGCGGCACCATCGAAAAAGCGAAGGGCGGCGACGGCTATGGTTCCCACGACGCCGGCGACGGCATCCACAGCGACGGCGAGCTCACCATTCCTGACAAAGCCACCATTGTCAGCGCCATCGGCGGCAACGGCGACAGCAGAAACAGCAGCAGTAACGCCGGCCACGGCATCTACAGCGGCGGCAAGCTCACCATCAAGGGCGACATCGGGACTGCGCAGGGCGGCAAAGGCAAAACTACCGCCGGCCACGGCATCTACAGCAAAGGCGACCTCAACATCTCCGACAACGCCACCATCACGAACGCTACCGGCGGCGCTTCTACCGATGGCTACGCCGGCGACGGCATCCACAGCGACGGCAAGCTCACCATCTCCGGCGGCACCATCGGAACTGCGCAGGGCGGCGTCGGCAATGCCTCCGGCGGCAGCGGCATCCTTGGCAAGACCATGGAGATCCTTGCCGGTACCATTCAAAAAGCCATCGGCGGCAACTCCACCGGCACCGGCGAGAACGACACCGGCGGCGACGGCATCAGCGCCAGTAAGTTCACCATCTCCGGCGGCGAGATACAGCAGGCCACCGGCGGCGCTTCTACCAACGGCAGCGGCGGCAGCGGCATCCGCAGCAACGGTAACGGTACACTCACCATCAAGGGCGGCAAGATAGAGCAGGCCACCGGCGGCGATTCCGAGAAGTACGGCGGCAGCGGCATCTACAGCAGCAGTAAGCTCACCATCTCCGACAGCGCCACCATCAGAACCGCGCAGGGCGGCGACGGCAAAGGCAAGAGCGGCGGCAGCGGCATCTACAGTTACGGCGACCTCACCATCTCCGGCGGCAAGATACAGAAGGCCACCGGCGGCGCTTCTACCGATGGCAACGGCGGCAGCGGCATCTTCAGCGGCAGTAATCTCACCATCTCCAGCGGCACCATCGAAACCGCGCAGGGCGGCGACGGCAATGCCTCCGGCGGCATGGGCATCCGCAGCGGCGGTATGCTCACCATCTCCGACAACGCCACCATCGGAACCGCGAAGGGCGGCGACGGCACGGCGGACGACGGCACCGGCGGCACTGGCATCTACAGCGCCGGTAGGCTCTTCATCTCCGGCGGCGAGATACAGAACGCTACCGGCGGCAACGGAGGCAGCGGAGGCAGCGGCGGCAGCGGCATCCGCGGCGATTACGTTGTGAATATTTCGGGCGGTATCATTAAAAATGCCGAGGGTACGGGCGGCGGCGCAGGCATCGGCGGCGGCGCGAACTCCTTCCAGGATACCACCATCAACATCTCCGGCGGCACCATTGAAAAGGCCACGGGCGGCGTCGGCGGTGGTGCAGGCATCGGCAGTGGCAAAGGCTCTACCGGCGAGACCAAAATCGACATCACCCAGGATGCGCTCGTGTACGCGTATGGCAGCGGCGGCGCAGCCATCGGTTCGGGCGAATCCTCCACCGGCAAGACGACCGTCAACATCCACGATACAACTGCCGGAAAGGGTGTCAAACATGCTTTTGCCTACGACGGTGCAGGCATCGGCAGCGGTCATTACGCCTCCGGCCAAACTTACATCACCATCCGCAACGCGTCTGTGAGCTCTCTGGAGTCCTCCGCTGATTCCACTAATAACCCGGGCGCTGGCATTGGCAGCGGCAAAGGCGCCAAGGGCAACACCGCCATCACGATAGAAGGCAGCACGGTAAAGGCCGTCGGCGGCAACGGCGCAGCCATCGGCAGCGGCAGTGAAGGAGACTTCTACAGTCCTCCTACGGGTACGCCGAACGCCCTCAAGACCATTATCCATATCACTGACAGCAACGTCACAGCCTCCAGCGACTCCAGTGCAGCCATCGGCAGCGGCAGCTATTCTACCAACGCCACGGACATCGAGATCACCGGCGGCACCATCAATGCTTCGAGTTATGATGGTTCCGGCATCGGCAGCGGCGATAGCGCCAAGGGCGACACCGACATCCACATCACCAACAGCGATGTCACAGCCAAGGGCTTTATCGACGTCAGGTATGTAAGCCACGGCACAGGCATCGGTTCCGGTATCAATTCTTCCGGAAAGACTACCATTGATATTTCCGGCGGCACTGTTAAGGCCATGGGCAGCGGCGACGGCTACAATGGCAGCGCGGGCATCGGTTCAGGCAGCGACTCCACCGGCGACACCAGCATCACTCTCCGCGACGGCGTGACCGTTACGGCCACCGGCGGCGGTAATTCCTCCCTTGGCGGCGGCGGCGGCGCAGGCATCGGCAGCGGCAGCGACGCCAATGGCAACACCACCATCCTCATCGAGGGTGCAGCAAAAGTTACCGCTACCGGCGGCTCCACCGCTGCGGGCATCGGCTCCGGCCACTATGTCGGTGACATCAACGATCCCTCTGTGGGCAGCACCACCATCACCATCCGCAACAGCGACGACGGCCGCGTCATCCCCATCATTGAGGCCAAGGGCGGCAGCAATGAGAACGGATCCTGCTGGGCTTCCGGTGCCGGCATCGGCTCCGGCGGCAACACCCTTAATAAGACCACCATCAACATTGAGGGCGGCGAAATCACGGCCACGGGCGGAGTCAGCCTTGACTCTCGCAATCACTCCGACGAGCGGCTCAGCGGCGCAGGCATCGGCTCCGGCTCCAACGTCTCCGGCGAGACCGAGATCAATATCAAGGGTGGCACCATCACCAAGGTCACTGGCGGCAAATACGGCGGCGCAGGCATCGGCAGCGGCAGCAGTGACACCAAAGACGACAGCAAGAAGGGCGCTGTCACCATCAACATCACCGACGGCACCATTGAAAAGGCCGAGGGCAAGAACGGCGGCGCCGGCATCGGTTCGGGCTATTACGGTCGCTCTTCCACGGTCAACATCTCCGGTAACGCCGAACTCAAAGACGTCAGGGGCGGCAATCTCGCTGCCGGCATCGGCTCAGGCTATGACTCCGACAAGGTGGACGTCGTGATCGACGGCGGCACCATCAACGCAACGGGCGGCGATTCCGCTGCCGGCATCGGCTCGGGCCTTAATAGCCGCAGCAGCGTGACCATCAAGAGCGGCACGGTCAACGCCAAAGGCAACCAGCATAGCAACAACTTCGGTTCTTCGGGCATCGGCGGCAACTACGCCGATGTCACCATCAGTGGCGGCACCATCACAGCCACCGGCTATGACACCGGCGCCGGCATCGGCGGCAGCGACAACAACAACTCCAGCAGTATCACGATAACCGGCGGCACCATCACCGCCACCGGCACCAGCGACGCCCCTGCCATCGGCGGCGGCAGCGTCTCCATCAGCAATACCGACTCCGCGCTGGACATCACCGCAACCGCCCCCGACGCCGACAATGCTATCCAAAGCAGCGACGGCAAGAAGCTGGACAAAGTCATCCAGCTCGCGGAAAACGGCAAGAAGGGCCTCGTGAAGCTCGTAAAGAGCGGCACCACCAGCATCTCGCGGCTCTTCCACAACGGTGTCTACGCGGACAGCCATTCCACTTCTCACTCCCCCGACCGCGTAACGCCCGAGATGAGTGAGGCAGAAAAGGCCAAGTACGGCGATATCGCTTCTGTCCACAACTGGAAAGTCAGCGACCATCAGGAGCCGACCTGCGGCAAGGACGGCTACATCGATTACATCTGCATGGTGGACCACTGCGGCACCACGTTCCGCCACACTCTCCCCGCCACCGGCCAGCACACCTGGAACGAGGGTGTCGTCACGAAGAAGCCCACCTGCACTGAGCTGGGCGTGCGCACCTTCACCTGTACCGTCTGCCACAATACCCGGACTGAGGCCATTGAGGCCCCCGGCCACGAGTACGGCGAGTGGGTCATTGACCGGGACGCTACCTGTATCGAGGAAGGCTCCAAACACCGTGATTGCATCCGCAGCGACGCTACCCAGACCGAGAGCATCCCCGCCACCGGCCAGCATCAGTGGAAAGTCCTCTCCACGACAGCGGCTACCTGCGGCCAGGACGGCACCGTCACCTACCAGTGCGAGGTCTGCGGCGATACGAAGACCGAAACGCTCAACGCCACCGGCCAGCACAGCTACGGCGCGGGCGTCGTGACCAAGGCCGCGACCTGCACCGAGACGGGCATCATGACCTATACCTGCGTCGTCTGCGGCGACAGCTACACCGAGAGCATCCCGGTGGATAAGACCGCCCACAAGTGGGATGCAGGCGTCGTCACGAAGGAGGCCACCTGCACTGCCAACGGCGTGCGCACCTTCACCTGTTCTGCCTGCGGCGATACCCGGACTGAGGCCATTGAGGCCCTCGGCCACGAGTACGGCGAGTGGGTCATCGACAGGGACGCTACCTGTGTCGAGCAAGGCTCCAAGCACCGTGACTGCATCCGTGGCGACGATACCCAGACCGAGGCCATCCCCGTCAGCAAGACCCACACCTTCGGCGAGTGGGTCATCACCAAAGAGCCTACCTGCACCGAGAAGGGCGAGAAACAGCGCAGCTGCACGGTCAGCGGCTGTGTCGTCACTGAGACGCAGGAGCTGCCCGCCCTCGGCCATCAGTGGAGCAGCTGGACGCCTGTCGAAGGCGACAGCAGCCGCGAGTACCGCATCTGCGAGGTCTGCAATGAGGTGGAGTACCGCGATGTCTCCCACAGCAGCGACAACAGCACCATCTCCACCGGCCTGCGTGTCCTTGACCCGGCTCAGGCCAACATCCTCCAGAACGTCCAGCTGGTCCAGCTGAACCAGATCAGCGATGTTCTCTACATTGATGTCACCCATGAGACGGCATCCCTGCATGGCGTCCTTTCCGATTTGACCGACCTCCGCTCTGAGCGCATCGAGACCGTTGTCTTCTCCACCGAACGCTGCACTTCCACCCTCTCCCTCTCCGATGTTGCAGCCCTCGGTGCGGGCGATACGCCTTTCACCCTCAGCCACAGCGGCTCCACCGCCACCTTCATCGTGGGCGGCGCAGATCACAGCGCACTGCTGAGGTAAGCACACTGTCACCCTCCATTCCTTCCACATAACGACCAAGGCCCCCGCAGTTCTGTTCCGGACTGCGGGGGCCTTGGCGTTTTATTCTGATAAAATCTTACTTCAGCTCCCGCTGTACGGCAGCGAAGTCCTCGAGGGTCAGGGCCTCGGGGCGGATGCGGGCATCGAAGCCCGCCGCCTCGATGGCCGCGATGACCTTATCTTTCGGCAGGCCGAGGCCGCTGGCGATGGCGTTGGCGGCGGTCTTACGGCGCTGGCCGAAAGCGGCACGGATGAGGGCAAAGTAGCCGTCCTCGTCCTCCACCTGTACGGCGGGAGTGGTGCGGATGTCCATCCGCACCACAGCGCTGGTGACCTTCGGGGCCGGATAGAAGCTGCCCGGCGCGGCGGTGAACATCAGCTTCGAGGTGGCGTAGTAGCTCACGGCACAGCTGATGGCGCTGGACGCCCGGGTGCCGGGGGCAGCGGCCAGACGGTCGGCGGCCTCCTTCTGCACCATGACGGTGAGGTTCTGGATGGGCAGGCGGTCGCCCAGCAGCTTCATGACGATGGGGCTGGTGATGTAGTAGGGCAGGTTGGCGCAGACAGCCACCGGCATCCCGGGGAACTCCTCCTCGATGAGGGCGCGGAGGTCTACTTTCAGAACGTCCTGCAATACCAGCTTGAAGTTCTCCACGCCCGCCATGGTCTCGGCCAGCAGGGGCGGCAGGCGCTCGTCCACCTCGATGGACACCACCTTGGCGGCGCGCTGGGCCAGCTCTTTGGTCAGCACGCCGATGCCGGGGCCGATCTCCAGCACGCCCCAGCTCTTATCGACGCCGCTGGCGTCCACGATCTTGGGCGGCAGGCCGGGATTGATGATGAAGTTCTGTCCAAAGCCCTTGGAGAGCGCGAAATCGTATTTTTCGCACAGGGTGCGGATAACGGAGAGGTCGGTCAGCTCCGGCATAGTGGTTTTCCTTTCTGTTTCTTACTAAAACAGCAAAACCTCTCCGTCACGCCTGCAGCGTGCCATTTTCCGGGTTGCGGTACCCAGCATCCGCTTCGCTTTGCTTGCGTATTGCTGACCGCGGCCCCAACAACTCCTCCCTGTTTCCGCCGCCGGCGGCGGTCGTCGTCGTTGCCCTAACGAGGGGAGGCCTTGGCATTCCGCAAAGCTTATTCTCTTCGCCAGAGGCTCCCCTCGGTAGGGGAGCTGTCTGCGAAGCAGACTGAGAGGTTGAGCTATTTACACGACTAAAGTTATTTTCAAAAAGTGTTTACTGCGCACTTGCAGCCTCCTGCTCCCCTTCTGCACCGGCCTCGGAGGAAGCCTCTGCCTCCCCTGCGGCCTCGGAGGAAGCGGTGCTCTCGGCTGCGGCCTCCGAAGAGGCTGCGGCGGAGTCGGCGGCGATGTCAGCATCGTTCACGCCGCCCACGGTGGTGACGCCGGTGAGCTGCTGCGCGGTGCTGACGGCGCGCTGTATCTGCGGGTCCGTGTCGAGGGTGTAGTCATAGTAGCTGACCTGCTCGTCGGCAGTCAGCGGGCGCTCCACGTCCACGGTCAGGCCGGTGCCGTCGAAGCAGGAGCCGTCGCCGCAGATGAGCTTTGCCACCGTGACCACGACGGCACTGCCGTCCGAGAGGCGCTGGGGGCTGCTCTGGATGGTGCCTTTGCCCATCGTGGTGCTGCCCACGAGGCGGGTGCCGCACAGGGTGCGCAGGCTGGACGCAAAGAGTTCTGCCGCGCTGGCGGTGTTCTCGTTCACGAGGCAGACGGTGGGCTGGCTGATGACCGAGTCGCCGGTGCTGCTGCCCAGCAGGGTGCGGTTGCCTGCCTTATCCTCCGCGTAGGCCAGCACGCCTTCCGGCGCGACGAGCTCGATGCAGCTGATGGCGTCGTCAAGGATGCCGCCGCCGTTGTCGCGCAGGTCGAAGATGAAGCTCTGGGCGCCGCTGGCGGTCAGGCTGCGGAGCGCAAAGTCCAGCTCACTGGGGGTGGAGTTGTCGAACTGCCAGATCTTGATATAGCCCACATTGCCCTGCACCAGCGCGGAATCGACGCTGTTGGCCGTAAAGCCGGAGTGGGTCAGATCGGCGGTGTGCTGGGCGTTCTCGCTGTCCAGCCAGCCTACATTGACGCTCGTGCCGCTCTCGCCCCGGAGTTTGTTCTGGACAGCCTCCACGCTGCCCAGACTTTTGATGTCTGCGCCGTCGATGGTGGTGATGTAATCGCCCCGCTGGAGGCCGGCCTCCTTGGCAGGAGACTCGTCATACACTTTGATGACCTTGGCGTAGCCGGACTGGTCGATGGCCAGCTCCACGCCAATGCCCATCAGCTTGCCGCTCTGGGCGTTGAGCAGGTCGGTATAGGCCGAGGCGGTGTAGTAGCGGGCGTACTTGTCGCCGGTACCCAGCAGATAACCGGCAGTCAGACGGTCGTACAGCATGGTCTCGTCGATGTCGTAGTAGTCGTTGGCGCGCACATAGCGGTCTACCTCGGCCACCTTGTTGTACATGCTCTCCTTTTCCTTCACGCTGGTGACGGTGTGGTCAAACAGCCGCATCGCCATCAGCATCGTGATGGAAAAAGTGACCGTCATTGCCAGAATGACGATGGTCACGGTCATCCCTACGGAAATTTTGCGGTTCATTCAATGTCCTCCCCAGTTCAGACCAAAAACATCAGAATGACACTGCCCAGTACCGACAGCAGGAACACTCCTGCCAGAATCAGACAGCCCACCCGAAGGATACGCTTGCGTTTTTGCTCGTTCATTTCGCCTTGTGGCCTCCTTTGACCCCTCGACTTCAATTACAGTTGTATTATCTTATCGGAATATAACCGCGGGGATTGACCGCATTGGCCTTGGAGCCGCCCTTCCACACCTCGAGATGGAGGTGGTTGCCGGTAGAGTTGCCGGTGGAGCCCACATAGCCGATGAGGTCGCCCTGGTTGACATACTTGCCCGCCGACGTTGCCACCGAGCGCATATGGCCGTAGAGGGTGGAGTAGGCGTTGCCGTCTGTCATTTTGCCGTGATAGATGATGACATAGTTGCCGTAGCCGCCGCTGGACCAGCCGGCCACCTGCACATAGCCGCTGGCGGCTGCGTAGATGGGAGTGCCGGCGGGGGCGGCAAAGTCGATGCCGGCGTGGAGCTTGTTGACGCCGGAGACCGGGTTTTTGCGCCAGCCGTACTCGCTGGAGATGCGGGTATAGCTCTTGAGCGGGCAGATAAAGCCGCTGAAGCTCAGCTGGGGCTTGCTGGCCGCTGCCGCTGCGATGAGCTTCTGGATCTCCTTCTTGACGGCCTCGTAGTTCATCTCGTCCGACTCGATGGCCGCCTGGGCGTTCTTCTGGGCCTGCTGGGCCTCAGCGGCGCTCAGACGGGCCTCCTTGACGCTGTTGTTGAGCTCGCTCTGCTTGGACTGCATCTGCTTGTTCTGGGCGTCCAGCTCAGCCTTTTTGTTCTGCAGCTGGGTGCGCTCCTCCACGAGCTGGGTGCGGTCGGCCACAAGGGCTTCCTTCGCAGCCTTCATGTTGTCGAGTATCTCGGTGTCCTTCACCGAGATGTCCTGCATGACCTCATTGAAGGTCAGAAGCTCGTACAGATCGTTCACAGACTGGAGCATGGCGACGCTGCCGCCGTCCCGCAGCTCCTGCATGGCGGCCATGTGGCTCTTGAAATCGTCCCACTGGTCGGCGATCTCCTGCTCTTTCCGGGCGATCTCATTCTGCTTGGCGGTGATCTCCTGCTCTTTGACGCCGATGCTGTTCTGCACCTCGGAGATCTGGCTCTTGAGGACGCTGATCTGGCTCTGGAGCACCGAGACTTTTTCTTTCAGCTCAGACTCGAGGGCCTTGGCAGCAGCTTCCTTCTTTTTGGCGTCGTTCAGCTCCGTCTTATGCTGCTTGATGGACGCAGAGATCTTGTCCAGCTTGTTCTGCAGCGAGCTCATGCTGGTGGCCGCACTGGCCGGGTAGACCGTCACGCTCAGCACGAGGCAGGCGGCGGCCAGAAAGGCGCAGGCGGCGCGCATCATGGCCGAATGGCCCGACGGCTTTGCGTGGCGGGGCGGATGGTGCAGGACAAAGCCTGCGGAATGCTTGTCGTGGTACACAGTAGGCCCTCCTTACACGTTCAGGTGCTTTCGGATGGAGAACATACTGCCCAGACCGCCCACCAGAGCGCCGCCCGCGAGGCTGTAGGTCAGGATGGTGGGCCAGACATTCTCCAGCGGCACCAGAGCCGTACCCATGAGCATCTGCCACAGGCCGCCCAGCGTGGGCGACAGCTGAACGATGTAGGCATAGCCGCCGATGGTGGCAGCTGCCGTCAGGATGCCGGAGAGCAGGCCCATAGTCAGGCCCTCGATGACGAAAGGCAGGGTGACGAGGGCGTTGGTAGCGCCGACATACTTCATGATCTCGATCTCACGGCGGCGGGCAAAGACGCTCAGCCGGATGGTGGTACCCACCGTGATGATGCTGACAGCCATCAGCACCAGCACCAGACCGCGCCCGACCTTGGTGACAGCCTGCTGGACCTCCACAAAGGTGTTGGTCATCTCGATGGGAGCCGTGACGCTGTAGACGCCGCTGATGTTCTCGAACTGCTTGCTGATGGTCTCCATCTGGCTCAGATCAGACAGGGAGACGCGGTAATTGGCCTTAAAGGGGTTGTCGTTCTCGAACTCGTTCAGCAGGGCGGCATAGTCGGACATATAGCCCTTGTACTGGTTGAGGACGTCTTCTTTGGACATATACTGCACCCGGCTCACACCTGCGGTGCCGCTGAGGGCATTGCCCACAGACTGGATGGTGGCGTCATCGGCCTCGGGGTCCACGTAGACCACCATCTCGTTCTGGCTGCCCAGATAACTCACCATGCTGTCCACATTGACTTCAATGAGGCTGGCGAAGATGTTCAGGGTCATGCAGACGCTGAGGGAGGCGATGCAGGCGATGGTCATGGCCCAGTGCTTGCCGAGGTTGCGCACGCCGCGCCGGGTGAGGAACCCAAACGTAGAGATCTTCATACGTGCACCTCCTCGCCGAAACTGGCCGGAACATCGGAGATGATGCGGCCCTGCTTCAGGGTGATGGTGCGGCGGTTGAAGCGGCGCACCAGTTCATGCTCGTGGGTGACGACAAGTACCGTGATGCCCATCTCGCTGACACGTTCCAGCAGTTCCATCATCTCAAGGCTCATCTCGGGGTCGATGTTGCCGGTGGGCTCGTCCGCAATGACGAGGCGGGGGCTGTGGGCCAGAGCACGGGCCACGGCCACGCGCTGCTGCTCACCGCCGGAGAGGAACTCGGGGTAGACCTTTGCCTTATCTTCCAGATGCACCAGCTCCAGCATATAGTTGACGCGCTCTTTGATGTCTTTTTTGCCGATGTTGGTGACATGCATGGCAAACGCCACATTCTCGTAGACCGTCATGGTGGGGATGAGGCGGAAATCCTGGAAGATGATGCCCATCTGGCGGCGAAGGAAAGGCACTTTGCCCCGGCGCAGCCGGGCGACGTCCTTGCCGTCCACCATGACGCGGCCCTCGGTGGGCAGCTCTTCGCGGAGGATGAGCTTGAGCAGAGTGGACTTGCCGGCGCCGGAGTGGCCCACCAGAAAGACGAACTCGCCGTCGTCTACATGGAAGTCGATGTCCTCCAGAGCGGGAGTATCACTCCGTTTGTATATCTTGGTGACATGTTCAAAATCTATCATGAGTATCTTGCTCCTGAAAAATTTATTTGGCACAGAAGTTCCAGACCATTACAAAAGAAACCGGCCAGCATCGGGGTCGAGCGGCCGGTTTCGGCGTCCGCAGCCGGAGCGGCTGAGACGAAATATCAATATTTGGCCGGGTTGTTGGACAGGTACTTCTTGACCATGAGCGCTACCTTGAACACGATAGCGTCGTCGAACTCACGCAGATCCAGACCGGTCAGCTTTTTGATCTTTTCCAGACGATACACCAGCGTGTTGCGGTGGACGAACAGGCCGCGGCTGGTCTCGGAGACGTTCAGGTTGTTCTCGAAGAAGCGCTGGATGGTGAACAGGGTCTCCTGGTCCAGGCTCTCGATGCTGCCCTGCTTGAACACTTCGCGCAGGAACATCTCGCAGACCGTGGTGGGCAGCTGGTAGATCAGACGTGCGATGCCCAGATTGTCGTAGCGGATGATCTGCTTCTCGGTGTCGAACACCTTGCTGACCTCCATGGCGATCTGTGCTTCCTTAAAGGAAGTAGCCAGGTCCTTCACGTTGGCGATGGGGGTGCCGATGCCCACGACAGCCTTGATGTAATGCTCGCCGGACAGGGTGTCCACGATGCTGGCGGCCAGCTTCTCCATATCGGTGCGGTCGATGCCCTTGCGGATCTCCTTGACCAGGACGGTGTCCGTCTCGCTGATGTTGAAGACGAAGTCCTTCTGCTTGTCGGGGAACAGGCTGCTCACCACGTCGTAAGCGGAGATGTCGCCGCCGCTGGTGACGCGGACGATGAACACCACGCGGGAGACGTCGGTGGCAAAGTGGAGCTCACGGGCCTTGGCGTAGATGTCGCCGGGCAGGATGTTGTCCAGCACCACGTTCTTGATAAAGTTGGCTTTGTCGAACTTCTCGTCGTGATACTGCTTGATGCTCTGCAGGCTGATGGACAGCACAGCGGCAAACTGGCCCGCAGTCTCGTCCGCACCTTCCACAAAAACGGCATAATCGTTATGCTTTGCGCTGGAGAACTGCTGGTAGGTGTAGCCATCCCGCACGAAGCGGTCACCGGCCGTCAGACGCTCTGCCATAAAGCCCTCGCGCACCTCGCCGATCAGATTCAGCTCCGAGCAAGAGATGACAGCGCCGGTCTCATCCACCACGCCGACCACGCGGTCGATCGCGTCCTTCATCTGGTAGATCACGCTCTGAAATACTCTATTGGCCATAAATGGATACCCCTTTTCCTCTCTTGTGCAAACCGCAGGTGGGCGGGATTGTGATTTTTAACAATTTCGCCGCATTACATTTTATATTTTACACAAAAGAATTTACTTTTGCAACATATTTCACCAAAAAAAATTCTTCTTTCTTGGTGAAATTATCTTTCGGGGTCATTTTCGGGCCAAAAAGGGCCTTTCTGCGTGGTTCTGAGGGCTATTTTACCGGTAAAATGTGATACTTTTTTGAAAACCGGGTGAAAAGCAGTCCTTTACCCCGTGGTAATTTTCGCCACCTCGTCGGCTGTCAGCTCCCGCCACTGGCCCGGGGCAAGGCTCTCGTCCAGCGCAAGCCCGCCGATGGCGTCCCGGTGCAGGGCGTTGACGCCCGCACCGTAGACGCCGAACATCCGCTTGATCTGATGATACACGCCCTGCCTGAGCAGGACGCGGACCGTCCGCCCGTCGGGGGTGAGGGCGGACACTTCCGCCGGCGAAAGGGCCGTGCCGTCGGCAAGGGTGACGCCTGCGGCAAAGCCAGCCTTCATCTCTTCTGTCAGCGGGGTGTCGATGACGACGGTGTAGGTCTTGGAGACATGGCGTTTAGGCGCGAGGATGTCGTGGGCAAAGCCGCCGTCATCCGTCAGCAGGACGAAACCGGTGCTGGTCTTGTCCAGCCGCCCGGCCGGGAACAGCTCCCGCCGGGGATAGGCATCCCCCACCAGATCCACGACCGTCGTGTCCCGCTTGTCGGTGGAGGCGCTGACGACGCCCTCGGGCTTGTTGAGCATAAGGTAGACGAACTGCCGGTAGGCCAGCGCTTTGCCGTCCACCGCCACGGCGTCAGCCTCTTTCAGCTGGGTATCCCCTTTCTTGCAGACCGCGCCGTTGACCGTGACGCGGCCTTTCGCCAGCAGTGCCTTCGCCTCGCTCCGGGTGCATTGGGCCGTCTCGGCTAAATATTTATCGAGTCGCATGAAAACTCCTTCTGTGTGCAGAAAAGAGGCCGTTGCCTGCGGCAACAGCCTCTTTTCCTGTAAAATCACGTTTAGACGCTCAGGTTTGCGTGCTGTTCCACAGCATCCGGGTTGGCGTCAAAGATGGGCTTGAGGATGTGAGCAATGAACTCCTCCACCTGCTGGGGAGCGCGGCCCACAAAGTTCTCCGGCACAAGGCCCGCCACGATCTCTTCCTTGGTCAGACCAAAGGCCGGGTCGGCGGCGATGCGGTCCACCATGTCGTTGGGCAGACCCTCTTCCTTGACCTGCTTGCCGGCGGCGATGGCGTGCTGGCGCAGACGCTCGTGGAGCTCCTGACGGTTGCCGCCCTTCTCCACGGCCTGCATCATGATGTTCTCGCTGGCCATGAAGGGCAGCTCAGCCATCAGGCGGCTGCGCACGACCTTCGGGTAGACCACGAGGCCGTCGGTGACGTTGAGCATGATGTTCAGGATGGCGTCGGTGGCAAGGAAGCCCTCAGCCATGGCAACGCGCTTGTTGGCGCTGTCGTCCAGTGTGCGCTCGAACCACTGCGTACCGGTAGTGAAGCTGGGGTTGAGCACATCCACCATCAGGTAGCGGCTCAAAGCGCAGATGCGCTCGCAGCGCATGGGATTGCGCTTGTAAGGCATGGCGGAGGAACCGATCTGGTTCTTCTCAAACGGCTCTTCCATCTCCTTGAAGTTGGCCAGCAGGCGCAGATCGGTGGCGAACTTCATGCAGCTCTGGCCGATGCCGGCCAGTGCGTTGAGGATGAAGGCGTCCACCTTGCGGCTGTAGGTCTGGCCGGACACCGGGATGACGGCCTCGCTGTCGAAGCCCATCTCCTCAGCGATGGAAGCATCCACGGCGCGGATCTTGTCGGCATCGCCCTTGAACAGCTCCATAAAGGAAGCCTGGGTGCCGGTGGTACCCTTGACGCCGCGCAGCTGCAGAGTTGCCAGACGGTGGTCGATCTCGTTGAGGTCCATCACCAGCTCGTTGGCCCACAGGGTGGCGCGCTTGCCCACGGTGGTGGGCTGGGCGGGCTGGCAGTGGGTGTAGGCCATGCAGGGCATATCCTTATACTCCTCGGCGAACTTTGCCAGCTTTGCCAGCACGCCGATGAGCTTCTTGCGCACCAGCTCGAGGCCCTGACGCATCACGATGATGTCGGTGTTGTCGCCGACATAGCAGCTGGTGGCACCCAGATGGATGATGCCTGCCGCCTTGGGACACTGCTGGCCGTAGGCGTAGACATGGCTCATGACGTCGTGGCGCACCAGCTTCTCCCGCTCGATGGCGACTTCATAGTTGATGTCGTCCACATGAGCTTCCAGCTCGGCCACCATCTCGGGGGTGATATTGGTCAGGCCCTGCTTCATCTCGGCCCGGGCCAGCGCCACCCACAGGCGGCGCCAGGTGCGGAACTTGTTGTCGTCCGAGAAGATGTACTGCATCTCATCGGAGGCATAACGGGTGGAAAAGGGGCTGATATAACGGTCATGCTGAGACATGAAGATGTCCTCCTTGGGTAAGTTTTACGAAACCTCAACCTCTCAGTCTCGCTCCGCTCGACAGCTCCCCTATCGAGGGGAGCCTCTGGCGAAGAGATAAAGCTTTACGAAATGCCAAAGCCTCCCCTCGTTAGGGGAGGTGGCATTGCGAAGCAATGACGGAGAGGTTTTCTTCTATTTTACCATCAAATCTTGAAATAGTCCACGCCGCCCTCGAAAATAGGCTGATACTTGTCGCCGGTGACGTTCTTGTACAGGTACTCGCCGCTGCGCTCCGAATGGCCCATCTTGCCGAAGACACGGCCATCCGGGCTGGTGATGCCCTCGATGGCGAGGACGGAGCCGTTGGGGTTGTACTTCATGTCCATGCTGGGGTTGCCGTCCTGATCGACGTACTGGGTCGCGATCTGGCCGTTGGCGATGAGGGTGTCCAGCACGCTCTGAGGTGCCACGAAGCGGCCCTCACCGTGGCTGATGGCCACGGTGTGCTGGTCGCCCACGCTGCACTTGGACAGCCAGGGGCTGCCGGTGGAGGCGATGCGGGTGCGCACCAGCATACTCTGGTGGCGGCCGATGGTGTTGAAGGTCAGGGTCGGGTCGCAGGCCGTGATGGGGCGGATGTCGCCGTAAGCGGCCAGACCCAGCTTGATGAGGGCCTGGAAGCCGTTGCAGATGCCCAGCATCAGACCATCACGGTGCTGCAGCAGGTCGCGGACTGCCTCAGTGACCGCAGGATTGCGGAAGAAGGAGGCGATGAACTTTGCGCTGCCATCCGGCTCGTCGCCGCCGGAGAAGCCGCCGGGCAGCATGACGATCTGGCTCTCGTTGATGGCCTTGACCAGTGCCTCGCAGCTGGCGGTGACGTCAGCGGGGGTCAGGTTGCGGATGACCAGCACCTCGGGGTCTGCACCGGCGCGGGCAAAGGCGTGGGCGGTGTCGTACTCGCAGTTGGTACCCGGGAAGACCGGGATGATGACCTTCGGCTTTGCCACGCCGATCTTGGGCGCAGCGGGGGCGGTCAGGCTGCCGTTGATCTTCTCGACGGCGGGACCGGCCTTGCGGTAGGGATAGACGGGCTCGAGCTTGCTCTCCCAGATCTCCTGCAGCTGAGCCATATCCAGCTTGTCGCCGCAGCACTCGAAGGTGTAGTCTGCGGTGGTCTCGCCCAGCAGCTCACCAGCCGGGGCGTCAGAGACCATCTCCAGCACGATGGAGCCGTACATGGGGGCAAACATCTCGGCGGTGGTCATGTTGGTCATCATCTTGAAGCCGATGCGGTTGCCCAGACCCATCTTGAAGAGAGCCTCGGCCAGACCGCCATAGCCCACAGAGGAAGCAGCGGCCACCATGCCATCTTCCATCATCTGCTCAACTTTCTTGTAGTTGGCCTTCAGGGAGAAGAAGTTGGGACAGCCGGTCTCGGGGTCCAGGATGGGCCGGATGAGGACGACGGTGCTCTCCGGCTTCTTGAACTCGGTGGAGACGACGCGGCCGGCCTTGCCGATGGCGGTGGCGAAGGACACCAGCGTGGGAGGCACATCCAGCTGCTCGAAGGAGCCGGACATGCTGTCCTTACCGCCGATGGAGGCGATGCCGAGGCCCATCTGTGCGTCCAGTGCGCCCAGCAGAGCGGCCAGCGGCTTGCCCCAGCGCTCCGGGGAAGTGCCAAGGCGCTCGAAGTACTCCTGGAAGGTCAGGTAGGCGTCCTCATAGCGGAAGCCGGAGGCCACCAGCTTGGTCACACTCTCGACGACAGCCATCCGTGCGCCCACATACTGGTTGGCGCTCATGAGGTAGGGGTTGTAGCCCCATGCCATGCCGGAGCAGGTGTTGGTCTCGCCGTCCACGGGCAGCTTTGCGACCATGGCGTTCTGGGGGGTCAGCTGGCATGCGCCGCCGAAGGGCATCAGCACGGTGGCTGCGCCGATGGTGGAGTCGAATCGCTCAGAAAGGCCCTTCTTGCTGCAGACGTTCAAATCGCCCACCATGTTCTTCATCTTCTGTTCGAAGGTCACGCCGGCCCACTGGGGCTGCCAGACAGTCCCCTTCTCGATGTGGACGTTCTGGTGCTTCTCAGCGCCGTTGGAGTTCAGGAACTCGCGGCTGATGTTGACGATGGACTTGCCGTTCCACACCATGTTCAGGCGCTTTTCCTCGGTAACCTTTGCCACGGGGGTGGCCTCAAGGTTCTCCTCGGTGGCGATGGCGATGAATTTGTCTACGTCCTCAGGGGCCAGAGCCACGGCCATACGCTCCTGGCTCTCGCTGATGGCCAGCTCGGTGCCGTCGAGGCCGTCATACTTCTTGGTGACCTTGTTCAGGTCGATATACAGGCCGTCGGCCAGCTCGCCGATGGCGACAGAGACGCCGCCGGCACCGAAGTCGTTGCAGCGCTTGATCATCTTGCAGGCGTCCTCGCGGCGGAACAGGCGCTGCAGCTTGCGCTCGATGGG
>OOCB01002805.1_pt1 | contig 18788 bp, 16 predicted proteins | sample 1671351 | NCBI WGS metagenome assembly OOCB01 (sample SAMN06348148, study PRJEB24527) | human gut metagenome | biome: human gut; feature: ankylosing spondylitis patient; material: feces | host: Homo sapiens | place: China | collected 2015-10
ATGATATATGACGAGTTATTAATTGCAGTATATGTTGCATCTCCGGTCAAGGCTGCACCGAGTCCAAAGAAGAAACCAATAAAGAATAGGATAGCCTGAATGGCGAAAAAGGCGACAAATCCCATAAGAACTTTGTTAGTGTTGAAGAGGTTTCCGATACTAATACAGAGGTAATAGAAAAGGATACCAGCAATCATTGACAAGATTGTAGAAGGGATGAAAAGGTAGAAAGCGCCTATTTCTTTTAGGAACTGGCCAAAGTAGCTGGTAGTTAGGAGGACATCTTTCATATCAAGGCAGAAAGCAGCTATAATTCCAATCGAAAGTAGTATAACGAGTGATGAAATAATATCTAAAATAAAGGCTACCAATAGTTTAGACAAGATTAGTTGGTGAGCAGAAACTGGGAGCGTATTGGTTAGATAGCCTTCTCTTCCAAAGACAGTCTTTGCAAAGCGTCTAATAATAAGGACTATTGTCGCTATATAAATAGTTCCCCAAACAATAATAGTGGCAAAAACCATCAGTGTGAAGAAAGCAAAAAAGAGTAGACTAGGTTCTTCATGACTGTGTTCAAATGTGAAAATTAATTTGTGAAGCATTAAGCCCAAGGGGATAGAGAGTAGGATGGCAATACCATAGATGCCAAGATACCACTTGCGGACAGATTTTAATTCATACTTAACTAAATTCCAAAACATGCTCATACCTCCTAGTTGTGGAACATCTCTCTAAAGAGTTTGTCGATAGATTTGCCATGGGCTTGACGGATATTATCAGCATCACCCTGAAGTTTAATCTGACCGTACTTTAAGAAGACAACTTCATCTAGAACGGATTCAATGTCTGCAATCAAATGGGTTGAAATGATAACAGAAGCATCTTCAGAGTATTGGTTGATGATGGTTTTAAGGATGTAGTCACGTGACGCGGGATCGACCCCACCGATAGGTTCATCAAGGAGATAGAGTTTAGCTTCACGACTCATAACCAAAATCAACTGAACTTTTTCTTTGTTACCTTTTGAAAGGTCTTTAAGGCGCAAATCAGGCTGGAGCTTTAAATCTTGCAAGAGTTGTAAGGCAAGAGGATAGCGGAAGTCAGCATAGAAATCTTGGAAGAAGTCCAAGTAGTATTGGATAGTTTTACTTTCATCTAAATAAGTTGTATCAGGTAGATATGCCACTTGAGCTTTGGTGATAGGTGATGGCTGAAATCCATTAATAGTTACTAAACCAGAAGTTGGTTGAAGGAGGCCATTCAAAATCTTGATGAGAGTTGTTTTACCACTACCGTTTGGTCCTAAGAGACCAATGATTTTACCAGACGGGATGGCCATGGTTACATCTCTAAGGGCTGGAATACCATTATAGGTCTTGGTGAGATTTGTTAGAGTTACAATATCAGTCATCGGTCTATAAGTCCTTTCCTGTTTGTTCGATGTAGTCAGTAATGATGGCTTTGATTTCAGGTGAGCTAAAACCAATGGCTGCCATCTCAGTGACAAAGTTTTTCATGAGACTTTGGGCAATCTCATGTCGTTTTTGATCAATAAGTTTTTCATCTTCAGTAACAAAGCGACCAGAGGTACGGGCAGAATAGACCAGCCCCTCTTTTTCAAGTTCTTGGAAGGCTCTTTGTACGGTGTTGGGATTGACCCCGGCTTCCTGAGCAAATTCCCTTACAGGTAGGAGTTGTTGTCCCATACTCAATTCCTTGGAAGCTATCTTCAATTTGACGCGGTAGGCGATTTGGAGATAGATTGGCGATTTTTCATCAAATGTCCAAGCCATAAGAGACTCCTTTCTAAAAGTATAATAGTATTATTCTTGTACTACCGTAATGATACAACTAAAATGATGAATTTGCAAGTAAAATACCATATTTTCTCTAATTTCTTTGGCTTTTCCCAAACTTATATTCCTATTTTTGGTACAATAGGGGCAAGTATATTCGACCTGAAGGGAGATTATTTTGAAAATTTTAGCAACAGATATGGATGGTACCTTTCTAGACCATCTTGGTGCCTATGACAAAGCACGTTTGGATAACCTTTTGGATGCTTGTGAAGCTAAAGATTATGTTTTTACCGTAGCTTCTGGGCGAGCCCTCTTGGCCTTGGAGGAGCTTTTTGATGGGTTTGTGGACCGTATTGCGATTATTGCGGAAAATGGGGCCTTGGTTCAGTACAAGGGTGAGGTCTTGTTCGAGTCCAAGCTAGAACCTAAGGATTATTTGCAAATTGCAGATACAACTTTATCCCTGCCAACTTGCGAGGGGATTCTCTTGTCAGGCCGTCGAGGTGCCTATGCACCAAACGATGCAGACCCAGCCTATCTTAAGGCCATGGAACGTTACTATGAAAATGTCATGGCAACGGATCTTGAAGCGGTCACAGATGATATTTTCAAGGTAACTGCTAAGTTTCAAGGAGATACCATCATGGAACGTGGTGACTACCTCAACACGATTTTTGAGGATATGACTGCTGTGACAACTGGCTTTGATTCCATGGATATCATCCTTAAAGGTGTGGACAAGGGCTTTGGTCTCTACCATCTTTGTCAAGAGTTGGGGAGACAGGCTTCAGATGTTGTAGCCTTTGGTGATAATCTCAATGATATGGAGATGCTGACCTTCGCGGGTCGTGCGGTTGCTACGGAAAATGCGCGTGATGAGATTAAGGCAGTGGCAGATGAGGTGATTGGCCACCATAAAGATGGTGCAGTCTTTGACTACATGGAAGGATTGGTGGGCTCAGATGTCTGAGATTAAATTATTGGCCTTGGACCTAGATGGGACCCTCTTTACTAAGGATAAGCAAGTAACAGCTGAAAATAGAGCTGCTCTGAAGGCGGCAGAAGCTAAGGGAGTTCATGTGGTCATTACGACTGGTCGTCCTCTGCCAGCTATTACTCATATCTTGGAAGATTTGGGCTTGTTAGATGATAAGCACTATAGTGTGACCTTCAATGGTGGCTTGGTTCAGCGTAATAATGGGGATATCCTCATAAAGAAAGAGATGAGTCGAGAAGATTTAAAGCAGATTTATGCTGTCTTTGAACCTCTAGGGCTCCCTATGGATGTTATCAGTGATGGCATTGTCTATGGTGTGCCAAGTAAAGGCAATCATTCTCTCTATCGTCAGGCTAATCCTACCTTGACCTTCGTTGATGTGGAGAGTATTGATGACATTCCTGAAAATATCGTCTATAATAAGGTAGTTACGGTCTGTGAGGAAGCATTTTTGGATGCCCAAATTCAAACACTACCTAAACAGCTATACCAAGATTTTGAGGTTTTTAAGTCCCGTGAGATTATCCTTGAGGTTATGCCTAAGGGTGTTCATAAAGCTGTTGGCTTGACACTTCTGTCTGATTATCTTGCTCTTGATAGAAGTCAGGTTATGGCTATGGGAGATGAGGAAAATGACTTGACCATGTTGGAGTGGGCTGGTCTTGGTGTGGCTATGGCAAATGCTGTTCCTAAGGTTAAGGCTGTTGCCAAGGCAGTAACGGCAAAAACTAATGAGGAATCTGGAGTGGCTGAGGCCATCCACAAGTATATTCTAGAGAAATAAGGAGAACCAAATGGGTCTATTTGATCGATTATTTGGACAAGAGGAAAACCAGTCACAGGAGACTGTAGCAAATCAGGAAATTTCAGAAACTGAGGCCCTTGATAATCAAGACTTGTCAACAAGTGAAGGGACAAGCCAAAGTCAAACAGAACAGCTCAGTGAGTCAGAGACTCAAGTAGAAGAGATTTCGTCTACAGAATCTGTTGAAGAAAGCGAATCTACAGTGACAGAAGAAAGTGAAGTAGCGTCTGATGAGGACCTATCTGTTGATGATCAGGCCTCAAGCGAAGCAGAGGGCGTATCAGAGTCAGAAGAAAGCCAAGTCGCTGTGGATAACCACTTCGCAGATGTCATGGCTGATTACTATGCTAAAAAGGCTCAGGTAGCTGCTGCTGCAGAAAAAGGTGAAACGGTCACTTTTGAGGCTGTTCAAACTCGTAAAGTTGAGGAAAAACCTGAAGAAGTTCAGGCTTCAAAAACTGAAACAGAACAAGAAAAATACAATCGTACCCTTAAGAAGACGCGTACAGGTTTTGCTGCTCGCTTGAATGAATTCTTTGCGAATTTCCGTCGTGTTGATGAGGAGTTCTTCGAAGAATTGGAAGAAATGCTGATTCTTTCCGATGTTGGGGTTAATGTTGCCACGCAATTAACGGAAGACTTGCGCTATGAAGCCCGCCTCGAAAATGTCAAAAAGACTGAAGATTTGCAACGCTTGATTATCGAAAAACTTGTGGATATCTACGAGAAGGATGATGTCTACAAGGAGCAGATTAATTTCCAAGATGGTTTGACAGTCATGCTTTTCGTTGGTGTCAACGGGGTTGGTAAGACAACGTCTATCGGTAAGTTGGCGCATAAATACAAACAAGAAGGCAAAAAAGTTATGCTGGTAGCTGCCGATACCTTCCGTGCGGGAGCTGTCGCTCAGTTGGTTGAGTGGGGGCGTCGTGTTGATGTGCCAGTGGTGACTGGTGCTGAGAAGGCTGACCCAGCTTCAGTGGTCTTTGACGGTATGGAAAAGGCCCTTGCTGAAGGAGTTGATGTCCTTATGATTGATACTGCGGGTCGTTTGCAAAATAAAGACAATCTTATGGCAGAGCTTGAAAAGATTGGTCGTATTATCAAGCGTGTGGTCCCAGAAGCACCTCATGAAACCCTCTTGGCCTTGGATGCCTCAACAGGTCAAAATGCCCTTAGTCAGGCTAAGGAATTTTCAAAAATTACACCTCTTACAGGCCTTGTCTTGACTAAGTTGGATGGTAGTGCCAAGGGTGGTGTGGTTCTAGCCATTCGCCAAGAGTTGGATATTCCAGTTAAATTAATTGGTTTTGGTGAGAAAATTGATGATATTGGTGAGTTCCATTCAGAAGAATTCATGCAAGGTCTCTTGACTGGTTTGGTTTAAAAGAGTGTTTAAAAAGAGTGAGTACTGGGAAAAGGAATTCACTCTTTTTAATGGTGTCCTCACCTTGAAAAAAGTCACTTTTATTGGTAAAATAGTAAGGAAAAACGCATGCTCTGAAAAGTGAGCTGTAACTTAATCACTGAACAACCCCTAAGCCAAAAAAAGAGATGGTTACTTTCTCTTTTTTAAGGTGAGTCATAAGAAGATTTTTAATCTTAGTTTAAGGAGAAGACATGTCTGAACGTGGACTTTTGATTGTTTTTTCAGGGCCTTCTGGTGTCGGAAAAGGAACTGTTCGTCAGGAGATTTTTTCAACACCTGACCACAAATTTGAATACTCAGTATCAATGACCACACGTGCTCAACGTCCTGGTGAAGTTGATGGGAAGGATTATTTCTTCCGTTCGCGTGAGGAATTTGAAGAGCTTATTCGTAATGGTCAAATGTTGGAATATGCTGAATATGTGGGTAACTACTACGGAACACCTTTGACTTATGTTAATGAAACCTTGGATAAAGGTATTGATGTTTTCCTTGAAATCGAGGTTCAAGGTGCCCTTCAGGTTAAGAAAAAGGTCCCAGATGCTGTCTTCATCTTTTTGACACCACCAGACTTAAACGAGCTTCAAGAGCGTTTGGTTGGTCGTGGGACAGATTCTGAGGAAGTTATTGCTCAACGAATCGAGCGTGCGCGTGAAGAAATTGCTCTCATGAGCGAATACGATTATGCCATTGTTAATGACGAAGTGCCATTAGCTGCTGAGCGTGTCAAACGTGTTATTGAAGCAGAACACTTCCGTGTTGACCGTGTGATTGGCCGCTATCGTAATATGATTTCAGAAAAGAAATTATGAGATAAATAAATTAGAAATAGGTATAGAATTATGATGTTGAAACCCTCTATTGACAAACTTTTGGATAAAGTGCCTTCAAAATATTCATTGGTTATTTTGCAAGCAAAACGCGCCCATGAATTGGCCGCTGGTGCTGAACCAACTCAAGAGTTTACGTCAGTAAAACCAACCCTTCAAGCCCTTGAAGAAATTGAATCTGGTAATGTGACTATTCACCCAGATCCAGAATCTAAACGTGAATTGGCACGTTTGAAAGTGATCCAAGCACGTCTTGCTGCTGAGGAAGAAGAACGTAAAATCAAAGAACAAATCGCTAAAGAAAAAGAAGAAGGCGATAAAATCTAAAATCAAAGTCATGCTTTGGTTTATGAGGAGAGGGGGAGCTGAGGCATAGTGTCTCAGCTTCCTTCTTTATGATGATAATCAAGAGCTCAGCTTTTCTTGAGCTTGAAAGAGACTGGTCTTAAGGAAGTGACAGGAGGAAATTTATGGTTTTAGTAGCACAAATTATTGTAGACGTTCCTCTGATGCAGACGGACAGACCTTATAGTTACCTTATCCCTGAAGCTATGCAAGGTCAAATTGCCATTGGTATGCGAGTGCATGTACCTTTCGGTAAAGGAAATCGTCTATTGCAAGGCTTTGTTATTGGTTTAGAAGAGCAGGAGAACTTGAGAGACTTTCCTGAATTAAAACCTATCGCTGAGCTTTTAGATTATGAGCCAGTCCTTAATCAGGATCAGCTGGACTTGGCTGATCAGATGCGACATACGGTCTTTTCCTATAAGATTTCCATCTTGAAGTCAATGCTACCTGGTCTCCTTAATTCCCAGTACGATAAGGTTATCATGGCGACTGATAAACTGGATGAAGAGGATAAACAGACTTTTCTTCAGGGGCAGGATCATGTTCTTTTCTCGCAGTTGTCAGAGGAGCAGCGTCAAGCCATTCCTCGTCTGGTCCAGTCTGGACGTGTAACGGTTGATTACCTTGCTAAGGATAAGCAGAACATCAAGACTGAGAAGCACTATAGTGTTCAAAAGGGCATTCTTGAGACTTTGGCTATTTCGCAACGGGCTAAGAGGCGTTTGGAGATGCGAGACTTCTTGCTCGAGAAGAGTGAGCCAGGGAAGGTGGCAGACCTCCACAAGCTTTTTTCACGAGATGTGGTTAAGTTTTTCATTGAAGCTGGTGCCTTGGTCATCACTGAAGTTGAGGTCAATCGTGCCGACAGCTACTTTGAGAAGGTAGAAAAGACGGATTTTCTTGAGCTTAATGTTCAACAGGCGCATGCGGTTGAAGAAATGACGCGCCAAATTGTACAAGGCGGCAAACCATTCTTATTGGAAGGGGTAACGGGATCAGGTAAGACAGAGGTCTATCTGCATCTTATCGAGAGGACCTTGGCTATGGGGAAAACGGCTATTGTCTTGGTACCAGAGATTTCCCTGACGCCCCAAATGACCAATCGTTTCATTTCACGGTTTGGTGACTTGGTGGCCATCATGCATTCAGGCTTGTCAGACGGTGAGAAATTTGACGAGTGGCGTAAGGTTAGATCTGGCCAGGCCAAGGTTGTGGTAGGAGCACGTTCGGCGATCTTCGCTCCCTTGGACAATATCGGAGCTATCATTATCGATGAGGAACATGAGGCTACTTATAAACAAGAATCCAATCCTCGCTACCATGCTAGAGATGTGGCCTTGCTTAGGGCTAAGAGTCATGGAGCCGTGCTTGTCCTTGGGTCAGCAACACCATCTATTGAGACTCGGGCGAGAGCTCAGAAAGGGGTTTACCATTTTCTTGAGTTGACTCAGAGGGCAAATCCTAATGCCAAAATTCCTCAGGTGGAAGTGGTGGACTTTAAGGACTTTGTGGGCCGTCAAGAGGCGAGTGATTTTACGCCACCTCTCTTAGAGAAAATCCGAGAACGCTTGGCACGTAAGGAACAAGTTGTGCTAATGTTGAACCGTCGTGGCTATTCCTCTTTTGTCATGTGTCGTGACTGTGGCTATGTGGATGACTGTCCCAACTGTGATATTTCATTGACCTTGCACATGGATACTAAGACCATGAATTGCCACTATTGTGATTTTCAAAAAGCAATACCACATGTCTGTCCTAACTGTCAGAGCCGTCAGATTCGCTATTATGGGACTGGGACACAGAAGGCTTATGACCAATTGACGGAACTTTTGCCAGAAGCCAAAGTGATTCGTATGGATGTTGATACGACACGCAAGAAAGGGGCTCACGAGAAACTCTTGGAGGCCTTTGGAAGTGGTAAGGCCGACATTTTGCTTGGAACCCAGATGATTGCCAAGGGCTTGGATTTTCCAAATGTTACCTTGGTAGGGGTCTTGAATGCAGATACGTCGCTAAATTTACCAGATTTTCGTTCAGCTGAGCGTACCTTCCAACTGTTGACTCAGGTGGCTGGTCGTGCTGGTCGTGCTGACAAGGAAGGGGAAGTTATTATTCAAACCTATAATCCTAGTCATTATGCCATTCGGTTTGCACAGCAACAGGATTATGAAGGTTTCTACGCCTATGAGATGGGGATTCGCCGTCAGTTGGCCTATCCGCCCTATTTCTATACGGTAGGAATTACGCTTTCTCACAAGGATGAAGAGTTTGTGGTTCGCAAGAGCTATGAGGTTACGGCTTATTTAAGAGAGCACCTGTCAGACAAGGTGACCTTCCTAGGGCCTACGCCTAAGCCGATTGCCCGAACACATAATCTTTATCATTATCAGATTATTATCAAATACCGTTTTGAGGATAACTTGGAAGAAACGCTTAATAGGGTCCTTGACATGACTCAGGAGCCTGAGAACAAGGACCTGCGTTTGATTATTGATCACGAACCTCAGAATTTTACCTAATCTAGAAAAGGAAGAATATGACAAAATTAGTATTTATGGGAACGCCTGCCTTTTCAGCGACAGTGCTGGAAGGACTTTTGACCGATGAGCGTTATGATATTGTCGCTGTGGTGACGCAACCAGACCGAGCTGTCGGCCGTAAAAAAGAAATTCGCATGACACCGGTCAAGGAAGTTGCCTTGGCGCATGACTTGCCAATTTATCAACCTGAAAAGTTGTCAGGTTCTGAAGAAATGGCACAACTTATGGCGCTTGGTGCTGATGGTATTGTTACTGCGGCTTATGGACAATTCTTGCCAAGTAAGTTGCTTGATAGCATGGATTTTGCAGTGAATGTCCACGCTTCACTCCTGCCAAAATACCGTGGTGGAGCACCTATCCACTATGCCATTATTAATGGTGATGCAGAAGCGGGTGTGACCATTATGGAAATGGTCAAGGAAATGGATGCTGGTGACATGGTTAGCCAAAAGGCCTTGCCAATTCTTGACGAGGATAATGTTGGTACCATGTTTGAAAAATTAGCAGTCTTGGGTCGTGACCTTTTGCTTGAGACCTTGCCTGCCTACATTGCTGGAGAAATCAAACCTGTTCCTCAAGATGCCAGTCAAGTAACGTTTTCGCCAAATATTAGCCCAGAAGAGGAGCGTCTTGATTGGAATAAGCCGGCTCGTGACATCTTCAATCAAATCCGTGGCATGTACCCATGGCCTGTGGCCCATACCTTGCTTGATGGCAAACGTTTCAAAATTTATGAGGCGGACTTGGCAGAAGGTCAAGGACAGGCTGGTCATATTATTGAAAAAAACAAGAAGAGTTTGGTAGTTGCGACTGGTCAAGGAGCTATTTCGCTTAAGACAGTTCAGCCAGCAGGAAAACCTCGTATGGCTATTGCTGATTTCCTTAATGGGGTCGGACGCAATCTTGAAGTAGGTGATGCATTTGGCCAATGATTGGAAAAAAACAGCTCGTGGACAGGCACTCGAAGTCTTAGAAGAAGTCTTCCAGGAAGGGGCTTACTCAAATATTGCTCTCAATGCACATCTGAGCAAGTCACAGCTGACAGATAAGGACAAGGCCTTGGTGACGGAAATTGTCTATGGGACCGTGGCTCGTAAGATTACTTTGGAGTGGATTCTAGCCCATGTCATTGAGGACCGTGATAAGCTTGAGCCTTGGGTTTATGACTTATTACTTTTGAGTCTCTATCAGTTGGCTTATTTAGATAAGATTCCAGCCCATGCGGTGGTTAATGATGCCGTTTCTATTGCTAAAAATCGTGGCAATAAAAAGGGTGCTGAGAAGTTGGTAAATGCGGTTCTTCGTAAACTATCTAGCCAGCCTTTGCCAGATCCAAGCAAGATTAAACGTGTCAATAAACGCTATTCCGTTCAGTATTCTCTACCTGTATGGTTGGTTAAAAAACTTATCGACCAGTATGGAGAAGACCGTGCCCTTGCTATTTTCCAAAGCCTCTTTGTGAGAAACAAGGCTAGTGTGCGTGTAACGGATGCGTCACGTTTGGAAGAGATAGAGGAGGCCACTGGGGCTGAGCGTTCATTCTTATCACCAGTCGGGCTTGTTAAGTCTTCAGGTTACTTTGCTGGGACAGATTATTTTAAAGAGGGCTTGTTGACCATTCAGGATGAGACCAGTCAACTGGTTGCGCCAACTTTAGGGATTCAAGGTGAAGAAGAAATCCTGGATGCCTGTGCGGCACCTGGTGGTAAGACGGTACATATGGCCTCTTATTTGACAAGTGGACATGTGACGGCGCTTGATCTCTATGATCATAAGCTTGCCCTTATCGAAGAAAATGCCCAACGTCTTGGCCTAGCTGATAAGGTTAAGACACAGAAACTGGATGCTAGTCAGGTACATCAAGTCTTTCCGGCTGATAGTTTTGACAAGATTTTAGTGGATGCTCCTTGTTCAGGGATTGGGCTCATTCGTCGGAAACCCGACATCAAATATAACAAGGATCTCCAAGACTTTGAGTCCCTTAAGGCTGTGCAGTTGGAGATCCTATCCAGCGTTTGTCAAACCCTACGAAAAGGTGGTATAATAACATATAGTACTTGCACCATCATAGCAGAAGAAAATCAAGAGGTGATTCAAGCCTTTCTTGAGAGCCATCCTGATTTTGAGCAAGTTGCCTTAGACCATCCATGTAAAGACATCGTGGTCAATGGCTGTTTGGCAATTACCCCCGAACAGTATTTAACTGATGGTTTTTTCATCGCACAGTTGCGTAAAAAAGCTTAGGGTTACAGAGGAGGAAATGCTGACGCAAGTCAGAAAGAAAACTATGGAAATATCATTATTAACGGACATTGGCCAAAAACGGTCAAACAACCAAGATTTTGTTAATAAATTTGTCAACCAAGCTGGTGTTACCCTTGTCGTTGTTGCAGACGGAATGGGTGGACACCGTGCTGGAAATATTGCCAGTGAGATGTCAGTAACTGACCTTGGTCGTGACTGGATTAACACTGATTTTCGTGAGTTGAGTCAAATTCGTGATTGGATGATTGCTGCCATTGATGCAGAAAATCGTAAAATCTATGAACTTGGCCAAAACGAAGAATATAAGGGAATGGGAACAACTATCGAGGTTCTTGCCTTTGTTGATAATGCTGTGATTTTCGCCCATGTTGGGGATTCACGTATTGCCCTTATCCGTAATGGTGAGTATAAGCAATTGACGAACGACCACTCTTTGGTTAATGCTCTTATCAAGGCTGGTCAGTTGACCGAAGAAGAAGCAGCGGTTCACCCACAACGTAATATCATTACGCAATCTATTGGGCAAGCTGCTCCGATTGAGGCTGACCTTGGTGTCCAACAATTGGAACCAGGAGACTATATTTTGGCCAATTCAGATGGTTTGACCAACATGATTTCAGTCGAACAGATTGTTCATATTGTCAACAGCCCTGGTTTCGTCGAAGAAAAAACGAGTCGTTTGGTAGCTGCAGCCAATGAGGCAGGTGGTCTTGATAATATTACCGTTGCTCTCATTAAGGTAGAAAGTGAGGAAGGATAATGATCCAAGTTGGCAAATTGTTTGCTGGACGTTATCGAATCCTTAAATCTATCGGACGTGGTGGTATGGCGGATGTTTATCTGGCTAATGACCTGATTCTGGATAATGAAAAAGTGGCTATTAAGGTACTTCGTACCAATTACCAAACTGATCAGGTGGCTGTGGCGCGTTTCCAACGTGAAGCGCGTGCCATGGCAGAACTCAGTCATCCTAATATCGTTGCTATCCGAGATATTGGCGAAGAAGACGGCCAGCAGTTCTTGGTGATGGAGTACGTGGATGGTTCGGACTTGAAGAAATATATTCAAGACCATGCGCCACTTTCTAACCAAGATGTTGTGCGTATTATGGGAGAGATTCTTTCTGCCATGACTCTTGCCCATCAAAAGGGTATTATCCACCGTGACCTTAAGCCACAAAACGTTCTTTTAACTAAGGACGGTACGGCCAAGGTTACCGACTTCGGAATTGCGGTTGCCTTTGCAGAGACTAGTCTAACTCAAACCAACTCTATGTTGGGTTCGGTCCACTACCTCTCACCAGAGCAGGCTCGTGGATCGAAAGCAACTATCCAAAGCGACATCTATGCTATGGGTATTATGCTTTTTGAAATGTTGACAGGTCATATTCCTTATGATGGCGATAGTGCAGTAACCATTGCACTCCAACATTTCCAAAAGCCACTCCCATCGATTTTGGCAGAGAACCGTAACGTTCCCCAAGCCTTGGAAAACGTGGTTATTCGAGCAACAGCCAAAAAACTAGAAAATCGTTATAATAGTACTTTGGAAATGAGCCGTGACTTGGTAACGAGTTTGCATCCTAGTCATCGACGTGATGCCAAGGTAGTCTTTGATGATATGACGGATACCAAGACCTTGCCGAAGGTTGATCCAGTTCCATCAGCAAGTCTTGAGAAAAAAGCCGTTGCTGCTGAGCCATCAGAGCCTACACCTGCTCCAAGTAAACAACCAAGGAAAAAAACGACACCAGCTAAGAAGAAAAAAAAGAACTTCTTCTCAACCTTACTCAAGGTTTTCCTAGGACTTGTCTTTATTGGTATTATCATCTTTGCCTATTTGGTATTTACCAATCCTGATAATGTCCAGGTGCCTAATGTGGTCGGTCAAGAGTTGTCCGCAGCTCAGACTAACATTGAGGGTGCTGGATTTAAGGTAGGAGAAGTTAAGGAAGTGGAAGATGACTCTGTCGATACAGGCAAGGTCATCAAGACTGATCCTACAGCTGGAACCACACGAAAAGAAGGATCAAGCATTGATGTCTATGTTTCTTCTGGTAGTAAAGGTTTTGCGTTGAAAGACTACAAAGGTAAAAATTATAAGGATGCCATTGAGGACTTAACTTCGAATTATGGCGTTTCTGAGGACCAAATTGATATTCAGCATGTCGAAGACGACAGTGCTGAAGAGGGAGAAATCCTATCTCAAAGTCCAGGGAAAAACAAGTCTTTCAATCCTAAGGATAGTAAGGCCAAGATTAAGTTCCGTGTGGCAACTCCTAAGACAGTTACCATGCCTGATGTGACTGGTTTGACGGTTTCAACAGCGGTTCAAACCTTGAATCGTAAGAGTATCTCAAGTAGTAGCATCGAGTATCATGACTATAATACTGGTGCCAAGTTAGACAAGGATAAGGTTCCTAGCAGTACAGAGGTCCTTTATCAAGATCCACAAGCTGGTACAAGCGTTGATGGTACAGTGATTCTCTATGTTTCAGTTGCAACAGCAAGTTCAAGTCTACAGTCAAGCTCAAGCAGTACGACACATTCGTCATCGACGAGCTCAAGTACTGACAGTACAACTTCAAGCACTGAAACCTCGACAGAGGCTACTCACACAGAGCTACAGTAGTTTTAAATAACTAAGGTAACAAAAAAAGAGAGGTTATTTCATCTCTCTTTTTTGTTATCTAGAGTTCTTGTCGATAGCTTAAAAAGCCTGCTTGCCAGGGGTCAGAGATTCTTTTATAATGAAGACATCACATATAGGAGAGACGCTATGAGAAACCGTAGAAAACTGAGAAGGTATATCATTACCTACGATATCGTCATGACGGTCCTGGCCCTGATTTCCATAGGTTTGGTTATCTTTGATTTAGTTGGCTTAATTTCAATTGGAAGGCGACCTTTCAGAGTGATAGATCAGTCTATAACGCTCATCTTTGCCATTGATTATGCGATTCGTTTCTCCCTGGCACCTCGTAAGCGAATTTTTGTTAAAACGCATGTATTAGACTTGTTGGCTATTATTCCCTACAATGAAGTCTTTACCTTCCTTCGTTTTTCAAGGGTGGGACGCTTTGCTCGTTTGGCCAAACTCTCACGCTTAATTGGTTTGAGTAGCAAGCTCAAGCACATTTCCAATCGCATTAATCGAAGAAATGGCTTTTATTTTCTACTTTCGGTTAATAGTATTATCATCCTTATCAGTAGTGCCGTTATTGCTCGGGTAGAGCACCATAATTTTATAGATGCTATTTGGTGGTCTGTAGCAACGGTTACTACGGTAGGTTATGGCGATATCGTTCCTCGAACATTGGTAGGTAAGGCAGTTGCTGTTATTCTCATGTTTAGTGGGATTGCCACTCTGGGCTTGTTAACAAGCTCTCTCAATAATATTTTTGTGCGTTCAGGTCGTCAGACTGAACGAAAATTAGCTGAGATTGAGAAGGAGTTGGCAGAGCAGCGTGTCATACTGGAGGAAATCAGAAGTACGGTGCAACTCATAAATAGTAAAATGGACGAAACTGACGATTAAGATTTTTGAATGAAAGACTGTGTTTCCTGTAATGGAGGCACTTTTTTGCCTTCTTCTGCCCCTTTTCTATCTTGGTTACTCAGTGCTCAAACTGGGTCTTTTTGTCAATTGCCTTAAAATTTGATAGAATGAAGCCTGTATACTTTTATTTGAGAGGTCCTTATGACCAAATTTAATTTTTTCTTAGTGGTGGAAGCCCTGCTTTTGACTCTGGGCCTGATCACCATCTTTAATAATGATATTACCAGTTTTATTTTCATTCTGGTCTTGACCTTGTTGGCCGTTCGCTTTTTTAACAAGGAGTCCAAGAGTGATTTTGTCTTGACCATCTGTTTGATCTCACTTTTTCTGGTTTCCATGTGGAATATCTATGTGGTGCTTGCTATCCTAGTGGGTGTGGCTTATGTCATGATAAACCATTTTTCACAGGTTAAGAAAAAGAATCGCTATGCCCTCATTCAATTCAAAGAAGATAATTTGAATCCTCGGGCTGTCCGAAATCAGTGGATTGGGACTCGTATGGAACCTGTCAGTGATCGTTATGACTTTGACGATATCAATATCATCCGATTCTTTGGGACAGATGTGATTGATTTGACTCAGGTTATTGTTTCGGGGCGAGATAATGTCGTGATTTTGCAGAAACTCTATGGACCGACGACTATCTTGGTACCAATTGATGTTTCCGTTAAACTCAACATATCGGCAATCTATAGCTCTGTCACCTTCTTTAATGAAGATGAATACGACCTCCGTTATGAAAGCTTGACCTTGCAAGGTGCAGAGTATGAGCATGCCCATCGGACAGTTAAATTGATTCTCAATGTGGGAGCTGGACCAGTGGAGGTACGTCGCAAATGAAGAAACAGTACCTATTTTTAATCCTGATTTATTCGGTTGTAGTTTTGGTTGGCGTTACGCTTGTAGTGATGGATAGCTTTAACCTCAACTTTTCACTGGTTTTCGGCAATCTGTCTCAGGCCTTCCACTTCCTTTTTAACATGGTTTTTGTGGTTCTGAGTTTGCTCATTTTGCTTTATATTCTCTGGGCCATTGCCAATGATAACAGTATGCGTTCAGTCAATCAGGATTTGCGCCGCATTATCAATAATCAACCAGTCAAACGTCAGGGAGATATTGAGTTAGACAAGAATATGATGCGCTTGTCTCATAAGATGCGTAAATTGACTAAGGACTTGCAGAAAACTGAGAATGCCCAAGCTCTACAAAGCCGTGATATTATCAAGAAGGAACGAGGACGTATTGCTCGTGACCTTCACGATACCGTTAGTCAGGAGCTTTTTGCGGCTAGTATGATCCTATCTGGAGTCTCTCAGATGGCGGACCAGCTAAGTAAGGAAGACCTGCATAATCAAATCCAGGCGGTTGAGGCCATGCTGACGGACGCTCAAAATGATATGCGTGTCTTGCTTTTGCATCTTCGTCCGACAGAGCTTGAGAACAAGACCTTGCAAGAAGGCTTGCAGATGATCCTTAAGGAATTAACCGATAAATCCAATATCCATGTCGTCTACAAGGATATGGTTAAGAAAGTGCCCAAGCGTATTGAAAATAATCTCTTTAGGATTGCCCAAGAGTTTATCTCTAATACCCTTAAACACGCCAAGGCTAGCCAGATAGAGGTTTATCTCTATCAAAATAGTCAGGAAATTCAATTGAAAATGTTGGATAATGGTGTTGGTTATGATTTAAATGCGTCGACTGACGAGATGAGTTATGGCCTGAAAAATATCCAAGAGCGTGTCGATGAAATGGCGGGAACTGTGCAGTTCCTATCTGCTAAAGGTAAGGGGACATCTATCGATGTTCGTGTGCCGATATTAAGAGGAGAAGACAATGTCGAATAAGATTAATGTGATTTTGGTCGATGACCATGAGATGGTCCGTTTGGGCCTTAAAAGTTTCTTGAATCTCCAAGGAGATGTAGAAGTAGTTGGGGAGGCAGGAAATGGTCGAGAGGGTGTTGATCTTGCCTTGGAACTGCGTCCAGATGTCGTCGTTATGGACCTTGTTATGCCTGAATTAGATGGTGTTCAAGCGACTTTGGAATTGCTCAAAGAATGGCCTGAAGCCAAGATCTTGGTTTTGACTAGCTATTTGGACAATGAAAAAATTTATCCAGTCATTGAAGCTGGTGCTAAAGGCTATATGCTTAAAACTAGTAGTGCGGCAGAGATTCTCAATAGTATCCGTAAGGTTTACCGTGGTGAAGAAGCTATCGAAACTGAGGTGGACAATAAGATTAAATACCATGATAGCCATCCGGACCTACACGACGATTTGACGGCACGTGAACGTGATATCTTGGCCCTTTTGGCTAAGGGTTATGACAATCAAACCATTGCTAACGAGCTATTTATTTCATTGAAGACCGTTAAAACTCACGTGTCTAATATCCTTGGAAAACTCAATGTTGATGACCGTACTCAGGCTGTCGTTTATGCCTTTAGACATCATTTGGTTTCGCAGGATGATGAATAAAGCTATCAACTAAGCTTGTTATCTAGGGGCTAGAGAGGGTTATCATAACTCTTAACCCTAACTCGGATTTTGCGAGTCAAATTCTTTGACTTTATTTCTAGCAAAACATATAATTAAACCATCCTAAAACTTTTCTTTTTTCATATGAGGTTGAAGCGACCTCATATCATCTATCTAAGTTCGCTTAGATGATGAAATCTCCTAACTCCTAGCAATCGGTATTTCCGGTTGCTTTTTTTGAAAAAAATTTAAAAAAGTGTTGACAGCCTACTAGTTTTTCTGTAGAATAATAAGAGTCTTTTGGGGTATAGCCAAGCGGTAAGGCAAGGGACTTTGACTCCCTCATGCGTTGGTTCGAATCCAGCTACCCCAGTTCTACCTGAGGGTAGAGACACAGATTATGGTCCGTTGGTCAAGGTGTTAAGTCACCGCCTTTTCACGGCGGTAACACGGGTTCGAATCCCGTACGGACTATAAGTACCAGCTAGAGAAAGCTGGTTTTTTTGTGTCCTTTTTGATAAAATAGAGGGGTTGACTGGCCTAGGTCAGACATTTTATACCACTTTAAAATCATAAATAACGAGACCTCGACCCGAAAAAAACTTTGTTTTGTGATGGCTGTCAGATGATGATAAGCACTTGGTCGAGTAGTGGTTTTATTTGAATAAGAAAACAGATAATAAGGAAATGCAATGACATACTATAACGTTGGAAAGATTGTAAATACACAGGGCTTGCAGGGTGAACTTCGTGTTTTGTCTGTAACAGATTTTGCGGATGAACGTTTTAAGAAGAAGAGTGTCCTAGCCCTTTTTGATGACAAAGATAATTACATCATGGATGTCGAGATTGCGAGTCACCGTAAGCATAAGAACTTTGATATCGTTAAGTTTAAAGGGCTTTACCATATCAATGATGTAGAGAAGTATAAAGGCTGCAGTCTTAAGATTGCTGAGGAAAATCTAACAGACCTTGATGACGGTGAATTTTACTACCATGAAATCATTGGCCTTGATGTTTATGAAGGTGATACTTTGATTGGTCAGGTCAAAGAGATTCTTCAACCGGGTGCTAATGATGTTTGGGTAGTAAAACGTAAAGGCAAGAAAGATTTGCTCTTGCCATATATCCCACCTGTAGTTCTTGATGTTGATGTTGCAGCTGGCCGTATTGAGGTTGAGCTCATGGAAGGATTGGACGATGAAGATTGATATCTTGACCCTATTTCCAGATATGTTTGCTCCCTTAGAGCATTCCATTGTTGGTAAGGCAAAGGATAAGGGGCTTCTAGAAATCAACTATCACAATTTCCGTGAAAATGCGGAAAAGGCTCGTCATGTAGATGACGAACCTTACGGTGGTGGACAAGGCATGTTGCTTCGTGCCCAGCCAATTTTTGATACCTTTGACAAGCTAAACGTCACTAAGCCTCGCGTTATTCTCCTAGATCCTGCGGGGCGTACCTTTGATCAGGCCTATGCAGAAGAATTGGCGCAAGAAGAGGAACTGGTCTTTATCTGTGGCCATTATGAGGGCTATGATGAGCGCATCAAAACTTTGGTGACAGACGAGATTTCCTTGGGAGACTTTGTCTTGACTGGGGGAGAGCTGGCTGCTATGACTATTGTAGATGCCACTGTCCGTTTGATTCCTGAGGTTTTAGGTAAGGAAGCTAGTCATAAGGATGATAGTTTCTCATCAGGGCTTTTGGAATTTCCACAGTACACTCGCCCAGC
>OOCB01002810.1_pt1 | contig 18744 bp, 20 predicted proteins | sample 1671351 | NCBI WGS metagenome assembly OOCB01 (sample SAMN06348148, study PRJEB24527) | human gut metagenome | biome: human gut; feature: ankylosing spondylitis patient; material: feces | host: Homo sapiens | place: China | collected 2015-10
GTCGTTCAAAGTAATGTATAATAAGAAAGAACATAAAAGGAACCTGCTGAGTTTGGTCCGTCGACGAAACCATTGCACCGAAGGGCTTTCGTTACATTACGCATGAACAGTAACCTTTACTTCTATTATTTTCCAACGTTTCCAATTAAGTCTACTAGTTGTTGCCCGTTTTGTCAATATATGATATGATAATACAAAAATAACAGGTTCATTTAATGTTACAGTTCACGGCAAAGCCCTGTGAACAGTAACTCATTATGAGGAGGTCTTACTATGGATTTTTCTTTATCACCAGAAAACGTTTCTGCATGGCGTGAGGGCCATGTTATGAATGATATCGTGTTTAACCTTGGATGTTGCTGCCCGGGGCAAGGTACTGAGGAGGTCTTTTCTTATATTGAAGTGATATATAAGGATGGAAACCGCCATTATTTCTATGAAAATCAAACCGGCTTTGACCGCTTTGAAAAAGATTTCTACGACAAGCGTTTTACTTCGTTCCATGAGTTCTGGACGACAGAAGAAGCTTCCGAGGAGAAGCGTGATCTTTTCTCTTTTCGCTACTATGTGCGCCGCCCAGAAGGTAGTTACACAAAGCTTAGCCTTGCTGAAATGGATGAACTAAAGGCAAAACTTACTGCTTGTTGTCCAGATGGTCATAAGACAGACCGCCTAACGCAGTTCCATCATTATGACCGAAATGTGAACTATCACGAAGAAGACACCACCATCTGAACTATTGATAATTCAAAAAATCAAGAAGTCAAAAAAAGAAAAGCATCCGACTTAAACCAGACAACATTTTTTCGCTTGTCACAATTCGGATGCTTTTCATGCTTCTTTATACTCTTTCTGTTTCTTTATGTGTTTAATACGTTACTTACTCAACGGTCACAAGCTCATACTCTCTGCTGCCGTATCCAAGTGCTGCCGCAGCCTCGATGGTATGAACACCATTTCTGCTCTCGACACGCTCCAGAAAATGCTTCTGACCCGGATCGTCGGTTGCCGCATAAACAAGATCAATGCAAGCCTGATCAATTGCAATCGGATCAAGGGATACAAGAATACCAATATCCTTCATGCACGGATCCTCTGCTACGCTACAACAGTCACAGTCTACAGACATATTCTTCATAACATTGACATAGACAATATTGCCCTTGAAATACTCAACAACAGAGGATGCAGCATCTGCCATAGATTCCAGAAAGGAATCGTGATCCGCAGTCCACTTCTCCTCAGGCACACCTGCACCGTGGATATAGGCCTTTCCAAAAGAAGATGCACAGCCAATGGAAAGCTGCTTTAATGCTCCGCCGTATCCGCCCATCGGATGACCCTTGAAGTGTGACAATACAAGCATGGAATCATAATTTGCCATGTTCTTTCCAACAAAGTTCTTCTTGATCATCTTTCCATTTGGAATGCTCAGTTCCAGATCTGGTCCCTCTGCATCCATCAGATCGACATCAAAATAGCGATCCCAGCCATGCTCCTTCATCAACAGTCTGTGCTTTTCGGTTGTGTTTCTCGCACCATCATATGCGGTGTTACACTCAACAACAGTTCCACCAACCTTCTCGATTACCGGACGCCAGAAATCTGGTCCAAGGAAGTTCTGATTTCCCTTCTCACCGGAATGAAGTTTCACTGCAACCTTTCCGGTCAATTCCTTGCCAGCCATCTCATATAACTTTACTACTTTTTCAGGTGTAATTTCTCTTGTAAAAAATACTTTTGCCATCGTTTTTTCTCCTCTTTTTCGTGATTTCCAAAAAGGTCTAACCATATTATACAAACCTAAAGTTAACTTCAGTCAAGTACTTTTACGATAAATTTTGTAGCTATTCAGAATTTCTTACGATCCGCTAGACTTGTAGTGGCGCACGCCAACGCGCCACAACACATAACACGGGATCAAAAAAAGAACAGCAAATAGTGGCATCACCATGTTCAAGAGAGAAGTGGTTCTTCCCAGCAAATATAAGAGCGGATAATATTGAATCAGCGCATACGGAACAATGAGTGTACAAAATAAAAGCATACGCTTTCCATAAATACCAATTGGATATTTGCCGTACTCTCTTGCTCCGTCTGTTAGTATGTTCATGAACTCAAGACCATCAAGTGTAAAAAAGCAAAGCGCTGCATACACCATAAACAATCCTGAAAATACAGCGGCTCCTCCGATCAACATAAAAATAACTGTTAACACACGCGTCAGATTCCAATCTATCTGTACAGTCATGACACCATATATAAACAAAATCACCGCCTGAAAGGCGCGTCCGCATCTTGACAACTCAAATTTGCTTCCAAGAACCTGAAGGACTTCGTTTCTCGGCCGTACGAGCACACGGTCAAATTCGGCATGGCGCACCATGCCTGAAAAACTGTCAAAGCCTCTGGCAAACATTTCTGCCAGAGAAAATTCGACTAGCACAAGCGCATAACAAATCAAAACTTCGCTGTATGTAAAACCTTTAACTTCATGAAAACGCTGAAACATAAATGTAATTCCCACAAATACATTAAAAGAAAATAAAAATTGTCCAAGTGTTGTCAGGAAAAAGGATGTCTTATACTGCATAGTACTTCGCACATGAATGCTAATATAATGGCAATACAATCTTAATGCAGAAACTTTTTTGTCCTTTTTATGCAACTTCTCCATCTTTTCTTTCTTATTTGTCTTTTCTAACTTTCCATTCTTGTTTTTTATTTTATCTTCCATGACTCACCCTCCCTGCACAACTAGCTTTTTTTCGGCAAGCTTAGCAAATTGCCATCCAACTCCAACAAGCACAATGAGCCAAAATATTTGAAGAAAAATTGCCTCTGCCCTGGCGTGGCCTGATAAATCGCCTGAATAAATTCGAAATGGCACATTCTGCATAGCGGCAAACGGAAGCACCTTTAACACACGCTGTACCACCTCTGGCATAAATGGAAGCGGCACGATCTGACCTGACAAAAGCTCACACGCTGATGCATAAAAAATGCGAATGCCTTGGGCAGAAATCGTAAAACAGCAGCTGGTATAAATAATCACGCCGATTGCAACTGTTACTAATGTTCCAAGTATCATTGTCAGAAAAAATAAGAAAAGCGTCATTGGATCCTGTGGAAGCATCAATCGATATGGCTTTGGCAAAAATAGTGCCACAACTAAAATTGGTGCACAGCGAAGCAATGCCTTTGACACACGGTTCGCGACACTTCTTGCAAACCACATGGAATAAATATGGACAGGGCGGCACATCTCATACGCAATATTTCCATCCATAATAGACGAAAAAATCTCAGGTTCCATCATCCATGCCATAAACAGCGCCAAAAATGCCTGTTGCAGCCAAATATAGCTGACGACAGCTTCAAAGCTCATTGGGAAAGCAGACGCATCTGCCTGATAAAATGCTCTAAAGACAAGAAGTTCCATAAATCCCCATGTAAACTGGGTGATAACACCAGCTGCTGCCGCTGCGCGATATTGTAATCCCATCAAAAAGCGCATGCGAAAAAAAGAGAGATACTTTTTCATTTGACTCATCTCCCCTCTTAAATCTCAAGGCTGCGGTACAGCTTTACAACTGCCTCGTCCATGGATGATGCACCCTGTTTTAACTCCTGCGGACTACCATCCATCAAGATACGCCCTTTTCCGATCAACATAATACGATGCGTAATTGCTTCGATGTCCTGCATATCGTGAGTAGTCAATATTACTGTTGTTTTGTGGATTTGATTGAGCTGCTTAATAAAATCACGCACGGCAAGTTTAGACACTGCATCAAGTCCTATCGTTGGCTCATCCAAGAAAAGAATGCTTGGACTGTGAAGAAGCGATGCCGCAATCTCACAGCGCATTCGCTGTCCAAGTGAGAGCTGTCTTGCCGGTGTTTTTAATAGCTCTGATAAGTTTAGAAGTTCTGTCAGTTCTTCAAGATTATTTTTATACATTGCCTGTGGAATAGAATAGATATCCCGCAAAAGTTCAAACGAGTCAATTACTGGCACATCCCACCAAAGCTGGCTTCGCTGTCCAAACACAACACCGATATCCTTTACATATGAAATGCGATCCTTCCATGGAATTTTTCCATTGACAACGCAAGTTCCCTCATCTGGCGTTAAAATGCCGCTGAGTACCTTAATTGAAGTACTCTTACCAGCTCCGTTTGGGCCAATATAGCCGATTGTCTCTCCGTCCTCAATCTGAAAACTGATGTGATCAAGTGCGTGAATTTCTTCATATTCACGCCGAAATAAGCTGCGGCAGGCTTCTCTCATGCCTGCTTTTCTCTTTGCGACCTTATAGGTCTTACATAAATTTTGTACTGTAATCATCGTACTTCCTCCTGGTAGTCATACAAAAACTATCACGGTTCTCACTTATGTGTGAACTGTATCTTGCCAAGTAGGTCTGCCTTTTATGGATTTTGCCATAAAATACCTATCTGATCCGGTTTGTCCCGTCTTCGGGCCCGTCCGTTCTAGGGTTTGTCCGTTCTAGTACATGCTGTACATTCTTTTGCAAAAGGACTTTTACTATAGCGTATTTTCAGGTATATGTCAAGAACTTATTCTTCACATTCTGCAAATCGCAGCTTTTAATTCTTCTGGTGAATTAATCTCATACGGATGGCGGTTTAATCGGATTGTCGAATGAAGGCACGCACCTGTCTCCTTTTTTGTAAGGGTCTGCCCACAAAATGCCGCCCAAGCTGCCTCTTTAGGCACACCATAGCGCTGCAATGCAAAAACTTCTTCATATTCGTGAGCTAACAGCTTTGGATCAGAATAAAAATCAGTGCCGCAAGTCATGCGAACACCTTCTTTTACACAATATTCTACTGCTTTTTGATGTGCTATAACAGCCGGACGCGCATGCTCTGCAAAAAATGATGCGACCTTCAGTGGATTATCATTAGCGGCAAGCAGCTGATAAATTGCTGCTGTCGGGACATAGAGTATGTTTTTTGATGATAATTCATATGCCTGTCTTTGATTCATGTAAATACCATGCTCGACTGAATCCACACCTGCCTCAATGCACCAGTCTAGGCTGTCTCCGCCCCATGTATGAACCATGACAAGTTTTCCAGCCGCATGATAGTCTTGTACTAGCTTGAAAAATATTTCCTTTTTCATTGTTGGAATCAGTACTTTCTCTGGTGGTGCACCGACACCGCCTGTTGCAAAAATCTTTACCCACAGACTGTTTCGTTTTTTTATACAATTCTTAAAAGCACTGTCTTTAGCATTTTCACCATTCACCATTCCAGAGCATTCGACAACAGAAAGCGCATTTTCTTTAGTGCTTTGTTTCCATGCATCTGCCTTGATGCACTCTAACCCGCCTGCATCGCGAACTATACGAAAACCCATAGCAGCAAGTTCATTAAGGCAGCGCTTAATGCGCCCTTCTACATCCAAGCTACTTCTCTTTTCCTGATCATCATGATCAAAATCAGTCCATCCTGCATGGAGGTGGAAATCTACAAAACCTGGAATTTCATATTGTATCTGACTGATGCCATCTAACACTTTTGAATCGGTCACATCTGTTTGTGCTTTTAATTTGTTTGAATTATCTGCCTGATCTACATAAATTTCTTTTATCCAATCTGCTCTCTTTTCCAGGGTTTCTTCCGTTTCCTCTCATTGACTTTTCTCTCATCTTTCACGGTCCACTTCTTCACTCCAAATACGGCAGGATTGGCACACTGTCAAGCAGAAGTTTTCCATACTCTGTTTTAGGATTCTCAAAAAAAGTTTTCTTTTCTCCTGTCTCTTCAATTTTTCCATCCTTCATGACAGCCACCTCATCACAGATATCATAAATAACACCCATATCATGCGAGATGAAAAGAATTGTCAGCCCCATCTCCCGTTTAAGTTCTTTGATTAACTTCAGCATACGAAGCTGCACTGAAACATCTAAAGCACTAGTTGGCTCATCTGCAATCAAAAATTTTGGTGAAACACAGAGCGCTCTTGCAAGTGCAATTCGCTGCTTTTGTCCGCCGGAAAAAGATGATGGAAAACGTGAAAGTGTATCTTCTGGAAGTTCCATGCGCTGTACCCATTCCTGACATTTTTCCTTTACATGCGCCCTGTCTGTAATTTTATGAAACAGCATTGCATCAGAAAGTATTTTTTCTATTGTGTGCTTTGGATTTAATGAACCTTCTGGATTTTGAAATACCATTTGAATTTGTTTACACTGCTGCTTGCGATGCAAATGCTTTTTCTTACTATAAAGCATTTCTCCATCAAATACAACTTCTCCCGTATCAGCCTGCAAAAGCCCAGTGATAACCTTTGCCAGTGTTGACTTTCCTGAACCTGATTCTCCAACAAGACCAAGTACTGTATTTTTTTTAATATCAAGACTGACATTATTTAATGCAGGGTATTCTTTGTATGATGCCTGAATATTTCTAATTTCTAAAAGTACATCACTTTTTTGCATTTTGCTGCCGCTCCTTCTTAATGATATGTTATTATGTTGTAGTTATCTATGTGGGATACGCAAAATTGCTGACAAAAGCATTTTCGTATACTCATCCTTAGGCGTTAATAAAATCTCCTTTGTTGCAGCTCTTTCCACAATTTTTCCATGATGCATCACAGCAAGATGACTGCATATGCCTGCTGCCACTGCCAAATTGTGAGTGACGAACAATATGGCAAAATTCATCTCTTTTTGCAACGACAAGATCAAATCAAGTGTCTGCTTTTGAACAGTAACATCAAGCGCCGTGGTCGGTTCATCACATAAAAGCACATCTGGGTTACAGGCAAGTGCCATGGCAATCAAAATTCTCTGACATTGTCCACCGGAAAGCTCTGATGGAAGGCGATCCTTTTTAGAAAGCTCTTTCGGTAAACCAAGACGCTCAATTAGCTCATTAGCGCGGCATACTGCTTCTTTTTTGCTCACATTTTGCCTTATCATAACAACCTCAATGAGCTGTGCAAAAACAGGACATAGCGGATCGAGTGCACTCATCGGATTTTGAAAAATCATTGCCACATTTCCGTTAATCTTTTTTTCTTCATAGCTCTCTGAAAGATTTTTAGGAAGCAGTCCTATCAGGCTTTTTAATGTAAGTGTCTTTCCTGAACCTGATTCTCCAACTAGGCCAAGCGTCTCTCCTCGCTTTAACTGCAAAGAAAGATGATCGACAAGAAGTCGGCCATCTTTTCCAGTCACTATTAAATTTTTTACTGATACAATCGGTTCTACTGCTTTTAAATCTGATGCTATGGATTTCACTGTTTCAACTGAATCAGTCTTCTTTTCCATAAAATTCTTACATCCTTTCTTTTTCTTAACGAAAACGATCTGCAAGCCCATCTCCTATAAATGAGAGCGCCACTCCTGTATATACGACAAACATACCAGGCAAAACTGAAAGCCACCAGGCACTTGTCATAAAGGTTTGTCCCTCTGAGATCATGGTACCCCAATCTGGTGTGGGTGGTGAAATTCCAATGCCCAAGTATCCAAGCGTTACAATAATGACGAGAAGTCCAACCATATCTGTCATTAAAAGGACAATTGCCTGCGGAATAATATTTGGGAGCAGTTCACAAAATAAAATTCGAATATCAGAGTATCCAAGAATCTTTGCTGCAGCAATCCACTCTGAATTTTTAAGTGCTGCACTTTGTCCTCGTGCTACCTTGCAGTAAATGAGCCATCCAACTAACAAATATGTGATAAAGATACCGTGCGAACCTGCACCAGATGCAAATGCGATCACAATGACAAGCAAATAAAAGGGAAATGCGATAAATGTATCTGATGCCATTCCTACCAGCCAGTCAATCGCACCTCCAAAATATCCTGCTGCCATTCCAAGAAAAATACCTATTATAAATGGTGCTATCTCAGCCATAACCATAATCCATAGATCAGTTCGCGCAGCATACAACGTTCTTGTGAATAAATCACGCCCTAATTGATCTGTTCCAAACAAGTGCTTTGCCCCAGGTGCCTGGAGAAACTCTGCAAGATTTTGTTCCAGCGGATCATATGGGCAGATCACAGGCGCCAGTACAGCTAAAACTACCAGTAGACCCATCATAAAAAGACCGATCCACAATGTCGGCGCATGTGTCTTTTTTAGTTTTTTTCTTTTTGCCTGTTTCATAACAATATGCGCCTTTGCCCTTTCATTTTACTTAATATGTTATACTGTCACAATTTTTACACTTTTGCCATTCGCGGATCAATCTTCTTTGCAATCAAATCAACAATCAAGCTAATAATGACAACAAAAAATGCGCAGTACAGCGTGATTCCCTCTACAAGTGGAAAATCACGATTGGATATTGCCTCAAATAATAGCTTTCCAATTCCTTTTACAGCAAATACCTGCTCAACCACAAGTGTTCCGCCTATTAAATAAGACAAATTGACAGAAAGCAGCATCAATGTTGGCACTACTGCATTATGAAGCACATGTTTCCATAAAATTACACGTCTTGGAAGCTTTGCTGCACAAAGCGTAAGCACAAAATCTGCATCAAGTGTTTCTATCAATTGCTCTCTAAGTGAACGCACAAGCGGCGGAATCTGCCCAAATGATACAGTTATTGATGGCAAAATCAAACTATAAATCATGCCTGCTGTCCCTTTTTTCAGACCGCCAACTGGAAACCACTTCAAATTGACAGAAAAAATAAGAATCAAAATTAGTCCGATCCAAAAAACAGGCATACCATGCGCAATAATAGGAATAATCCTAATTAAATGGTCTGCAATGCCATCTTTATGTGTGGCTGCCGTAAATGAAAGAAGCAGTGATATAACAATTGAAATAGTCATTGACATGACAACAAGCAAAAGTGTCACTGGTGCATACTGTAAAATCAGACTGCGGCACGATACGCCATATTTAATTGAATTGCCCGTATCTGCATGTAAAAATACGTTTTGCAGAAAAATGAGAAACTGCTGCCCCAGTGAATCATTTAAATGCAGCTGCTCTCTTAATTGATTTACTGCCTCATCTGTCGCATGTTCTCCAAGAACCATAACAACTGGATCTCCTGGCACGAGACGAATCAGTAAAAAAACTGCTGCTGTAACAAGCGTAATGACAAGAGCTGCCCTAATAAGCGCTCTTGTCATCGTTTTATAACTATTATTCTTCAAAATAAACATCCTCAAAGTGGACACTTCCATTCGGCAATACAGTAAAGCCCTCTACATTATCTCTCAGTCCAACTACGTTCTCTGAATTATACAGCGGAATATACGGAACTTCATCTGCTAAAATCTGCTGCAGCTCTTCGTAAACTGCGGCACGCTCATCTCCGTCTGGTGTCACTTGTCCTTTTCTCATCAAATCTGCTGCTGTCTCATTGTTATAAGAAGTCCAGTAGCACTTGCTCCATCCATCTGGATCGACCTGAAATGCAAAAATAGAGTTTGCATCAGGATAATCAGCTGTTGCACTGTTGATCATCATAGAGAAATTTAAATCGCGGAAATCTGAACGGAATGTAGAAATTTCCTGTGCATTAATTTCAATATTGATTCCAATCTGTGCACCTGCTGCCTGAATGATCTGTGCCTCCTGAAGACGTGTATTATTTCCAGATGCGATGCTGATCGTAGTGTCAAAGCCATCAGGATATGCAGACTGTGCCAATTCTTCTTTTGCAGCGTCAATATCATACGAAATCGCATTTACCGTATCATTTGTCTGATACAAAAGCGCACGCGGAAGAACAGTGTTTGCTATCTCTGCATAGCCAAAGGTTAATGCTTTTGTCAGTGACTCTCTGTCAATTGCCATTGCAAGTGCACGGCGTACATGCTCATCACTGAAGTGCTCATCAAGCGTATTAAAGAACAGTTCTTCTACATTGTAGCTAAAGCTGGTTGCTGTTTTCGTATCAGCATTTCCATCCACATTTGCTGCATTGCTAAGCGACAAATCCTCAATTCCGTCAATCTCGCCTGCAAGCAGCTGATTAAGTGCCTGATTGTCATCATCTACTACTTTATATACCAGCTCATCAATATATGGCTTTCCCTCCTGCCAATAATATTCATTCTTTACAAAAGTCAAATCTCCAGATGGATCCCACTCGGATACGGCAAATGGACCTGTACCAACTGGATTCTTGAAAAACTCCTCCTCAGTCTTTCCACCAAAATCCTTTGGAATAATTCCATTTGAGAAATTGGCAAGCTCTGAAAGAAATGGTGTGTAAGCTGTTCCCAGTGTAATTTCTACTGTCTTTTCATCCACTGCCTCAACAGATTTTACATCTGCCTCAATTGGAAGGGATCCTCCGACTTCAAGATGGCGCTCAATGGAAAACTTGACATCCTCTGCTGTCACATCTGTACCATCGCTAAACTTTAAACCATCACGAAGCGTAAAGGTATATACAAGACCATCATCACTGATCTTATGATCTTCTGCCAGCCAGTCAATAATATTTCCATCGTTATCAAAAGTCACAAGTGACTCAAACACCTTATCAATTGCAAAGGCATTATTTTCTGTAATTTCCTGATGAAGATCGAAAGAGGTCGTAGAATCAGATCTGGCATAAGTGAAAGTTCCACCAGATGTTGACTCCTCGCCTGCTAAAGCCAATGTACTGGCTCCAAGACTGAAAACGGCTGCCGCCGCTACTGCTGTAAGAATGTGATGTTTTCTCATAATCGTACCATGCCCTTCCATTCCCCGAAACAGACTTTTTTCTCGCCCATCAACAGGGAAACTTTATTTTGCAGTTACAGTTCACGCATCATGCTAGATGCGGATGCTTGCAAACCCTCATAACTGCTTAACTGCTTGAGTTCTATCATACCATGTTATTTTTTTCTGTCAACAAAATAAGAAAAGGATTTTTCCTATATTTTGCTATAGGATGTTCTTATATCGAGTTGCATTTATTTTTCTTTTTTCTTTACGTCCTCTTAGTTTTGTGTTACACTGCAGCATAAGAAAGCGAGAGCAAACATGATATTAGCAGGAGGTTTTTTCAATGCAGGAAAACATTGTCATACTTGGAACTGGTTTTATAGCAGGCTATTTAAACAGGGGTCTTCATTATCTTTTTTCAGAATTAAGACAACCAATGGTAGGAAATGTGTGTGCCATCGGAAAACATCCAGAAAAATTAGCTTCGCGTACTAATATATTAAAGGACTGTGTGCTTTGTACAGATCCAATTGACTCTGTATTATTCAAGTTCCATCCTACAATTCTCATAGTCGCGGTGCCGCCGACTGTCGCTGTCGATATCGCAAAAACCATACTTCTTCCCTATTATAATACGCTTCGTGCCGCCTCACAGCCACTGCCAGATTTGTATTCATTTACTCCAACACCAGATGAAAACTGGTATGCGAATCTTCTCGGAAACGACGTTTCTATCGTTAAAATTCTTCCAAATATTTTTACTGACGTTCATGGAATTGATATCACAAGTGTCGGCATCAATACCATATCCCCAACACCTGCTTTTAAGCACTCTAACCGCCGTGTACTGCTTGACATTCTGCTTACCCCTTATGGAAAAACAGTTTCTTTATCTGCATCTCAGGCACTGATCTTTCTTGCTGGAAAAATCACAAGCCATGTCTGCTGTGAAGCCTGCTTTTGCATTCACGAAGCCGCACAAAAGGCTGGTCTTTCAGTTACGCTAAATGATATTGGAAAGACATTTCAGTATGCCCAGAGATCATTTACGAAATTTTTCGATGATCCAGTTCCATCTCTTCGCCGTAATGATCTTCTGCCGTCTGCATTGTTAGAATTTATGCAGCATTTTTCTGATACCTGGTTTAGTGGTCTTCACGATTTCACAACCTCCATGCCGATCTGTGTATCTGATGAAGAAGCACTGTCTCTTGATGTCTATTCCTACGCACTCAACACGATTGCCATCGCAGTAAAAACAAAAGAGGAGTTGGAACAAGATACAAAAAATGCCGCCACAAAGGGCGGCATACTCGAACGAGGAGTTGAATACTTTTATGAAGTTATCGAAAGTGAGCTTGGCAATCAGGCATTTTCTGCCGCTTGTGATCATCAGATTTCTTCTGGCTACTGGGAAACACTTCGCAGTCAGGTATGCAGCCTAAGCCGAGAAGCCTATGAGCGCAGTCTGAATCTTACATCACATTAACCATGCCATTTAGTTTACTGTGTTTTTGTTGCCTGCGCTTTCGTTGTCTTTGGCTTCCATCTAGGATAAATCATCCATGATGCAATTCCTATTACAGCAAGCGCACGCAGCGCCCAAAGCAGATACTGTCCTACTGAATAATATGTATTTTGCTCATATGGTGATAACGATACAGTTATAAGTACATGATGCAGTAAAAATATCTCATATGAATACTTTGAAAGCATACCGATAAGTTTTTTCAGAATCACGCACGGCAAATTTTTTATCCGATCCAACGCATTTCCTGTTGCCATAAAAATCAGATACCACAAAATGCCTTCGACTGCAAATAAATACCATGTTACACGCTCTGGAAGTGGGATAAACACAACTAGGCACAACACTACAGCTGCTGCCACACCTGTGCGAAGTGACACGTTTTTCACATAGCGATACAGATAAATGCCTGCAAGAAAAACAACCACATTTAATAAAATATCCTTGTCCACTCTTCCCGTATTTCCAAGAAGCTGTACCATCACTAGATAATAAAGAATCGCTGCGATTAGTGTTGGCTTTGGATAGCGCTTAACCAGTGCATACAATACCGGAAAGACGATGTAAAGGACAAGAATCATTCCGATAAACCATTCTCCGACAAGGTAGTGGCTTTGAATACCAAACAACGATGCATAGCCATCAAGTCCGGTAATAGTCCATAAAAATGACAAATCAAAAAGTTTAACTCCGCCGCCAAATCCGCCCATCAAGTAGCATACAAAGTATGCCATATAAAATGATGGAAAAATGCTCCACCAGCGCTTTTTATAGTAAGTTTTTAAGTCACTGCAGCGCTCGTAGGAAATGCACTGTGCAGCACCTGATACAAGAATAAATAACGATACTCCCTGCCAGCCAAGATACCCTTGCGCGCCAATTTTCGTTACGACAAGCGAACTTTCCATAAGGCGCGCACTCCACTCGCAGTTCATATGATAAAATACAATCAGAAGCATGGCAGCCGCACGCATAAGATCATAGGCAAAATAGCGTTTCTTACTCTCTTTTGTTTTTTGCTGTTCCATCAGATCCGCCCCTCTCTTTTTGCCTGCGCCTTTGAGTAGCCGCAGCCACAATAGCTCTGGCGGTACAAATCATGCTCCTTTGACAGCTCTACAGAACGCTTATAGCCATTCTTTTTCTTAAAATCTGAAAACAACCAGGGGATGCCATATTTTTCTCCCACTTCCGCCCCTATCTCATTTAATTTCTCAGCGTTTTTCATTGGACTTATGGAAAGTGTCGTTGTAACATAGTCAAACCCACCATCTGCTGCTAACTTCGCAGCTTCCTCTAAACGCAGCCTATAACAGGCGAAGCAGCGCTCACCGCCCTCGTCCATCTGCTCCATTCCTTTCGTGATCTCATAAAAGCGCTGTGGGTCATATGTTCCTTCCACAAGCTGAATCGGATAAACTGTATCAAGTTCCGAAATCAGACGTGCCTGTTCCGCGACACGTTTTTTGTACTCTGTCTCCTCTGTGATATTCGGATTATAGTAAAATACGGTGATTTTAAAGTAATTGGACAGATACTCTAACACATAGCTGCTGCACGGTGCACAACAGCTGTGCAAAAAAAGTGTCGGAACATGCCCGGCCTTTGTTTCTTTATCTATCGTCTCTTCCAGACGCTTTTGGTAATTAATTTTATTCATAAATTTCGTTTGGTTCCTTTCTTGTCTTTTTTCTATAACTCCATTATAATAAACTCCATGAAAAAAGAAAGGAGTTCTTTATATATATGGAAACAAAACTTGTTCTTCTCGGCACGGGAACGCCAAATGCTTGCCCAAATGCAAGCGGTCCGTCTTCCGCGGTTGTTGTTGGGAATCGTGCTTATCTGGTTGATTTTGGACCTGGCGTTGTCCGTCAGGCTTCTAAGGCTTATTTTAACGGGATTGATGCACTTCGCCCTGATCTTTTATGCACTGCTTTTTGTACCCATCTGCACACTGATCACACTGCCGGATATTCAGATCTTATTTTTACTCCATGGGTGCTTGAACGCAATACACCACTTAAGGTTTTTGGTCCAAAGGGACTGCGTCATATGACTGACCATATTTTAGAAGCATATTCCACAGATATTGATTTTCGCATTCATGGATTTGAAAAAGCAAATGAAAATGGTTATAAGGTGGATGTGACCGAAATTGAAAATGAAGAAAATCCTGGCATTATCTACCAGGATGAATATGTGAGCGTGGAGGCATTTCCTGTCAGCCACGGCACACTAACCTGCTATGGCTATAAATTCGTGACGGCAGATCGCACAATTGTAATAAGCGGCGATACGGCTCCTCTTGAACTCGTAGCCCAAAAAGCTTCTGGATGCGACATTTTACTGCATGAAGTAGAATATTCAGCTGGTATCTCTGCACGCGAACCAAAGTGGCAGAAATATCACAGAGAAGTGCATACATTAAGCACGGATCTGGCATGGGTAGCAAAAAAAGCTCAGCCTAAGCTTCTTGTTACATATCATCGAATTTACCATATGAATATCCAGGATAACCACATCAATCTGGCCGCTGAAATGGCTCGGCGCGATGAAGCAATCCTGGATGAGATTAAGACCGCTGGGTATGAAGGTTATACCGTAAACGGAAAAGATTTGGATGTCTTTTAATGATGTGGTTGGCTACCCGGTAAGCTTACAAAAGGCGGTCTCGACGAAGTGTTTGTCGGCCTCTCTTTTCCGCGGGCACCTGTTACCCTACTTATTATCATACGTTATCTTGAAAGTCCCGCTACAACGTTCGGCCTCGTAAATCACATTCGTCTCGCCGCCATTTACACTACGATAGTAAAAATTCTAGTACTTCATCTGCTGTTCTGATACGTGATATACACGTCGGTACAGCAGATTTTTTATTTTCTGGTATTCAGCTTCAGTAACTGTTCTCTGGTAGGTCATAATACGAAGTGGAATCGGTTTTCTTCCTGGAGCAATTGATGGCTGAGTATATGGATATGGATTATAGCAAAATCCATTTCTTTCATAAAAGCTAATACGCCTTTTTTCAAGTTCTCCTTCTGGCAGCTCAACTTCAAGACATGTCATTTTATTTACCTGAGTAAGGACCTCTCTTAACATGCGTCCTCCGATACCACCATTTCGCACTTTGCTGCTTACTGCAAAATGCTCAAAGAATAAGATATCATCAAACTCCCAAGCAGATAAAAATCCATCTATTTCTTTTGTTTCTTCATTTCTATGTATAAACACTTTATATTCTGGATTTTCAAATAATTGTTTCTGGCCTTCATATCCTCTATATTCATCATATGGAAAACTTTGTTCCATTATTGAATACATCTGATCGAAGTCTTCAAATTTTAATAATTCTACCATAGTATCTTTTTCTTCCCTTTCTTCAAAACATTTTTTGCGTGTATTATTAAGGATACCAATTTTCCTAAGTAATGTAAAGAAAAGTTCAATATGTTGAACTTTTAAAATAATGCTTGAACCATAAATTATATCGTGTTATAGTGTCCTTTGTAAAATTTTGAACTAACAAGAAAGAGGATTTTTTATGCTTCAATTTATTGAGACCGTCAATTCGGCCGTGAACAATTTCATCTGGGGTGTTCCGGCTATGGTTTGCATCTTTGGCGTTGGCCTTTATTTGAGTCTTCGCACACGTTTTCTCCAGATACGCAAATTTCCTTATGCAATTAAAACAACAATCGGACGAATGTTCCGCAAAAAGAACGCATCTGATGGTGCTTTGACACCATTTCAGGCTGTATGTACTGCGCTTGCTGCAACTGTTGGTACTGGAAATATTGCAGGTGTTGCCGGTGCGATTGCAATAGGCGGACCTGGAGCTATCTTTTGGATGTGGATCTCTGCTATTCTTGGTATGTGCACTAAATTTGCCGAGGTAACACTTGCCGTTCATTTCCGTGAGAAAAATGCTGATGGCGATCTGGTCGGCGGTCCAATGTATTACATAAAAAATGGTCTTGGAAAACGTTGGATGTGGCTTGCTTATCTTTTTGCCGCCTTTGGTGTACTGACTGTATTCGGAACTGGAAACGCAACACAAGTTAACACAATCACCACTGCTATTAATTCAGCTCTTATTGATTTTCACGTAATCTCTAATAATGCTGTGTCAACTTCTAATTTAATCATTGGTATTGTAATGGCTGTACTTGTTGCACTCATTTTGTTGGGCGGTGTAAAACGTATCGGACAAGTAACAGAAAAGCTTGTTCCTTTTATGGCATTATTATATATCGTTCTTGCTGTCGGTGTTATCGTAATCAATATCCGCACAATTCCTACAGTATTTGCTTCTATTTTTGAAGGTGCATTTAAACCATCTGCCGTAACCGGCGGCATTGTCGGAAGCATGTTTACCAGTATGAAAAAAGGAGTTTCCCGCGGTATCTTCTCTAATGAGGCTGGACTTGGTACTGGTTCTATAGCTCATGCATGTGCAGACACAAAAAAACCTGTAAAGCAGGGAATGTTTGGTATATTTGAAGTATTTACTGATACAATTGTTATCTGTACTTTGACTGCTCTTGTTATTCTTTGCAGCGGCACCACGATTGAATATGGAGCTGCAGCTGGTGCTGAGCTTACCATTTCTGGATTCACCTCTGTTTACGGAAGCTGGGTTTCCATCTTTACCGCAATTGCAATGTGCTGCTTCGCCTTTTCTACTATTCTTGGATGGGGACTCTATGGTGCTCGCTGCATTGAATTTTTATTCTCAGAGAAAGTCATTAAACCTTTCATGGTAGCGTATTCTCTCGTTGCAATCCTTGGTGCAACAGCAAATCTTGGACTGATGTGGAGTATCGCAGAAACCTTCAATGGTTTAATGGCAATCCCTAACTTGATCGCACTGTTTTTACTATCTGGAACGGTTGTCCGTCTGACAAAGGAATATTTCGCAACAGAAGGTGCAAAATAAAGAAAAATCTTAGCTTAACTCAAACATACCGTGATACAGCTGATAATATTTTCCCTTCTGCTCTAAAAGATCGTCGTGATCACCTCTCTCGACGATCTTTCCTTGTTCAAGGACCATAATTGCATTAGAATTGCGTACAGTACTAAGACGATGGGCAATGACAAATACAGTTCGTCCCTCCATCAGCTGATCCATTCCGCGCTCAATCAATGCCTCTGTACGTGTATCGACTGATGAGGTTGCCTCATCAAGAATGAGCACCGGCGGATCAGCTACGGCTGCACGCGCAATGGCAAGAAGCTGACGCTGACCTTGTGACAGATTGGCACCATCCGCCGTAACAAGTGTATCATAGCCATGTGGAAGACGACGGATAAAGTAATCGGCATTTGCGATCTTTGCAGCCTTTTCAATTTCCTCCTGCGTCGCATCAAGCTTTCCAAAGCGAATGTTTTCGGCAACAGTCCCAGTAAATAAGTGTGTATCCTGAAGAACTATGCCAAGGGAACGGCGAAGCGCATCTTTTTTGATGTCGCGCACGTCGATTCCATCATAAATGACAGAGCCACCCTGCACATCATAGAAACGATTTATCAAGTTCGTGATTGTAGTTTTTCCGGCTCCTGTAGAACCCACAAACGCAATCTTCTGCCCTGGCTTTGCATACAGACTGATCTGCTTTAATATCATGCGATCATCATCATATCCAAAATCTACATGATCAAAACGCACATCACCCTTTAACTCAACAAGAGTGCCATCGTTCTTTTGCCATGCCCAAAGACCTGTTTTTTCCTTGCATGGAACCAGCACTCCATTTTCCTTTTTCACGCGAATAAGATCTGTCTTTCCTTCGTCAATCTCTGGCTCCATATCCATTACTTTAAATACTCGCTCTGCTCCGGCGAGTGCAGCAAGTAAGAAATTACTCTGCTGCGTAAACTGGTTGATTGGAAGCGCTGCCTGACGCACAAATACAAGATAACTTGCCAGACTTCCTAAATCAGTATGACCATTTAAGGCTAACAGGCCACCAAGCACAGCGACAATCGCATAGTTGATAAAGAATTTCCCCACTTCAAATTTTCACGCACAGTTCCTGAAATAGTACGTTTTTCTGTAGAGTAATATTTACACTGTCACGAAATACACTCAAATCATAATCGCGCACGTTGACGCCGCCAACACGAACAACGCCCGTTGTCGCATCATACAGACGCGGAATTAGCTGAACAAGTGTCGTCTTTGCCGATCCTGTCGTTCCAATAACACCAATCGTCTGACCTGCCTGAATATGAAGATTCACATTCTCTAATGCATACTCGCTAGCATCCTCACGATATTTGAATGACACATTTTCAAAATCAATGCTTCCATCCTTGACTTTTTTCACTCCATTTTCTGGTGAGGTCAGAACAATATTCTCGTCAAGAATCTCTGCAATACGATGAGCACTCGCAAGAGAACGTGTCAATAAAAGAAACACATTTGCAAGCATCATTAGGGAATTTATGACCTGCCTGACTTAACCCAGCGGCAAGCCACTGGGGTTCCATTGACGGAGTTCTAGTGTCTGCGTACATCGCAAGGACTTT
>OOCB01002811.1_pt1 | contig 18738 bp, 18 predicted proteins | sample 1671351 | NCBI WGS metagenome assembly OOCB01 (sample SAMN06348148, study PRJEB24527) | human gut metagenome | biome: human gut; feature: ankylosing spondylitis patient; material: feces | host: Homo sapiens | place: China | collected 2015-10
TATCCCATTGCTCGAAGAAGTACAGCCCCTGCATGGGCATGTTTAATATCCATCTGGGTTTTATTCAAGTTTGTTTCAATTCCGGCCGATTCTTGAAAACACCTGATGTCCGGAAGCTGTTCCAATATTCTTGTCTGGAATGCCGGGATACCTTTCCCTATATCATGCAGCAATGCGAGCAGTTTTGCTAATCGTATTCCCTCTTTTCTTGAAATCTCCAGCTCATCATATACAGAGCCCGGCAGCCATCTGCTCGATAGGTACTCTATAACTCCAGCTGTATCTTTTAAGTGATCTAACAGTGGAAGCCACAAATTATCATTCTCCCTGCTGGTCTTTGCTGCAAGCAAGCGAATCTCAGGAATCATTTATACCCTCCATGACAATTTATATTTTGAATCATATAATATATTCTAACACCACTGGTATTTTTGTAAACCATAAGCCATATAATATATTCAAAATTCCATAGTATTTCCTCTGTTACGCAAAACAGGCAGCCGACCCATCCCTGAATCAACTGCCTATTCCCATTCATCAAATATACAATTTTTAAATTTTCTTCTTCTCTTCCTTCTCCAAAATCTTCGCCTCTTCCATCATCTCTTCTGCCTCTTCCTCTGTCTCCTCCGGAGTCTCATCTTCTACCGGAAGTTCACCGATGCTGATAAAGATCCGGGCGACAGCAAGGGGAATAAAACCTACGCAGGCGCCGAGGGCGTTGCCGAAGGCAGCTACACCAGTGACACCGAGGAGAGCACCGAGGAAGAACATAAGTACCGTGTTGCTGTAGAGCACCGCTTTTCTCTTAAATTCTTTATCTTTCGTCAACGCATACTGCGTCCAGCCGAGGACGGATTGTTTGAAGTTGTTTGTGATGAAGACCGTCGCGCTGTTGAAACCATCTGCGCCGGAATATACACCCCACTGGAATGCCGAGCAAAAAAAGATCGGGTAAACACCCGCAATCGGCGAGAACCAATCCGGCAGCAGGGCCGTAAGTCCGAGACCGGCCGCATCCACCCAGATCGCCAGCTTCCGCATATGTAAATTTGTATAGTTTGTCAGCATATAGGAGGCGATCACACCGCAGGCGAAGATCACCATCGCCAGCAGACGGAGTCCCAATTCCTCCCATTCCATAAATCGGACGTTCGAAGCCATCTCCATCAGGTTTCCTGTCTGTGCAGAGCCGAAGACTCCGGCATGGGAAAGGATTGCATAACCGCCGAGGAAACCGCCCACAAAGGAAATATTCCAATGCAGGATCGCGTCCAGACGTCTTTGAATCATTTTTATCATAATCTGTACCGCCTTTCTGCGCATGATTATATCATGAATGCTCTGCCCCTTCAATATAAAGGCATGTTCTAAATTGCATTCATACATCCAAAAAGAAAAGCGGGAAGCGACATCCAGCGTCTCCCGCATTTTCTAAACAGCCATATCCTGATCCAGATTTTATGCCTGCTTCTCAACCTTCGTAAACTTTTCTGCGATCTTAAGAAGCAGCTCCACGGTCTTCTCCATGGACTGAATGCAGATGAACTCATACTTTCCATGATAGTTATGTCCGCCGGTACAGAGGTTCGGACATGGAAGTCCCATGTAGGAAAGTCTCGATCCATCCGTGCCTCCGCGGACCGGATTGATCACCGGAGTCTCGATGCCAAGCTCCTTAAATGCCTCAGCAGCCACATCCATCAGGTACATATGCGGACGGATCTTCTCAGCCATATTGTAGTAGGTATCTGCGATCTCCACCTCGACGGTTCCCTCACCGTACTTCGCGTTCAGGAACTCGCCGATCTTCTTTCCGAGCACTTTTCTCTCCTCAAACCGAGTCATATCATGATCACGGACGATATAGTGGAGAGTTGTATTCTCGACATTTCCGCCGATGTTGTTCAGATGGAAGAATCCCTCATATTTTTCCGTGTACTGCGGCTTCTCGTTCTCCGGCAGCATCGACTGGAATTCCAGACCGATCAGGATTGAGTTTTTCATCTTGTTCTTCGCGCTGCCCGGATGAATGTTACTTCCATGGATCGTGACTTTCATGGATGCCGCGTTGAAGGTCTCATACTCCATCTCGCCCCAGGCGCCGCCGTCAACGGTATAAGCCACATCTGCGCCCCAGCCGGGAACATCAAAGAAGTCAACACCGTGTCCGACTTCCTCGTCCGGTGTGAAAGCGATCTTGATGGTTCCGTGCGGGATCTCCGGGTGTGTCAGAAGTGTCTCCGCCATGGTCATGATCTCGGCAATTCCCGCCTTGTCATCTGCACCTAACAGTGTCGTTCCGTCGGTGGTGATCAGATCCTGCCCCACATAGTTTTTTAAGAATGGGAACATCTTTGTTGTCATCTTTACACCGAGTGCCTTATTTAAAGTGATATCCTTTCCGTCGTAGTGCTTGACGAGCTGTGGGCGGACATTCTCATCCGGACAATCCGGTGAAGTGTCCATATGCGCAAGGAAGCCGACGGTCTGGCAGTTATAATCCCCGTTTGCCGGAATCGTTCCGTACACGTAACCGTGCTCACTCATGGAGACGTCCTTCACCCCGATATTCTTTAACTGTTCGGACAGAAGCTTCGCCAGAGCGAACTGTTTTTGCGTACTCGGAACTGTTCCCGCATCCTCTGCGGACTGCGTATCGAATGCTACATACTTGAGGAAATAATCAACTACTTTTGACATAACCCTTCTCCTTTACCGTATCATTATTTATCAGACATCCACAGCCTTTTTTACTGACCGCGGTTATGTCCCGCAGCAGCCTGCTTCGTCCGGATCGTTCCGGGTCCACAGCATCACTGCTTCACAGGAATTTTCCGCTGTTGCGGTTTTATCCTGGCCGTTCCTTAATAGTTTCCCCTGAGGATCTTCGCAAGCTCTGAATTTTCATCCAGAATGATCGTCTTATTATCTCCCTTGAGACTCGCCTTTAACGCATCCAGACTGCGGATATAATTATAGTAATCGGCCTTTCCCTCGTCATTGTACGCGCCGGAAAGGATCCTCATATACTCTGCCTCGCCTTCCGCCCGTATCTTCTCCGCCTGGGCCTGGGCCTCGGAAATGATGATGGAGACTTCTTTATCCGTGCTGTTCTTGATGACATTGGACTGGTACTCACCGTCTGCGATATATCCGGCAGCGATATTCTGGCGTTCGGAGATCATACGCTGGTAAACAGCCTCCTTGTTGGAATCCGGGAGGTCTAAAAGCTTCGTCTCCACCTTTTTTACCTTGATTCCGTAGCTGTCCAGAGAAGAACCGATCTTTTCTGTGATCATCTCTGCCAGCTTTCCGTCACGGCCGGAGATCACATCTGCCTGATCCGTGGAGGAAATGACATTTTTTACAGCATTATATACAACGACGGAAATTCGGCTTTCCGCATTTGCTTTGTTTGCTCCGAGTCTGGACAGGTATGCCAGCGGATCTGTAACACTCCACAATGCAAAGGAATCCGTTACCATCACCTTTTTATCCCTTGTATTTACCTCACTCGGAATAAGGTCATAGATCATCTCATAATTAGGAATCGACTGTGTTGTCTGAAGAAACGGGATCTTAAAGCTGAGACCCGGTGTCTCGACCACCCGGACCACTTTTCCAAACTGGAGAACAAGCTTATACTCATCATTGTATGTGCTCACCATACTTCCCTGAAGCAGAACAACGATCAGAAGGAGAACAACGATCCCTATGATTCTTTTTCCTGTCTTTTTCATTTAGTTTCCTCCTCCCGTCTGTGCTGCGCTGCCGGAAGCTGCCTCTGAAAATGGTTCTAACGGCAGCAGCGTCTGCGTCCCATTCCCTCCGGTAATGATGACCTTGAGGTCCGGAAGGACTTCCTCCATGGTTTCATAGAACATACGCTTTTTTGTGATCAGCGGGTACTTCACATACTCCGCGTATGTGTCCTCGAAACGCGCCACCTGACCGTTTGCCTCGTTGATCCGCTGTTCCTTGTATGCCTCAGCATCCTGCAAAAGCTTATCGGCCTTTGCCTTCGCCTCCGGAATGTTCTCAGACTGATATTTCTTTGCGGAGTTGATCGCCGTCTCCATGCCCTGTTTCGCATCCTCAACCGCCTTGAACGCATTCGCCACATCATCTCTCGGCATTTCCGTATCCTGAATCGACACGTTGTAGATTCCATATCCGATATTTTCCTCGACGAGACGGTTTGTGAGCTGCTCTTTGATCCGCTCCTGAATCTGGGTCTTTCCGGTGGTGATCACATCATCAACATTATAAACGCCGACGGTATCGCGGATATAGCTCTGAGCCAGGTTCTTGATGATAGACTCGTACACACTTCTGTGGCGCACCGCCTGAACCGGATCTGTGACCATGTATTCCACATAGAAATCCACGTTTGTCAGATTGAAATCCTTTGTGATCATCAGGCTCTCGTTCTCGATGGATACCGGATTGTCTATGGAGGCGCCGTCCGCCCGGGCCGGGTCCGTCGTGTAGCCGATCTGCATACCCGTGATGGCTTTGGAAACCTTAGTCACGCGCTGGATCACCGGAATTTTAAAGTGAAGACCTGATGCCTCCTCCACTGCCGGTTTTCCGAACGTGGTGACCACCGCCATCTCCTCCTCAGAAAGAGTATAGAAGCTGTCAAAGGAAAGCACTGCCGCCGCGAGGACGATCACAACCGCAGTCACCGCAAGACCTGTGTGCTTCGGGACCCGGATTCCCGGCCCCTTCTTCTTCTCCTTCTTCCCGGAACCTTCCTCCGGCTGTTCGTACACCACGCGCTCTGCCTGATTTTCTTTCCGCTTCTTTGCCCCCGCAAAGAGCTCGTCCAGTGTCCCGTTCTGTTTTAACGCCCGGAACACAAACACCGCGATCACAACGAGCCATATAACCATTTCAATCATTCGCTGTCTCCTCCTTTTTCTTCCTTCCGGTCAAGATCCTGCTGGATCCCTTCCAGGTAATGGACATACATGTCCCGGTGGCTCCGGATCCTGTACGCTTCCGGCACCACCTCATCATAGGTAAAGCTTTTTCTTCCGCCCTCTTCCATCCGTTCCCAGAAACGGTTCACCACATCAAAAGGAACATAATAGATCTCGTTCTCCGCTGTGAAGGAGAGAATAATGAAGGCAACTCCGCCCTGAGCTTCAAATTCCTTCATAAATGCGATCTGGTGCGGGTGGATATTCTGGAGTGGAAACGTACTCACCGCACATTCCTTCGCATCAAAGCATACCGGAATCCCCTGAACCGCGCCGATATAGTCGACTGTACTTTTCATATCAAAGTACGCCAATGTGATATGGCGGCTCTTTTTGTCGATCTCGATGGGCGTGATCGGGGTCGGGATCTTCTGGATCAGTGCCAGCTTCTTTTCCCGGTAGCTGTCATTGGTCCGGTTGATCAGATCTTCCAACGTGGAACCACGAAGGCCCCTGGTTTTCCATGTTCCCATAGCTGTTCCTTATCATCAATGCAAATATTTTCGGGTGATTAACATAAGTTTTTTATGTCAACCAACCTCATGCCGCATGTCCGTCCGGTGCTGCCAGCTTTTATGGCAGCCTGATCCCGGTCTCTTTCAGTACCGAACAAAAATATCCCGGCATCGGCGCCTCAAACACCCTCCCGGAAAGATAGGCAAACGGTTCCGCAAGCTTCGGAAACTCCAGACGGTAAGAATGTAAAAGCTGATACTTCACGGTCCGCCCTGAAGGGTTCACCTTCGAAACTCCGCCGTACTTGGAATCCCCTACGATCGGATGTCCAAGAGACGCTAAATGGGCGCGGATCTGATGGGAACGTCCGGTCAGAAGTGTCACTTTAAGCAGTGTAAACCTTCCGTCCGTCGCGATCGGCTCATATTTTGTCCGGATCCGTTTCGGCTCCTCGTCTCCGTCTCTTCCTCCAAATCGCTTTGCCTCCGCCTCCGTGAGGATCCGCACCTGATTCTTCTTCTCATCCTTTAAAAGCCAGCCGTCCACCGTCTTCACATCCCGGATCACACCGGATACGAGACACTGATAATACTTGTGGATCGAGCGGTCTTTAAACACGCCGGAAAGCATCTGAAGACCCGCCAGAGACTTTCCTGCTGCCACGATACCGCTGGTATTCCGGTCCAGACGGTTGCAGACCGAAGGGCGGAACGCGCGGAGCCCGCTCTCCGTGAGCTTGCCGCTCCCCAAAAGATAATCGATCAGATACTCCACCAGAGACTCATCGGTCTCCTTAGCCTTCTGCGACAGCATACCCGCCGGTTTGTTGACCAGAATGATCTCGTCATCCTCATAGAGAATATCGAGATCTACTTTCTTTACCTCCTGCACCTGAACACTGGAAAATTTTTCGATGGTGTCCTCCGCAAGAAACAGCTTCACGACATCGCCTTCGGCGAGTTTTTCATTTCCCTCACACTTTTTCCCGTTCAGCGTGATGTTCTTCTTGCGCATCATCTTATAGAAAAAGCTCTTCGACGCCTCATTCATGTACTTCGCAAGGAACTTATCCAGGCGCTGTCCCGCCTCGTTCTTCTCAATCACGATCTCTCTCATTTTTTTATTCCCCTACATGGAAAGACTCTTTAATAACTTTAAAACATGCGGAGCGCTTCCGTCATCCTCTTCCTCTGTGACGGTCTTAAGCTCCGAAAGCCTCCGTAGGAACTTTTTCTCCTCGTTCATGACCTTCGCGTTTCCGTCCAGCTTCCAGCCGACTAACATCTCGTTTAAAAATATCTCCGCTTTCTTTCGGTCCACTTTCGGGTTCGTGCAGTAGAGATACACTCCTGTCGGATGAACGACCGCCGCATCGACCGGCATGATCAGATCGTTGGAGGTGATGACCAGATCATATAAGATCGGGAATTTGTCCTCGTACGGGAGGCACGCCTTGTGGAGCTCCTCCGGGACCTCCGGGATCCTCGATGCGACGACAAGCGGGGATGCCAGGTTCGCCATTGGGAGTACCGTGAGGATCGCACTGATCGTGATGAGATTCTTATAGATCTGCTCCGTGACAAAATTTCTTAAGATAAGCTGTGCCACGATCGCCAGGATGAACAGGACAACGAAGAAAAGCTGACGCTTTTTGTAGGCAGTCCTGTATCCATAGGTTCCTTTTTCCAGTCGTAATTTCAAATCTTTTTCCTCTTTTCCGGGAACTGCTCAGATGTCCGCAGTCCCTTTTTCTGTTGCTGCATGTGATGCGTAAGACCAGCCCGCATGCGGTGTGCGGTCCGGCAGTTACCAGTTGATAAACCCCATTAAGATCTCGTGGGGAACGATTTGGCAGAGAACGTAAAACGCCTTCATCCACGGTCCGTACACTGAGATCCGTTTGCCTTTCATGCTGTCCATGAGTGCCTTTTTTACTACCTTTTTCGGCTCCGCCATCGTGAGCTTCTTGATCGGAGCGAGTTTTCCCCCGTCCAGGGCGATCCCGAAGAATTCCGTCTCCACCGGCCCCGGACATACTGCCGTCACATAGATATTTTTCTTCTTCAGCTCCACGGCCAGCGCCCGGCTGTAGCTTAACACAAAGGATTTTGATGCCGCGTAGACAGCAAAGCCCGGCTGGGGCATAAACGCCGCCGCGGAGGCAAACTGGATGATCCTGCTGTTCTTTGAGATATACGGAAGCACCATCTCCGTCACGGCAACCAGCGCCTCATCGTTTAAGCGCACCATTCCGACCGAGAGGTCCCGCCGGATCGTTCCGACCGCCCCGGTCTTTCCGTATCCTGCGCCGTTTACCAGGATCTTGACGTTCGGCTGCTCTCTCTTTAAAAGGACGGAGAGTGCGCCGAGGTCCTCCTCACTCGTGAGATCAAGCGGCAGGATCCGAAGACGGACCGGAACCTTTCCGACAAGCTCCCCGAGTCTCTCTTTTCTCCTCGCGACTACCCAGATCTCCTCCAGCGCTGCGAAATGATCCGCGAGAAGATACACCATCTCCCGTCCCATTCCCGATGACGCGCCGGTCACGATCGCAATTTTCTTTCCGCTCATGTGATCTGCCTTTCTGAATGAAATGTTGACCGGTATCTGTTCTGATATGATCCCGGACCGTTCTTTATTTCCTGTTTCTTCCCTGCTGCGGTCTTGGTTTCGGCTTCCTGCCGCCGGTCTGGCCTGCCATCCCTTTCGCCCTGCCTGATACGGTCTGACGGCTGTCATTTCTGGTTTTTCCGGCCTGCGATGCGAAGCGGCTGTCATTTCTGCTCTTCTCGGACCGTGACGCAGCGCGGCCGTTATTTCCGCCATGTCTTTCGCCATCTCTCCGGGCGGAACCACCTCTGCCGGAAGCCGCTTTTCCCGAATGACCGGAATGGCCTCCGCCCGCCATGTCTTTCGCTATCTTCCGGGGCTTGATCAGGCATTTCTGGTCGAATCCGATCAGATCCTCTCGTCCGGCTTTGATCAGCGCCTCTTTCACAAGATCGTAGTTGTCCGGATTCCGGTACTGGATCAGGGCGCGCTGCATCGCCTTTTCATGCGGGTTCGTCGGCACATAGACCGGCTCCATCGTCCGCGGATCGAGTCCCGTGTAGTACATACAGGTCGATATCGTCGAAGGTGTCGGGTAGAAGTCCTGTACCTGCTCCGGCATGTAGCCGAGGTCTCTCAGGTGTTCCGCAAGCTCCACTGCCTCTTTCAGCGTGGAACCCGGGTGGGAGGACATGAGATACGGGACAAGGTACTGCTTTAACCCGAGCTTCTCATTCATCTTTTTATATTCCTGCGCGAACTTCTCGTAGACCGCATTTTCCGGCTTTCCGAGAAGGCGGAGGACCTGGTCGGAGACATGCTCCGGCGCGACCTTCAGCTGTCCGCTGACATGGTACATGCAGAGTTCCCGGAGGAAATCCTTCTTTTTATCTGCGAGCACATAATCGAAACGGATTCCGGAACGGATAAAGACCTTCTTGACCTTCGGAAGCGCCCGGAGTTTCCTGAGGAGTGCGATATAATCCGTGTGATCCGCGATCAGGTTCTCGCATGGCTTCGGGAACAGACACTGTTTTCCCGGACATGCTCCGTATTTCAGCTGTTTCTTGCAGGCCGGGAAGCGGAAGTTCGCCGTCGGACCGCCGACATCATGGATATAGCCTTTGAAATCCGGCTCGTTTGTCAGATATTTGGCCTCCTCGATGATAGACTCATGGCTCCGAACCTGGATGATCCTGCCCTGGTGGAAGGTCAGCGCACAGAAGCTGCAGCCGCCGAAACAGCCGCGGTTGCTGATGAGGCTGAATTTCACCTCAGAGAACGCCGGGATCCCGCCCGCCGCGTCGTAGGACGGATGCCATTTTCTCATATACGGGAGCGCGTAGACATCATCCATCTCCTGGACGGAGAGCGGTTTTGCCGGTGGGTTCTGGACCACATATAAATTGTCGCGGTACGGCTCCACCAAGCGTTTTCCGGAGAACGCATCCGTATTCTTATACTGGATCCCGAAGCTCTCCGCATACCGTCTTTTATCCGTTTTGATCTCATCATAGGACGGCAGGATCACCGCATCGTAGACGGAATCCAGACTGTCCGTTTTATAGACGGTTCCGTCGATGAATGTGATGTCCTTCACATCAAGCCCGGAATTTAAGGCGTCCGCGATCTCAACGATCGACTTTTCCCCCATTCCGTAGGAGATCAGATCCGCCTGAGAGTCCACGAGGATCGAGTGTTTTACTTTGTTTGACCAGTAATCGTAGTGTGCGAGACGACGTAAGCTCGCCTCGATCCCACCGATCACGATCGGGATGTCTTTGTAGACCGAGCGGATCAGGTTGCAGTAGACAACCGCCGCGTAATCCGGCCGTTTTCCCATCACACCGCCCGGCGTGTAGGAATCTTTATCGCGCCTTCTTTTCGAGACGGAATAATGGTTTACCATCGAGTCCATGTTTCCGGCGCTCACGAGGAAGCCGAGTCTCGGTCTTCCGAGGATCTGGATGCTCTCCTTATCCTTCCAGTCCGGCTGGGCGATGATCCCGACTTTATATCCGTAGGATTCCAGCACACGGCTGATGATCGCCGATCCGAACGACGGATGATCCACATAGGCGTCCCCGCACACATAGACGAAATCGCACTGATCCCAGCCTCTTTTTTCCATATCTGCCCGGCATACCGGGAGAAAATCATGTATCATATTCTATGTCCTTCATATATTGTTTCCAGCCACCGCCAGTCTGACATATTTGTTCCGAACTTACCGTGGTCTGCCGTAGGCGGAGAACCCAAACTTTCATCCCCCGCCGTTATTATGTTTTTTGTATTTCTTTCAGCATCTCCAGCGAATTTCCAGCTTAGGAAAGTCACTGTTTTCACTGAAATATTTGCAGCTTTATAAAAGTTCTCTGTAATCCGCGATCACCGCGTCCGCGAGTGCTCGTTTCTCGTCCATCAGGTCTTTTGAGAAATCATCCTCCACGGCGATCACCGGCATTCCTGCCGCTTTGCCCGCCATGATCCCGGCCGGGATATCCTCAAATACGAGGCACTCCTCCGGCTTTACGCCAAGGCGCTTCGCCACTTCCAGGTAAATATCCGGCTCCGGCTTTCCGTGAGCCACCTCGCAGGCCGTCACCACCACGTCGAAATATTCCTTCACGTTTAAGGAAGTCAGGACCGCGTCCACAATCTCGCTTCCGTTGCTGGTCCCGATCCCCGTGCGGATCCCGTTCTCTCTGCAGTATTTTAAAAACTCCGGCACACCCGGCTTCAGCGGGACCTCATAGCGGTACTTGTCGATCGACATCTGAACCCAGATTGCCTTGATCTCGTCCAGGCTTAACGGAAGCTTAAACCGTTCCTTAAAATACACGGCCGTCTCCGAAAAGCTCATTCCTTCAATGGCTCTCTGAAGATCCTCCGGGCACTCGTAACCATACGCTCCAAGGAATTCGATATCGATGGCTTCCCACATCCACATGGAATCCACCAGGGTCCCGTCGAGGTCAAAAAGCATCGCTTTTTTGTGATCCAAAAAATTTTTTATCATAAGTTTTCCAACAACTCCCGTTCTTTATCCGTCAGTTTCCGGTACTCACCAGGGTTTAATGTCGCATCCAGCTTCAATGGTCCCATGGACAGGCGTTTCAGGTGGACAACCGGACAGCCGACTTCCTCCATCATACGCTTTACCTGATGGAATTTTCCCTCGTGAAGAGTCAGACTCACCAGACTCTCCGCCTCCGTCCCTGTCTCCGGATCCCCGGCCTTCCTCTCCAGGATCTCGAGTTCCGCCGGCATGCAGGAAAGTCCGTCCGAGAGTTCCATCCCGTCACGGAACTTCTGTACCGCTTCATCCGGGACAAGTCCCTCACATCTCGCCTCGTAGACCTTATCTACATGGTGACCCGGGGCAAGAAGGCGGTGGGCAAGCGCCCCATCGTTTGTGATGAGGAGCAGACCTTCCGTATCGATATCAAGACGTCCCACCGGGAAGAGATCTTTCCTCTGCTTTTCATCGATCAGGTCCACGACCGTCTCCCTGCGGCGGTCCTCCGTCGCCGAGATCACGCCCTGCGGTTTATTCAAAAGATAATATTCCAGTTCCACGTACTCCACCGGCGCATTGTCGAACAGGATCGTATCTTCGCCCTTCCGGATCTTTGTCTCCGGTTTTTTCACGACCTCGCCGTTCACCTTGATCCGTCCTTTCCGGATCATCTCCTTGAGCTCCGTTCTCGTACCTTTTCCCATATCAGCCAGATATTTGTCCAGCCGGATTGCTTTTTCCAAATATTTCTCTCCTTCCGATCACGCGCTCTCCGACATTTCCACAGCCGCATCCGCAGACTTTCCAGGTTTCGGACTTTATCCCGGAAATGCATTTTAAACAGAAAAGCGCACTATATTTATCATATCAAAATTCCGGGGAAAGTACAATGAAAATAATAGAAAGAGTTCTGCAGCATCGGCGGGCAGGTTACAGTACGCGGGCAGTGCTTTTTTTCGTAAGATCCGGATGCGGCCATGAATCCTGAAAAAATTCTGTAAAAAGGAGTGTTTATGATAAAACGAGCTTTTCTGATCTTGCTCTGCCTGATCTTTATGATCTTTCACGCGGATCTCGTAACAAAAGGGGCTGTGTCCGGACTTCTTTTGTGGTATTCCTCCGTCGTCCCGGCGCTTTTTCCGTTTATGGTACTGTCTTCCGTTCTCTCCGCCTCCGGCGGGGTCCAGGCACTCATGCGTCCGTTCCCGGTAATCTTCCGCTTTGCCGGACTGTCGGCGGACGGCTGGTATGTTCTCCTCACCGGTCTTCTCTGCGGCTGCCCCATGGGAGCAAAGACATGTGCCGATCTTTACGCGGAAGGGCGGATCAGCTCCGGGGAGGCGAAATTTCTCTTTGCACTCTGCAATCATCCAAGTCCCATGTTTCTCGCAGGTTTCGTCTGTCCCATGTTTGCTTCCCAGGTCCCGTTGTCATATTTTGTCTTTTCTATCTACGCACCTCTGCTCCTTCTCGCGGTCCCGGCCAGCCTGATCTACCGGAGAGAACACGTCCGGACCTCCTTTCCGGCCAGCATCACCGCAAAGGCACAGACGAAGCATTCCGCGATCGCTCTCAACGCCGCGATCATGAATCCTGACGCCCCGCTGACCAGACCCGCGATCACACTCGACGCCGCGATCATGAATTCCGCGGAGATTCTCGTAAAAATCGGCGGATATCTTATCTTTTACTCCATCCTGATCCTCGTTGTCCGGAACATTTCCCGGATCCCTGCCCCGGTCCGGCTGTTTCTCTGCGGCAGTCTGGAGATCACCACAGGGATCCGTACGGTTCATGGCTCCCTTCCGTATCCGGTTTCCGCCGTCGCCGCAGCTGCCATCTTTTCCTTCGGAGGCTTTTCCGCCCTGTCGCAGACAAATGCTGTGATCCAAAGTGGGAAGTCCCATCAGAACTTTCCGGCAGATAAAGAAGAAAGTTCTCCGGTGCATGGAAATTTCCCGTTAAACAATAAGCGAATAAAAAAAACTGCCGGACTCTCCATCCGGCAGTATCTTCTCTGGAAAATTGCCCATTCCGCCCTGGCTGCTGCATTTATGGCAGTTCTCACCGGCATTCTGGGATTTCACATTTTTTAAATATCGGTTCTCATAAAATACCACTCCCGCATCCTCTCGCAGATCCGGTACGGTTAGGTCGGTACGCCGCCGACAGTGTTTCTGCAATCAAGCCTCAGCGGAATCCTGTTTTGCCGGCTCAGCGCTCTCCTCTTTCTCGGTGATGATCCCGGAGGAAAGCTCCTTTCTGTTGGAGGAGACGATATCGTAGCTGGACTTCATGGAATTCATGAATGCGTCGAAGCGGCCCTGAGCGCCCTCCATCGTGTGGTTCATGATCGTCTGGAGACTCTTTAACATATCATCGGTATACTGGATTGAACCCTGACGGACACTGTTCGCATCAGCGACCGCATTGTCAACGATCGTCTGAGCCTGCGCCTGCGCCTGCTCGATGATCTCATTTGCCTGGGCATAGGCTCTCTGCATGATCTCGTGTTCATTTACAAGCTCGTTTGTCTGAGCAGTTGCCTCTGCGAGCATCGCATCCGCTTTGCTGTGAGCATCGGAAAGGATCGCGTCCTGATTGCTGATGATCTTCTGATACTGCTTGATCTCATCCGGGATTCTTAAACGGAGCTCGACTAAAAGCTCGTCCAGTTCCTCTTTATTTACGATGATCTTTGATGTAGATAACGGCTGAAATTTACAGCTGTCGATGTATTCCTCAATTTCATTGATTAACTGTTCAATTCTGCTCATGTTGTTTCCTTTTCCTTTCCCTTACGCCTGACTGCCCTGTCTCTCACGCAGTCTCTTATGTACTTCATCCGCCACATAAGGCGTTACAAAATTTGAAATATCGCCGCCGTAAGCCGCTACCTCTTTCACGGTACTGGAACTTAAATACGCGTACTCGAGACTTGTCGTCAGGAATACTGTATCGATACTCGTATCCATCACGCGGTTTAACTGGGCGATCTGGAGCTCATATTCAAAGTCAGTGATCGCGCGGAGTCCGCGGACAACGGCGTTCGCGCCGCATTCTTTCGCGAAGTCAACGGTAAGACCCGCAAAACTTTTTACCTCCACGTTCGGAATGTCTTTTGTGACCTCTTTTAACATCTTAACACGTTCTTCCACGGAAAACAATGGCGTTTTCGCACGATTATTAAGAACGCCGATGATCAGATGATCAAACAGCTTTGACGCACGTCTGATCACGTCGATATGTCCCAGTGTAACCGGGTCAAAACTTCCCGGATAAATTGCTTTTTTCATAATTTCTGTCTCACACCGCAAAAACCCGCGGTTTTTCTCCTCGTTTTATATCGTTCCGTTTTTGTATTTTGACCCGGCTTCAGCCTTCAGTCTCTGACCGCCGGATCTGTCTTCCCTTTTTCAGTCCCCTGAACAGATGATTCTTAATTTTTTCTCAGGAATACATGCTTATTCGTCTTATATTCCTTACTCTTCTCAATCTCATACCCGAGCGCTCCGGCCCAGGAAAAATCAGTATCGAGAGCTTCCTCGACGATGATCAGCGTCTCCTCATCCGCAAGAGAAGTGTCCCTCAGCGCTTCCAGCACCTTCTTCGGAAGATCCATCCGGTACGGCGGATCCATAAAGATAAAATCAAACGCCTTTCCTTCCCGGTCAAGCTTCCGGATCGCCTCTGTCACATCCGCGGACATCACACGAGCCCTCTCTTCCAGATGGGTCGTCTTCAGATTATCCCGGATACAGGAAATCTGTCCGTCTCCCTTGTCCACAAAGACCGCTTCCTTCGCCCCGCGGCTCAGCGCCTCGATCCCGATCGCCCCGCTTCCCGCAAAAAGATCCAGAAATCTCGCCCCGTAAAGATCATTCTGAAGCATATTAAACAGAGTCTCCTTGATCCTGTCCGTAGTCGGCCTCGTCTCCATTCCCTCGACCGTCTTTAAAAGCAGCCGTCTCGCGCTGCCTGCGATTACTCTCATATCTCAACCTCTAACTCATAAAATACCACTGCAATTTTTATTCTCCGCCCCATTATAATCGTATTTTTTCTATTATACAAGTGTTTTCTGAGCCTTTTTCAGACATTGAAACTTTCAAAAGTAAATTCCACTGCCCGCTTATGCGGTGGAATTTACTCCTGCATGAGTAGAGTTTAATCTTTCATATATTCGTGCTATGCTCATGGAGACCTTCTGACAGCAGTAGAAGGAGATCTCCATGAGTAAATATATTCCTGGTAACCAGAAACATCTTTCCCTTGAAGACCGTAAATACATTGAGCGTTCCCTGAACAATGGCTGCTCCTTTAAAGATATCGCCCGATTCTTATGTAAGGATCCGACTACCATTTCGAAGGAAGTGAAGCTCCATCGTGTAAGCGATTGGTTTCATAAAGGATCCTTCCTTAACGCTCGCAACTTCTGCATCCACAGATACCACTGCAGAAAAACAAATGTATGCAGAAAAATCTTACTCTGCAACATGAAGTGTACTTCCTGTCCAACCTGTAACCAAACCTGCCCCGATTTCGTTAAAGAACAGTGTAACCGTCTTGATAAGGCTCCTTACGTCTGCAATGGATGTCCAAAAGCCATCAATCGTTGCTCTATTGCCCACAAGTACCGCTACAATGCTGTCTTTGCAGACCGCAAATACAAGGAACGTCTGTCTTCATCCAGGACTGGTATAAACATGACAAAGCATGAACTGCGTCAAAAGGACATGGTCATTACACCTCTTATTTATCAGGGACAATCGCCCTATCAGATCATCACAAACCATCCTGAGTTGGATATGTCAGTCAGAACACTTTACTCCTACCTCAATGATGGTGTTCTTACGGCAAGAAATGTTGATTTGAAGCGCAAGGTAAAGTTCAAACCTCGCAATGTTCATAAAACTCAGATCAAAGACCGTACTGTTTTTCAAGGCCGTATGTTTTCAGATTTTCAAAAGCTGGAACTTGATCATTTCGCCGAAATGGATACCGTCCATTCTTCGCAGGAATCCAAACGTGTCATTCTCACCTTCTTTTTGACTCGTGAGAAGTTATTCCTGGCTTTCATTATGAACCGCTGTACTAAGGGCGCTGTGCGGCTTATTTTTGACAAGTTGGAACATCAACTGGGTACCTATGATTTTCTCACTTTATTTAACACGATTCTAACAGACCGAGGATCAGAGTTCGGAGATCCTGATTCTTTAGAAACAGGATCTGAGGGTATTATCCGTTCAAGTATCTATTTCTGTGATCCCATGAGAAGTGGTCAAAAAGGTGGTATTGAACAGGCGCACACCATGTTACGCATGGTTCTGCCAAAGAAAACCAGCTTTGAATTCCTCACTCAATGGGATCTGAGAAGCATTGTGGACCATATTAACTCCACTCCCAGAGAAATCCTGGGTGGCCGCACTCCTTATGATGTTGCACTCGAAAACTACGGCATCGACATTTTAAAAGCACTTCAGCTTAGGCCGATTCCACCCGACGAGGTCAATCTGACACCTAAGCTGATTCGCTTTAACCGTTAACTTACCATAAAAATCTGCTGTCAGACTGGAATTTCGTAATTCACATTTTTAGGATGTGGCCTGTGGAATTTAGTCTCGCATACCAAATATTCAGAGGCCTCTTTCCTATGCTATAAACTCAGATTTTTTATGAGAAGTCAGCTTAATTATAGCAGTTATCCTAAGATTTTGACTATTATAATTCAATAAAATCAAGCAATTTTAATGCACGGTGGAATTTACCGTTGCACTGGAATTTACTTTTTCAAGTCAGCCTTTTTCAGACATTGCATAAACCAACAATAAACTCCTCCCCGCTGCCACACCTCACTCCGATCCGCCATCCCACAGCACTGAGCTTCCGCGCAGCAGTACCTTCCCCGCTGCCACAACCACTCTTTTCGCCCCGCCATCCCACAGCGGTGAGCTTCCGCCTGGGAGCGCCTTGATCCGGGGATCTGGCTTCCTCTTAGCTCGCGGGTGACTGCGTTGAAAAAAAGATGATACTTGTTTGAGCGCAGCGAGTTGTATCATCTTTTTTCCGCCTTTAGCAGTCTCCCGCAAGCTTAGAGGAACCATCCCCGCATCCCCGGGCGCTCCCAGGCGGAAACTCACCGCGTACCCCTCGCCAATACGTTAATCACCACGTACAGAAAAAGCCCCCGCGATCAGATAGAATCTCTGAAATCCCATCCCATCGCGAAGGCCTCTCCCTCAGACGCTCAGGCTCTAACCCTTATTTGCCCGCCATCTTCTTCTCCTGCTCCTCGATCATCTTCTTAACCATATAGCCGCCGACGCTGCCGTTCTGGTAAGAAGTCAGATTGCCGTTGTAGCCGTTTGTAAGCGGCACTCCGAGCTCATCCGCGATCTCCATTTTGAATTTGTCCATCGCTTCCTTTGCTTCCGGAACTACTACACGGTTAGAAGAAGAACTGCTTGTGTTAGACATAAGATACGCCTCCTTTTAGTGTAATGCCTTTCCTGCTCTCGCATCGGGCATGTTTGATGGTACGTTCCTAGTATGATCGTCCTGAAAAATAATACACTGGAAGGTTTTTCGTCAAATGTCATTTTTTGCGAACCCCCGCATTCTCACACGCCTAATTCTCCTTGAGCGCAAGAAACGCGCAGAGATTCCCTCGCTTCTCTCCCATCGCCCGGTGGGAAAACAACTTATCCGGATTGCATCTCGTGCAGATATCAGTGACGGAAATATTTTTTTTAGGGACTCCGGCCTCCAGAAGGATCCGCCGGTTCGCCTCCCAGAGATCCAGCTGCCTCTTTCCGATCATTCCCGTCTTCGACGGCAGAACGATCGCCCTGCAGTCTTCCTTAGAAAACGCGTCATAAAACTTGTCCGCAACATCCTCTCCAACCTCGTAGCAGTCACTGCAGATACTCGGTCCCACACAGCAGACAAGGTCCTCCGGCCGGCTTCCGTATTCCCGCTTCATGGCCGCCACCATCTTTTCTCCCATACGGTTCACGGTTCCTCTCCAGCCGGAATGGGCGAGTCCGATCGCACGATGCTTCGGATTCACAAAATATAACGGCACACAGTCTGCAAAAAACGTCACGAGCGTCACACCCGGCATATTGGTCAGGAGACCGTCAATATCCCGGTAATCCCGTTCCTTCACAACTCCCTTTCCAAGATCATCTTCCGATACAACGCGGATATTTGTCGTGTGCGTCTGCCAGGTTAAGACCATCTTTTCCCGCTTTACGCCGAGCGCCGCCGCCATCCTGCTGTAATTCTCCAGCACATGTTCCCGGTTGTCACCGCGTGTGAAAGAGAAATTCATGGTCGAATACCAGCCTTCGCTGACACCTCCCATCCGCGTGGAAAACGCGTGAGTGACGATCCCGGTTGCATCAAGTGCCGGGAATGTCAGGTAGGTGACACCGTTATTTGTCACTTCCTTCATATGATCCGCCGCATCTGTTTTTCTGATCCACTGATCCATAATTTTCCCCTTTCCGAGATATCTCATGCAGAATTTTTTCATTCACCGATATGCGCCGTTCTCAGCCATGCGGAAAGTACGCATGCTTGTTCCGGATACACGATCAAAAGCATAATGGATTTTTGCGAGTCCCACGTACATTCGGCCTGAACCGTGACATACTCCCACCACTTAGCTCACGCTTGAAGTGGGGGCTTCTCGTTCGATTGCCCCGTTGGGCAAAGCATTCA
>OOCB01002825.1_pt1 | contig 18610 bp, 17 predicted proteins | sample 1671351 | NCBI WGS metagenome assembly OOCB01 (sample SAMN06348148, study PRJEB24527) | human gut metagenome | biome: human gut; feature: ankylosing spondylitis patient; material: feces | host: Homo sapiens | place: China | collected 2015-10
TGCCTCCCGTAGGAGTCTGGGCCGTATCTCAGTCCCAATGTGGCCGTTCAACCTCTCAGTCCGGCTACTGATCGTCGACTTGGTGGGCCGTTACCTCACCAACTATCTAATCAGACGCGAGGCCATCTTTCAGCAATAAATCTTTGGTATTCCGATCATGCGGTCAGAATACATTATGCGGTATTAGCAGTCGTTTCCAACTGTTGTCCCCCACTGAAAGGCAGGTTCCTCACGCGTTACTCACCCGTCCGCCACTAAGTCATCCGTTCAACTTGACCGAAGTCTTGTATCGCAGAGCTTCGTTCGACTTGCATGTGTTAGGCACGCCGCCAGCGTTCGTCCTGAGCCAGGATCAAACTCTCAATAAAATGGTATCTTAAAGCCGAAGCTCTAAAATCAATTTCATTCTTCGTTCGCTCTTAGCTTAACTCAAGAATTTTCGTTGGCTATTCAAAGAATCTCATTTCTGACATTCACTGAACAACTCTTTTGGTTCTTTTTCAGAACCTTAATTGTCCAAGGTGTTTGTTCATGTTTCTCGTTGTTTAATTTACAAGGTGCACTCCGCAGTTTCGCGGGCTTTTATTGTATCACATCAAGTTTCGTTTGTCAAGAACTTTTTTCAAATTCTTTCGAACTTTTTGTGATCCGCTCGTCGCTTCGCGGTTTCTCGCTCAGCAGCGAACTCATTTAGTTTAGCACATCTTCATCCGTTTGTCAAGAACTTTTTTCGAATCTCTTCGAGCTTTTTCTTGAACCCCGTCCGATTTGCCGCGCCCCTTCAGAACGCTTTGCTATGATACCAAAAACTGATGCAAAAGTCAACAAAAACTTATATTAAATCCTGCACAAAAACGTACCCTGCGTTTTTGGTCGTTTTAGCCATAAGTACCATGGAAGGCCGTCTTCTGTTTTTCTTATGCCCGGAGTACGCAAAATGGACGCCCCGGAGGGCGTCCATCTGTATTTCACGGTTACTTTAAGCCACGTCCTCAATCAGGCCGTAGCCGCCGTCGGTTCTCTTGTACACGACTGCAAACGCGCCGTCGTTGTCCTCGTCGCGGAACGCGAAGAACGTATGCTCCAGCAGGTTCATCTGGAGGATGGCCTCCTCGCGGGTCATCGGCTTCATGTTGAACTTCTTGGTTCTCACAAGCTCGAAGGTGCCCTCTTCGGGTTCCTCGGGTGCAAACGAGGTTTCGTCCGGAGTGCGGACAAACGCGTCCTGACGCAGGCGCCGGGCCAGACGGGTCTTATTCTTGCGGATCTGGCGTTCGATGGTCGCCACGGCCGCGTCGATCGACGCGAACATATCGGACGTGCTCTCACTGGCGCGGAAGTAGGTGTTCGCTGCGTGAACCGTAATTTCGACGTTGTTGCGGTTCTTCTCAACGCTGAAGGTGACAAGAGCGTCGGCGTCGGTGCCGAAGAAACGTTCCAGCTTCATGACTTTCTTTTCTGCGTACTTGTGAACGTTCTCAGGCAGGGTTACCTTCTTTTCGGTGTACTGAAATCTCATAGTTACCGCTCCTTTCGTGATGCCATACTTCCCAGGGATCTCTCCCTGTGACCATAGTATACCACAGATTCCGTCAAATTGCAAGTTTGACGCGGGTCGGACGCAGTAAACATTGTGTGAACAGACAGGAGCGGCCGCAGATGTGGCCGCTCCTGTCGTTATTGTCCGGAAAATGCATCGATCAGCTCCTGCATGCTCAGGCCGAAGTAGCGTGCAAGCGTCATGAGGTTCCGGGTGCTGACGGCCGTTTCACGGCCGGTCATGATCTTGCGGAGGATCCCGGCGTCGATGCCGGTCTGCCGGGACAGCTCCGCCGCCGTCAGCTTCCGCTCGTCCATCCACGCGCTGAGCACCTCCGGCGCAGCCTTAAAGCTCCGCATGGCCGCTCTCCTTTTCGTCGAGCAGCTGGCACAGAAGCTGCTGATAGACCGCGTCCGCCTGTTTTTCATACGCGCGCACGAGCGTGCGGGCCTGTGAAAGCGTCGGCGCGGCAAGCTCCAGCTTCATGAGAACGCCCGCATCGTCGCGCAGGCACAGCTGCGCGAGATAGTCGCCCGTTTCCTCCTGCTCGATCTTCGTCTCGATCAGTCCCTTGCGCTGGATGCGGGTATTATAGCGCTGCACCGCCATCAGCGCGCGCTGCATGACCGGGTAGGCAATGGCGTCGCAGGTGATCTCCTCGTGCTCACGGCCCTTGTCGGTGATGACGTAGGTATCGTCCGGCAGCTGCTGCAGATGGCCGCTCTGTACCATCTGGGGGACGGCAACGCTGACGTCGAAGTAGCTGAGCTTATCGTCCTGATAGCACAGCTCGTAGATTGTCTGCAGCGTCACCGGATAGGAGAGCTTGGCCATGACGAACAAAATGAGGACCTTGACGTCGAGCATATCCTGAATAAAACCGTGCTGTTCCATGCTTGTCACCTCGTTGGTAAACATTTCTGCGATGCATCCAGTATAGCAAAAAAGTCCTGAAAACACAAGCCCTTCGCGCGCTTTTCCAACCGCGAGGAAGGATTTACCGCTTGTTTTCCTGCGAAAATGGGCGTAAAACGAAGAAGAAGGAGGTATTACCATGAAAAGAAAAATCCCCGCATTACTCCTTGCGCTGCTCCTTGTTTTTTCAGCAGCGCTCCCCGCAGGCGCGGCGGCTTACCGCTGCGCGGTCCGGTCGTGGCCGCCCGACTGCTGGAAACAGTTCTTCTGTGACCGCTTCGGCATCGGCTGCGGCAATCAGACGCCCGGCGCTCCGTCGGAGCCGGAACAGCCGTCCGAGCCGGAGCAGCCCTCCGAGCCGGAGGAGCCGTCTGAACCGGAACAGCCCTCTGAGCCGTCCGGCGGTGCATCCGTATCCAGCTATGAGCAGCAGGTCGCTGCGCTCGTCAATGCAGAGCGCGCAAAATACGGCCTCGCGGCCCTGACGCTGGACGAGACGCTCTGCGGCTATGCCCGCGTCAAATCGCAGGATATGCACGATCAGGGCTACTTCTCCCACACCAGCCCGACCTATGGCTCCCCGTTTGACATGATGCGCTCGTTCGGCGTGTCGTACCGCTCGGCGGGTGAAAACATCGCCATGGGCTATTCGACGCCGGAAGCCGTTGTGGCCGCCTGGATGAACTCCGAGGGCCACCGCGCGAACATCCTGTCCGCGAACTATACAACGCTCGGTGTCGGCTACGTCGAAGACGGCGGGTACTGGACCCAGTGGTTCATCGGCTGACCAGACATCCTTATTATAGATAGAAAAAGCTGTGTCCATACGCTTGCCCCTGCCGCGAAGGCAGGGGCCTTTTTTCTGCGTGCTGCATAGGATATCAGGAAAGAAGGGATGCATTTGAAGCGATCATTTGCCGTCATCGGCGGCGATCTGCGGCAGCGGTGTCTGCTGCGGCAGCTGCGCGGGCTGGGCTTCCCGGCTTCCGCGTACCGCGTGCCGGATGCGGAGGACAGCGCGCCGAACTTATCCGGCTGCTTACGGGATGCGAACGTTCTGATTTTGCCCATGCCTGCCGAAGGCGGTGTGCCGCTGGCGGACATTCTGGACGCGGCGGAGCCGGGCGCGCTCATCTGCGGCGGGATGCTTGACCCGGCGGAGGCGCTCCTGCAGGCGCGCGGGATCTCATTTTATGACTATGCGAAGGACGAGGCGCTGCTGCTGCAAAACGCGGAGCTGACCGCCGAAGCAGCGCTTGCGCTGCTGCTGGAACGGCTTCCCGGCCCGCTCGCCGGAAGCCGGATCCTGCTCTGCGGCTTTGGGCGCATCGGAAAGCTGCTGGCGCGCAAGCTGAAAGCGCTTGGCGCGGACGTGACCGTCTCGGCGCGGAAGGCGCAGGCTCTGGAGCTTGCGCGCATTCTCGGCTATCGCCGCGTCACGGCCGGAAGCTGGGCAGACGCGCCCGCACAGTACGACGGGATCGTCAACACCGTTCCCGCACCGATCATCGGCCCGGCGCAGCTGCCATGCATCCGCCGGGACTGCGTGCTGCTGGAGCTTGCCAGCCTGCCCGGCGGGTTCTGCGCCGAGGCGCAGGCGCTTCCGGGGTATTGCGCCGCGCGTGGTCTTCCGGGCAAATACGCGCCGGAGGCCGCCGCCGCAATCATCCGAAGCGCCATATTCCGTAACCTGAATTTGGAGGAAGCAACATGAAAAAACGCACGCTCGGGCTTGCCATGTGCGGCTCATTCTGCACGTTTTCCCGCGTTCTGGACGCGTTTGAGACGCTGGACCAGGAGCTTTATGAGCTGGTACCCATCATGTCGCAGGCCAGCTTTGAAATCGACAGCCGCTTCGGGCCTGCGGCGCAGTTCCGGGAGCGGCTGGAAACGCTGTGCGGACGCGAGATCGTCCATACAATAAAAGAAGCAGAGCCGTTCGGCCCGAAAAAGCTTCTGGACGCGCTCGTCATCATGCCGTGCACCGGCAACACGCTTGCAAAGCTGGCCGCAGGCATCGCCGACGGTCCGGTCACGCTGGCGGCAAAGGCACATTTGCGGAACGAGCGTCCCGTGATCGTCGCCGTGTCGACCAACGACGCTCTGGCCGGAAACGCGGCAAATCTCGGCACGCTTTTGAACCGACGCGGATATTATTTTGTCCCCTTCGGACAGGACAGCGCGTTCAAAAAGCCGCGCTCCCTCGTCGCGGATTTCACAAGGCTGCCGCAGACCGTCGAATCCGCGCTGCGCGGCGAACAGGTTCAGCCGATGCTGTACGGGACGCCTGTTGGATAGACGCAAAAGGCTCCCGCAGCCAGCGCTGCGGGAGCTTCCGAAAAACATATTCAAAGATGCTGCGCGCGGACTCAGTCCGGGCGCTTTTTCGCGTCCGGCTCCGGCGTACCGGCCGGGATATAGCAGAGCACTTCTTCCACGCTGCAATCGAGGATCTGGCACAAATCATTCAGCGTTGCAGTCGAGATATTGCGGTTATGCTTGAGCGAGTCAAGCGTCCCCTTGCTGAACGAGTAGTCCTTGATCAGCGTGTAGGTCGTGATCCCCTTGCGGCGCATGGTCTGCCAAAGCGGGTCATAAACAATGATAGGACCACCTCCCCGCGTAAAAATTGCGTTACATATTATTATATTTTTGAAAAAAGCACTTGAATATTCCCGATATATTGGGTATACTCGTGAATGGAAGCGGTTCACTGCAAATGCAATATCTGCAAACCGCCCCGCCTGCCCGGGCGTCCGGACGGTTGCTTCGTCCTTTGCGGGACATCTGCATGAGGGAGGTGAAAATCGATGAAGGAAATGAACTCCAATGAAATGCGCGCGGTCAACGGCGGCGTGACTTTCAGAATGGGCTGCGGTCTGAAGGTGAGCGGCTGGTTCCGGATCTGGCTGCACTGCAAGACCTGCTCCTGGTGCCTGAAAACGAAGTTTGCACCTTGATAATCTGATCGGTACATGACAAGCGGGTAAGGGCAAAAAAGCAGCTTTTGCCCTTACCCGTTTTCTGTTTGAGGAATCTATGAAACTGATTTTACAGCATGACGAACGGGACTGCGGCGCGGCATGCCTCGCAATGCTCGTAGCACATTACGGCAAGCGCCTGCCGCTGTCCAGATTCTGTGAGCTGACCCGGACAGACCGCAGCGGCGCCAGCCTGTACGGCCTTGCCAGCGGCGCGGAGCAGCTCGGATTTGCGGCGCGGGCGCTCTCCGGCGATCTGCCGGGGCTTTTGCAGGAGCTGCGGGCCGGGACGATCCGCTGTCCCTTTATCGCGCACATCGTAACAGAGGACAACATGCTCCATTACGTTGTGGTATACGGCCTTTCCGGAAACCGGTTGCGGATCGCAGACCCCGGAAAGGGAAAATATACGCTGCACTCCGACACGTTCGCCGCAGGCTGGACGGGACACATTCTCGCGGTGGAGAAAACAGACGCCTTTATCCCCGGAACGGAAACGAAGGGCAGCCTTGCGCGCTTTTTTGCACTTTTGAAGGGAAATATCCGCGCGCTGGCAGGCGTTCTTCTTTTGTCCCTGCTCATCACGGCCATCAGCGTCGCCGGAACCTTTGTCTTTGAGCTTGTGATCGACGTGCTGCCGGGTGCGGAGGCCGAAGCCTCACACGCAGAAGCCGCCGGAGGTACGCTTGCCGCGCTTTTGCAGCGGGCCGGTTCGATCCATGCTGTGTTTATGGGTCTGGCAGTTTTATATGCGGCGCAGGCGCTGTTTCACTTCCTGCGCAGCTTTCTGCTGTCTCTGGCCGCAAAGCGGATCGATCTGCGGCTGACGCTTACCTATTATAACCACCTGCTCGGCCTTCCCATACAGGCGCTCGCCATGCGGCAGACCGGCGAATATCTGACCCGTCTTTCCGACGCATCCAATATCCGTCTGGCGATCTCCTCCGCGGTGCTGACGCTGATCCTCGATACGGCAGCCTTTCTGATGGCCGGAGCCGCCCTGTACACGGTAAACGCAAAGCTCTTCTGGTTTGCCGCCGGGATGGCAGCCGCGTATGCCGTCGCCGTGCTATGCTTCCGGCGTCCGATTGCAAGGAGCAATCAGGCCGCGATGGCAAGCAACGCGCGCATGCAGGCATATTTCAAGGAAACCGTCGACGGCGCCGAAACGCTCAAGGCCGCCTGCGCTGAGCCGCAGGCAGCCGCGCGCGCCGAAGATCGCGCGCAGGCTTTCTCCGGCGCGGTTTTCCGGAACAATCTGGTCAGCGCGGCGCAGGACTCTCTTTCCGGCGCGATTGAGCTGCTCGGTACGCTGCTCGTTTTATGGGCCGGCTTTTCCCTGACGGAGCAGGGCGTAATCGGCGTCGGGTCGCTTATGACCTTTTACGCGCTGCTCGGATATTTTACAGAGCCGGTCAAGGATCTGACCGGCCTGCAATCCGCGATCCAGGCCGCGATCGCCGCCGCAGACCGGCTCAATGACGTCCTTGATCTGCACTGCGAGGACACCGGCGCGCAGCAGGTGCTGCCGCCGCGTGTCGAATGCTGGTCGTTCCGGGACGTCTGCTTCCGGTACGGAACGCGGGAACTTCTGCTCGATCATATCTGTCTGGATATCCGGCGCGGGCAGACGCTTGCAGTCGTCGGCGAGAGCGGCAGCGGCAAAACGACGCTGGCGCGGCTGCTGCTGCGGTTCTATGAGCCGGAAAACGGCGCGATTCTGGCAGGCGGCGAGGCGCTGCCGCAGTTTTCTCTTTCCGCGCTCAGGCGGAACGTCGCCTATGTCGGGCAGGACGCCTGCCTGTTCGCCGATACCATCCGGAACAATCTGACGCTGGGTCTGGACGGCGTATCCGACGACGAGCTCTGCCGCGTCTGCCGCCTCAGCCGGGCGGCGGACTTCATCGAGCAGCTGCCGCTGGGCTATGAAACGCCGCTCGACGAAAACGGCGCGAATCTGTCCGGTGGGCAGCGGCAGCGACTCGCCATCGCCCGCGCGCTTCTGCGCGCGCCGCAGCTTCTGATCCTCGACGAGGCAACAAGCAGTCTCGACGCGCAGACAGAGGCTGCGATCAGCGATGCCCTGCACACATTCAGCCGTGATATGGCCTGTCTCATGATCTCGCACCGGCTCGCTGCCGTGCGGAGCTGCGCGGAGATCTGCGTTTTACAGCATGGCCGGATCGTCGAGCGCGGTACGCACGAACACCTGATGGAGAAACGAGGCGCATACTGGAACCTCTGCACCCGTCAGTACGGCGCGGAGGCGCCTGCGCCGACCCGCTGATATCTGAAAGGCTTCCCTCAGCCTACTTCCTTAGCGCCCCCCTCATACGCAAAAACGGCCAGCAGCGCGAGGCTGCTGGCCGAACATATTGCGTTTATGCGGATTCACCTGCTTGCGGCGAAGGAGCGTTGCCAGTGCGGCTCTGCCGCTTAAAGTTCGTCTGCATGCTTTCTATGGACGCGCCGCGGTAATAGAACCGCAGGATGGTCTTATAATCGAAGCCGAGGCGGGCGATGGCGTCTGCGCCGTATTGGCTCATGCCGACACGGTGGCCGTAGCCGAGGACGTCGAAGCTGAATGCGCCATCCTCGTACAGAAGCGTAAAGCGCGTGGAGTTCAGCCCGAAGGCCTTTCGCAGCTGAACGCCGGAGAATGACCGGTCTCCCGCTGTGAGCGTGTCGACGCCGCCGCCCGGCGTGCGCGTGACGGACTGCACCCAGCCACCGGGATCGCCGGAAAGCTGTACCGACGCGTCGAGCGCGCGGAGCGTCTCGGTAAATGTCTCCGCTGTCACACAGACCCGGCTTTCATATTTGGCCGCGTCCTGCTCGCCGGGGCTTTCGACCGCCCGCAGATACGGCACGTCCGTTCCCCAGACAGCAGCCGCGTCCTCCGTCGAGCCGCCGGAGCAGGAAAAATAGACCGCGTCGATCAGCGCTCCCTCGTATGTCAGCACCTCGTTCTGCGTTTCCCGCACGGCGGCAAGCGCCTTGTCCCACGCAGCCTCAAAGCCGTCTTCATACCGCGCGCGCAGGTCCTCGACCGTCAGGCACGCCTGGCAGCAGGCGCTCTGCGCGCACACGTCCGCGTTTTCGTGCTTGCCGCCCGCCGTCTGCCGGCAGGCGAACGTGCGCGCTGCCACCGCCTGCGCCTTGAGTGCCTCCGGCGCAAACGAGGCGGGCATTTCCGACAGCACGACCTGCGCCAGATAGGTATCCAGTGCAGCCTCCTCCACGCTTCCGTCCCGCAGGACGCGGAGCGTCCGCTCCTGCGCGTCCTGCCGCTTCTGCACGATTACGATCAATGGCTCCGGCTGCGCAGCCTGCGTTGTCTGCGCCGACGGCAGCAGCAGTACCGCTGCCAGCGCCAACAGCCCCGCCTTTGTGATCACCGACATTTCAAGCACCGTCCTTTCGGACAAGTCTATGCCGCGTGAATGGGCGGTATTCTGATTGACATAATCGCAAATCTTGACACGAATTCCGATGGGACGTATAATGTATAAAAACATTCGAAATTTCTGCTGCATACGGATTGGAGCTTATATATGAAGCACACTTTGAAAATCATTCTCCCGATCATCCTGATCCTTGCCATCGTCATCGGCGCGTGCTGGTTTTTCCTGATTGCACGCCGCGATGTGACCGAAAGCATCTTCGTCTACTGGGGTGAGCATTTCTATGAGGCCGGGCGCTATTCCCGCGCGGTCGCGTTCTACAAAGCGGCTATGCGCTTCGCGCCGAAGGACGCGGAGCTTGCCATCCGGCTGGCCGACGCCTATAAAAAGAGCGGCAACTACACAAAGGCCGAATACACCCTTGTCAGCGCCATTACACAGATCCCGGATTCCGTTTCCCTCTATGTCGCGCTGTCCGGAACGTATGTGGAGCAGGACAAGCTGCTCGACGCGGAGACAATGCTCAGCCGCATTACAAACGACGCCGTCCGCACACAGATCGACGCGCTGCGCCCCGCCGCGCCCGTCATCGAGCCGGAAAGCGGCAATTACTCGGAATACATCGACGTGACCGTTACCGGCTCGTCGGGCACGGTCTACGCCGTGTGCAACAGCGATTTCCCCGCCTCGGCGCAGGACATCTATACCGGCCCCATTTCGCTGGAAGCCGGTGAAAGCCGCATCGTCGCGCTGAGCGTGGCGGAAAACGGCCTTGTAAGCGACGCGGCCTACGCGGGCTATACCGTCGGCAACGTTGTGGAAGAAGTCAAGCTCGCCGACGCAGGTCTTGACGCCTATGTGCGCGAGCTGCTGGGCAAGACGGCGGGCAGCGCCATCATGTCCGACGAGCTCTGGGCCGTCGAGGCGCTGGACCTTCCCGACACGGTCGCCTCGCTGGACGATCTCTCCTACTTCACCGGCCTGCGCTCCTTGTCCCTGCACCACGGCGCGTCGCTCGATCTGTCCGTCCTGTCCCGGCTGCCGCTGCTGCGGTCGCTCGATCTGTCCGGCTGCACGCTCTCGACTGCGGCGATGAACACCATCGTGACGCTGCCGGAGCTGACGAGCCTGAATCTGTCCGGCTGCGCCGTGGCGGAGATCGACGCGCTCATCAGCCTGCAGAAGCTGGAAACGCTCGATCTGTCCAACAACACCGTCTCCGATCTGACGGCGCTTTCCGGGCTGCTGGCGCTCAGGGAGCTGAATCTGACCAACAATCCCGTCACCTCACTCAACAATCTCAAAAACTGCACGGAGCTGGAAACGCTCTACGCCGGGCAGTGCGCGATCACGCGTATTGCGGGCCTTGCCGATCATACGAAGCTCAAAACGCTCGTTCTGCCCGGCAACCAGATCACGGACATTTCCGCGCTGGCCGGCTGCACGGCGCTCGAAACGCTCGACCTCAGCGGCAACAGCATTTCCGATATCTCCGTCGTGTCCGGCTGCAAGCAGCTGGTCGACCTCAATGTGAGCAGCAACCAGATCACGGAGCTTCCGCAGTTCGACGCGGATACGCCGCTCTGGCACGTCGACATCAGCCACAACCAGATCGAAAGTCTGGCCGGATTAGAGGGGAACCTCGCCGTCAACTTCATTGACGCTGATTATAACCGGATCAAATCGATCTCGAAGCTGGAATCGTGCATCATGCTCGTGCGGATGAACCTCTGGGACAATCCTGTGAACGCCGACGAGGTCAAGCAGCTGCAGGACATCGGCATTCTCATCAATTACAACCCCAAGTATGTAGAACCGGAAACGGAATCCTGAGTTCATTGAAGACGATACAGGCGCATCAAAAGGCCGGAACCATCGGGTTCCGGCCTTCGTGCATATAAAGGCGCGGCCGCTGGGGCGCATCATCAGCTGAAGGCTGCCGCGCCGGTGCTTCCCGGAAAATAGGAACTTTTCCGGAACAGGCGGCGGCCCGCAGGATTTCCTGCGGCCCGCCGTCAACACAAATGAAAAGAGGAATCATGAAACGGGCATAGGTTTTAGATGTGCGCGGATCGCACGGAGGCGTTCAGCGGACGCTGAACAGCAGCTCACCGTAGGTCGGGTACGGCCAGCAGGCGCGGGAGGTAAGCGTCTCCATCTCGTCCACAGCCAGGCGCAGCTCAGCCATGTCCTTGAAGACCTCTGCCTGATAGAAATCGGCAGCCTCCTGTGCGCTGGGCAGCTCGCCTGCCTGCAGGAGCGCGTCGGAGAGCTTCGCGGCGTCCTCGCTGGCCGTCTCGGTCAGTGCCGACAGACGTGCGGCCGTCTTATATTCATAGCCGCCTGCCGCGTCGCCGAGCAGGCTCTTTTTCTCCGCTGCCGTCCGGACGAGCTTTGCCGTGTAGTCCGAAACGGCGGGCAGGATGTCGGTCTGCACCATGTCGAGCATGGTCAGCGCCTCAATGCGCAGCACCTTGCTGTAGTTTTCCAGCAGAATTTCATATCTCGCGTGCAGCTCCGTCTCGCTGTAGATCTTATGGTCTGCAAACAGGCGCACATTCTTTTCCTTCATCAGATACGGCGCGCAGGCGGGCGTGGTCTTGAGATTCAGCAGGCCGCGCTTCTCGGCCTCCTCCAGCCAGCTTGCATCGTAGCCGTTGCCGTTGAAGATGATGCGCTTGTGCGCGCGGATGGTGTCGCGGATGAGATCGTGCAGGGCAGTTTCGAAGTCCTCCGCGCCCTCAAGCTTGTCGGCGTACTGCCGCAGAGACTCTGCAACAGCGGTGTTCAGAACGACGTTCGCGTCGGAAATGGACGCGGCGGAGCCGAGCATACGGAACTCAAACTTGTTGCCGGTAAAGGCAAATGGCGAGGTGCGGTTGCGATCGGTCGTGTCCTTCGGGAATTTCGGCAGGACGTGGACGCCGATCTTCAGAAGCTCCTTCTCCTTCGCGTCATAGGCCGTGTCGGATTCGATCGCGTCCAGAATCTCCGTCAGCTCCGTGCCGAGGAACATGGACACGACGGCGGGCGGCGCTTCGTTCGCGCCCAGTCGGTGGTCGTTGCCCGCAGAGGCCACGGAAATGCGCAGCAGGTCCTGATAATCGTCAACGGCCTGAATAACGGCGCACAGGAACAGCAGGAACTGCGCGTTCTCACTCGGCGTTTCGCCGGGTTCGAGCAGGTTGACGCCTGTGTCGGTCGAGATCGACCAGTTGTTGTGCTTGCCGGAGCCGTTGACGCCCGCAAAGGGCTTTTCGTGCAGCAGACAGACCATGCCGTGCTTGCGAGCGATCTTCTGCAGCAGCTCCATGGTCAGCTGGTTGTGGTCGGCGGAAATATTGGTGGTCGTGAAAACCGGCGCAAGCTCATGCTGCGCGGGGGCGACCTCTTTGTGCTCGGTCTTGGCCAGAACGCCGAGCTCCCAGAGTTCCTTGTCCAGATCCTGCATGAACGCGGCCACGCGCGGCTTGATGGTGCCGAAATAATGGTCGTCCAGCTCCTGCCCCTTCGGCGGCTTCGCGCCGAAGAGCGTGCGGCCCGTGTAGAGCAGGTCCTTGCGCTTATTGTAAAGCGCCTCGTCGATGAGGAAATATTCCTGCTCCGGGCCGACCGTCGTGCGCACAGCCCTGACGGAGGTGTGGCCGAAGAGCTTCAGAATGCGCAGGCCCTGCTTGTTGATGGCCTGCATGGAGCGCAGCAGCGGGGTTTTCTTGTCGAGCGCCTCGCCGCCGTAGGAACAGAACGCGGTCGGGATATAGAGCACATGATCCTTGATGAACGCGAAGGACGTCGGGTCCCATGCGGTGTAGCCTCTGGCCTCAAACGTGGCGCGCAGACCGCCGGAGGGGAAGCTGGACGCGTCCGGCTCGCCCTGAATCAGCTCCTTGCCGGAAAACTCCATGATAACGCCGCCGCCTGCGGTGGGCGAGATGAACGAGTCGTGCTTCTCCGCCGTGATGCCGGTCATGGGTTGGAACCAGTGGGTAAAGTGCGTCGCGCCGAGCTCGATGGCCCAGTCCTTCATGGAATTGGCCACAACATTGGCTGCGGCCAGATCGAGCCGCTTGCCCTCGTGGATAGCCGCGTAGACGTCCTTGAATACGTCCTTCGGCAGCTTCTGCTTCATAACCGATTCGCTGAACACATGACAACCAAAGAAATCCGATACCGTCTGCATAAAAAATCCCTCACTTTTCTCAAAAAAGCGGCAAAGGCACGCACAGAACCGAAGCTGTACGACGCCTTTGCCGTTTACCGTTTCCATGTGAGCCGGAAGAAATCCTCCGAGCCGTTTGTTTGAGCGAATTATACGCGCGCAGCGGGCAAATGTCAAGCCCCATGCGGAAAAAACCGGTATCTGTTTTTCTTATTGCAGCGTTCAGCCAGAGAAATGGATTGACAGAAACAGGACGGCTGCATAAAATAGAATATCATATCCTGGGAAGGAGCGGTGAACGTGGAGCAGGCGGGAAAGAATACGATCCTCCTGGTGCGCGGCACAGCGGCGGAGCCGGCGGCCCTGTCAGCGTTCACAGCCGCGCAGCCGGACGTGCAGCTTCAGACGATATCCGGGCTGGATGAGGCAGGCGCCGCATTGGAACGTCTGCGCCCGACGCTGATCGTCCTGCAGTCCGACGCGCCGGATGCGCAGGCACTGCACCGCTGCGCCGAGCTGGCGGAAACGGCGGAGGCCGTCTTCCTGCTGCTGGTGCGGCAGGAGGCATACGGCGCGGCCTGGCGCACGCTGCAGAAGCATGGCGTGTGCGTCATGACGTGGCCGATGGAGCAGGCGGTTCTGACCCAGACGCTGCGCAATCTGCTGCTGCTGAAAAAAAGCATGCAGACCATGCAGGCCCAGACCGACCAGCTGCGCTCGCAGCTGCAGGATCTCAAGCGCATCCAGAAGGCAAAGGGCCTGCTCATGCGTCAGCTCGGCATGACGGAGCAGGACGCGCACCGCTGGATCGAAAAGGCCGCAATGGACCGCTGCGTCAAAAAACGCGAGATCGCGGAAACGATCATCCGTATGTATGAGCTGTGAGCTGTGTGTGCAAGGCAGGGTTCACGTCAACCGGTAGAAAGCCGCAAGTGCTTTCTGCCGGTTTTTGCTAGGGTGTATCTGAAAACTCATGATGTGACCGGCAGCGAGGGATTTTTGCGTTGCGCAAGACATTTTTTCGCAGGAATACTGACGTATTTCAAGGAAAAATGACGCGGCGCACCGCAAAAAGGCCCGCTGTCCGGGTGCGTTGGGAGTTTTCAGATACACCCTATGCACAGACTTTGTGCTATTTGGAATATTTCAAAAAAATCGTTGCAATATTCGTAATTATATTCTCTATATTCTTCCCCTTCTTGCTGACTGCATCAGGGATCATGTATCGAACGACTACACTTCACTGTTCCAGCAATTTGGAAACGATCTTCGTTTTTACGGAACACTCAAAACAGATGAAGACTCAAGACCCGACAAGCCGCTCGCTGAATGTAATCTGCATACCATTGCTGAACGAATTAATAGAATGATTAAGCATATCCGTGCAGGAGCGTACACTGACAAGCGAACAGCTGTCGTGATCGACTCAATGAAAAGCAAATACGAAAGCAACTATTTGCGTGACCGCTATTCTGCGTACTATCTGTTTGCTGTGTCGAGAGACGAAACAATCCGCATCCACCATTTGCTGCAGGATCAGAAAAAAGGACTCTCGCAAGATGAATTGGAAAAAATCGACTTGAACGAGCGTCCAGATGCAGTGGCAGGCCGATTTGTTCGTTTTGTCGATATTCTGAAGAACATAGTTTAGATTTCTTCCAGTTACATGAAATCTCATCGCCCCACAATCTTTCCGAAAATCTGCTTCTCCCCCTCGTCATACCGCTGGATCACGACCATGACGGTATCGCCGGTCTTGAAGTCCGAGTCCTCGTAGTGGAACGAGTAGCGGCACATGACGACCGCGCCGTCGGGGAGGTTGCAGAACACACCGCCTGCGTATTTGCCCGCGATACTCGCCCTGCGGCGGCAGCTGATGGGGTGGCGCAGGCTGGCTTCGTCGAAGGGGTTCGGCACCGTCTCCTTGACGGAGATCTCCAAGGCACCGGCCTTGCGGTCAAACTGCTTGACCACGCAGGTCAGCTCGTCGCCCGGATGATACTGCTCCCGCAGGTCTGGAATAGCGGCATAGCTCATATCGCGCTGCGAAAGGTTCACGTCGTAGCCGTATCCTGCGGTTCTTCCGCATCAAGAAACGCAGCATCCGCGGTTCTGAAACCGCAGGATTCATACTCCCTTGATGAAAACGGTGCGCATTCGTAGCTGGAATCATCGATGGGCGTGACGCTGGCCAGATAGATCTGATTGGCGTCGCCGCAGCCGCAGCGCTTTTCCCAGATGAGCTGAAGCTCTGCCAGCTTGCGGAACGCCGCCGTAACGCGCTGCTCGCAGATGCGAAGCTCCTTTGCCAGCGCCTTGCGGGGAAAGATCACAAACACCTCGCCCGCGTCGTTCACCCAGCCGTTGCGCCGTGAGAGCTGAAAGCGGTTCAGAAGAAAGGTGTATGCCACCTTTGCGTCCAGACTCATATCCGCATATCGCGGGTCGGAAAATAACCATCGCGGCATCTGCATATGCCAGACATTCTGCACGTCTGTCTGCCGCATAAGCCGGAAACTTGGATGCTCGGTCAGCTTGGCTGCTTTCATGGGGATTCCCTCCAAATCAGATAGTTTCACTAAAACAGAAATTTCGATTGACTTTTTTACAGTCGTCTGTCATACTAATAGCATAATTTAAATTAGCATAATCAAGATTATATTAAAGGACGTGAGCCGAAATGAAATTTATTGGACGGCAAAGTGAATTGCAGACGCTGGAACAGGAATATCACCGCGAAGGCGGCTTTGTCGTGATCTACGGTCGGCGGCGCGTCGGAAAGACCCGGCTGATCAAGGAATTTATCAAGGATAAGCCTGCCGTATATTTCCTCGCCACAGAGGAGGTTGAGGCGCAGAGCATGAAGCGGATGGCCGGTGTGATCGCAAGAGCCACTGGGAATGCGCTGCTTGGCAATGTGACGTTTTCTGATTGGGCTGACCTGTTTCGTGCGGTCGCAGCATACCAGCCGGACCAGAAAAAGGTGATCGTGCTGGATGAATTTCCATACATGGTCAAAACAAATCCCGCCTTCCCATCCATTCTGCAAAATATCTGGGATGAGTTTTTGCAGGACAGCAATATCATGCTGATCCTCAGCGGTTCGCTGATTGGAATGATGAAAAAGCACGCGCTTTCCTATGACAGTCCGCTCTATGGCAGAAGAACAGCGCAGATCCGCTTGATGCCGCTGCCGTTTACGGCGGTCTATGCCGCGCAATCCTTGCCATTTGATCAGGCCGTCCAGCAATATGCGCTGACCGGCGGTGTGCCGAAATATCTGGAGTTCTTTACCGAGCAGGAGCCGCTGATCGATCAGATCCGCTCGATCGTGCTGTCCAAAAATGGCTTTCTATATGAGGAACCAAACTTCCTGCTGCGCGATGAGGTGCAGACGCCAATCAATTATTTCTCCATCATCCGGGTCATTGCGGACGGCAACCACAAGCTGAGTAAGATCTGCGGCGTTCTTGAACAGGAAAGCCCCTCGATCTCGCCGTATCTGGCAACACTGTCTGAGCTGGGCTTTGTTGTGAAGGAAACGCCGATCACGGAAAAGAATCCGGAGCATTCCCGAAAAGGACTGTATTTTGTATCGGACAACTTTACCCGCTTCTGGTTCCGATATGTCTATCCGTATAAGGGAGAACTGGAACTGGACAATCAGCAGATCGTACTGGACGAGCTGCAAAAGGCCTTTATCAGCAGCTTTGTCGCGTTTGCGTATGAAGATGTCTGCAAGAACATCTTTGCAGAGCTTTGCCGAAGCGGACAGCTTGCGTTCGTTCCCTCCCGAATCGGCTCGTATTGGCATAACGATCTGAATGCCGACACGGAGATCGATGTAGCGGCGGTTGACCGCCAGAGCAAACGGCTGTTTATCGGAGAATGCAAGTACCATCAAAAACCGGTCGATCTGCCTGTCCTCACGGCGCTGCAGCAAAAGGTTGCGGCTTCGGCTGATCTCCAGATCGGCTTTATCCGGCAAGGCTATCAGGTGCTCTATGGTCTGTTCTCCAAGAGCGGTTTTTCCGACCGGCTGATTGCATTTGCCAAGGAGTGTGACGATCTGCTGCTGATCAATGAGGACCAGATCATCCAATTATAAGCCGCGGATAGATTCCACCGTACACTCCACCATTCCAATCTCATCATCCTCAGCCAGATCGTAGGCGGGCGGCGGCCCGCTGCGGTCTGGTTGTTTTCCTTTGTTGGGCGGTTTTGGAATGTTTGACGGTTCTTTCTGCGCTAGGGCTTGCGGCCGCTTTTGTGGCGCTGCTTCGGTTTCTTTTCTTCGCCATTCCGGGATGTAGTCAATGACGCGGCAGGTAATGAGACCAGCGTAGTCCGGCAGCTCCTCCGGCGTCATTTTATAAAGGAGCGCGGGCTTGTGGCCTTTGAACAGAGCCAAGCATTTTTTATTCTCCAAGCGCAGGACTTCATCCGGATTCATCAGATCACGCTGCGTGTTGCTTCGCGTCCGGGAGTACGGCCGCGTGGACGAATACACCGGCGAGAACAGCGGCATCATCGGCATCTGATTGTTGAGAACGGAGATCGTCACCTTGCCGCATTTTTCGGAGATGTACTTTGCCGAGGTTAGATCATTGCAGCCCATGTAGAGCGTCTGGTCAAACGTCGCAAGCTGATTTTCCCACTCCTTGCCCGGATACTTTTCCTGCCACTGAGATAAGCTCTGCACGACGATCTGCGCGGACATATTAAAGCCGCGGATGCTGTTGAGACTGTCTGCCACGCCATCGAGATAGCCGATGTTGCAGTATTCGTCCAGACAGAAGTTGGTCAGCACCGGAAGCCGCCCGCCCGGACATTGCAGGCGCGCGAAGTTGGAAAGCTGCGGCAGCGCCAGCGAGAAAAACAGCGAGGACAAAAAGCGGTACGCGCTGTCCTGCGCGGAGATGATAACAAAATACACGCAGGGGCGCTTGCCGGGGAGAAGCAGATCGACATCGTGGTTGCGCGTGATCTTGTCCGCCAGACGGCTTTGAAAGACCGCCAACCGGTTGCCAAGCCCAATGACGATGTTGCCCCAGAGATTTTCCTTTGCCTTGAGGAACAGGCCGTGCGGGTATTTGGCCGGATGCTCTGGCGGGAGAGCAGCTAGCCTGCGGTTGATTTCCTCAATGCTCTCCGTTGCGATCATGCGGTACACATCGCCGAGCCCACGCTGCTCAATGGGGAGAAGATTTCCGTTGGCATCGCGCAGATTGACGACGTAGTGGATGAGCGCCATGAGCAGATTCAGCTCTGCCCGGCTCCAGAAGTCGTTGGCTTCTTTCGGGCCTGACGTGTTCTGTACGATCGTGTTGGCCACCGTCTGCACGAGCTGCGGCTGGGTGTCAAGACCGTATAGGCAATTCCATCCGTCGGAGTGCTCCATGTCCAGAAAGTTTACCGCTTTCACATAGAAGCCATGCTGACGGAAATACGGAGAAAGACGTTCAAAAAGTTCGCCCTTGGCATCCGTGATGAACGCGGACTCGCCGCGCTTCGCGCAGCCCATGAGGAACGGAATGATGAACCCGCGGGACTTGCCGCTGCCCGGCGCGCCGATGCAGAGTAAGTTATTATTGTCTCCGGCAACCATCCG
>OOCB01002829.1_pt1 | contig 18594 bp, 10 predicted proteins | sample 1671351 | NCBI WGS metagenome assembly OOCB01 (sample SAMN06348148, study PRJEB24527) | human gut metagenome | biome: human gut; feature: ankylosing spondylitis patient; material: feces | host: Homo sapiens | place: China | collected 2015-10
CAACGCCGCGCCCGCCCAGCCCTCCATGGCCGCGGGTCTCGTGAGCAACATCGCCGGCGCCGCCATCGGTGTCGTGGCGGGTAACGCGATCAGCAACGCGCTCTCGGGCGACGAAGAAAAGGCCGTGACGGAAGACGGTCAGCCGGCTCAGGCTGCTCAACCCGCCGCCCCTGCCGTTGCTCCCGCCGCCGAAGCGGCTCCCGCGGCTCAACCCGCCGTGACTCCCGCTCCTGCGATCCAGCCCGCCGTCGCGCAGTAATCGGCCCCAAGCTCAAGAGCCCCGTCGGGCGTCCGACGACGCCCGGGGCTCCGAGAGCGGGCAGCCGAACCGAGCACGACAAAAAGCTCCGAGGATCCTGCGATCCCGGAGCTTTTTTGCGTTCGGACTTCGAGGAGGCGCCCCCGCAGTCGATCACATGGGTTCGATGCGCGTTTCGCCGTGCATCATCCAATCGTGGCGCTTCAAGCGGTAGAGGACGTGGCGGGCGAGTCGATGCTCGGGCGGCAGAGCGGGATGCAGGAAGTCGTCCGCCGGATCGTGCGTCATCGAGAGGTTGTTCATCAGGCGAATCGAGCGACGGTTCGTCGCGGCCGTAAAGGCAACGACTTCCTCAATGCGCTGCGTGAAGACGCCTTCGAGGATTTCGTTCGAAACGCTCACGGGGAGAGGCAGCCCCGTCAGGACGGCGGGTTCCCTTTCGGAGAGCACGGCCGTCAGCGCGGCGCGCGCCGCTTCGCGGGCGTAGCCCTGGCTCCAATGGCGGCGTTCGAGACGCCAGACGATTTCAATGTCGTCGGGACGAAAGGCGGGGCGGTTGAAGCCCATGATCCCTGCAAAGTCCGCAACGCCCGGGAGTTCCAAAACCCAAAGGCCGAAGCCGTCGCGTTCGTGGTCGTCGTACGCCTTGAAGGCGAGCCGATCGCTTTCCTCGGCGGTCAGCACCGAAGGAAATTCGGCCATGACGTCGGGGTCGGCGTTGAGCGCGCGGAAGGGAAGAAGGTCCGAAGAACGCCACGTGCGCAAAACCACGCGGGGGGTGCGCAGAAGCTGACGGGAGGTAGCAGGGAGATTGAGTGTAGCCGGCATTGTCGTAGGTCCATGTCGAACCCGAAAGCCTACACGATGCGGCGAATTCCTGCTCGGCTCCCGAGGACCGAAGTGTGGCAAATCGACAACACTTCGTCCCGGCGGAGGGGCAAAAACTCTTAAAAATCATCCGCTAAAGCACTTCAAAAAAATTTGAAGTTTTTTTTCGAAAAAGCGACGCATTCTCGCAACGCCCCCTTTTGTCTCCGCCTCGGCCCCTTCCCGGTTCCCGCCGCTCTCCCGCGGTCTTCCTCGCCGTCTCCCGAAGGAGGAACGCGTCCCTACGCCTTTCGAGGGACGGGAAAACCGAGAAGAAGGTTTTCCTGAATGGGCTGTTCGAAGCTTCCGAACTAGACTCGACTTCGGTCGGCGTCGGAGGTCTTCGGCGTCGCGCGAACCGAAAGAGAGGAGGTACTTATGATCGAATCCCGTCCGCGTCTCACACGCGTCGCACTGGCCGCGGCGGCGGCCGCTTCGGCGCTTGCCGTTTCGAGCGGTGCGTTCGCCGAACTTCCGACGATTCCCGCGTCGGTGACGACGGCTGCGACCGCCATCGCGGCGGACGCTCCGATGAAGGCGATGCTCGAAGAGTTGACGAGCCCCGAAGCGCAGGAATGGCGCTTCGACACGCTCCTCGAGCTCGCCCGCATCGCGTCGCCCTCGCGTTCCGAAATGCGCCGCCAGGCGGAAATCACGAAGCGCCTCGTCGAAGAGTGGGGTTTTGCGCCCGAAGACATCATGACGACGCCCGAAGGCGTCATCAAAGGTGCGGGCCTTCAGACGGTGGACGGCCTTCCCGTCTACAACGTGTGCGTTCGCATTCCGGGGACCTACGGGGCCCGACCCGACGCCCAAAGCTACAAGGGGCAGTTCCCGAAGGTGCTCCTCGAAGGGCACATCGACACGGTCAACCCCGGCGTGCTTCCGCCCGCCGAGACGCCTTACGAGCCCGTCAAGCTTCAGCCGGCGACGGATCCCGTCGTCGCAACGCGCGACGAATTGAAGAACCTCCCCGACGAGATTCATTTCGACAAGGCGGGCAAGGTCGTCAAGGACGAGAACTACAAGCGCGCCTACAAGCGCTATGCGGACTTCGAAGCCGCGAAAAAGGCGGGAGCCGTGCGTCTTTACGTTCCGGGCTTCAACGACGCGATGATCAACACGGTCGCGGTCATGCAAGCGGCGAAACTCATGAAGAAGTACGGTATCAAACCCGTCTACGACATCTGGGTTTGCGGCACCGCGGGCGAAGAAGGGAAGGGGAATCTCTGCGGGATGAAGCAGCTCTACGGCTACTCGCAGGATACGGGCAAAGGCAACAACGCCCTCAACTTCGTCGCGAACTTCGGCGCCGACTCGACGAGTCCGGGCGACGCGACGCTCAACTACCTCGGGAGCTATCGCTTCGAGGTGAAGTACACCGAACCCGCGGGCTTCAAGGCGGGCGACGCGCCGCGTCCGTCGGCGCTTCTCGCCGCCAACCGCGCGATCGCGAAGATTGCGGACCTCACGACCGCTTGGGACGCGGACAAGAAGGCCGAAAAGACCACCTACACCGTGGGGGTCGTCACGTGCGACGAGCCTGCGAACCCCGGCGAACGGAGTTCGACGTGCAGCTTCATGGTCGACATGCGCAGTCCCACGCAGGCGCCTTTGAGCGCCATCCGCGCGAAGATCGAACCGACCTTCAAGGCGGGCGTTGACGAAGAAAACGCCGCCCACAAGGTGAAGGCCGACGACCCGAACGCGGTCAAGATGGAAATCGTCTGGTTCGGGGACCGCCCGGCCTATCAGCGTCCGAACTACGAAGACATCGCGGTCGCGGCCTGGTGGCAGTCGAACCTCACGGTCGACACCGACGTGACGAAGGATATTCCGACGGAAGCCGCGAGCCTCAACGACAACGTGCCCGCCGCGTTGGGCGTTCCTACGGTGAACATGAACGTCGGCACGAACGCCGGTGGCGGCGGCGGTCACACGTGGTACGAGTGGGGTATTCCGGGTGACGGCGTTGCGGAAGGCAAACGCATCTTCCGTTTCGTGCTCTCGGGCCTCATCGCCTCGGGCTACAACACCTCGGACGGCAAGGTCGTCGAACCGGGCGCCGCTCCGATCGGTCCCCGCACCACGGAAGAAATGTACAAGTAAGGAGGAGAGACCATGCGTACGTTCATGACCACTGCAAAGCGCGCCGTCGCTCTTCTCGCACTCGCCACGGCGGGCGCGGCCGTTGCCGCCACCGCCACCTGGACCGTGACCTTCGAAGGCCCGGGCGGGCACTCGAACGGCAACTACGGCAACGTCAACGCCGTGCATGCCGGGGCGCGCGCCGTGATGGAACTCGCCCGCACGGCGCCCGACGCGGTGATTGCGGGGATGAAGGGCGGCAATTCCGTCAACTCCATCGCGAGCGACTGCACTTTCACCGTCACCGCCGCCGGTGACGAAAAGGCGATCGCCGCCGCGAAGAGCGCGGTCGATGCGGCCGTTCAAAAGGCCGTCAAAGCCGAAAACGACTTCCGCGGCGTCAAGGCGGGCGACACCGTGCGCGGCGCTCCGGCGGAAATTCGAGCGACCGTGAAGTAAAGCCCTCGGCGGATCGTTGCAAGTTTTTGTACGATCCCCCTTGAGGCGCGGGGACGCTCCGAAGTCGATCGCTTGTTCCCCTTGCGGTCGTGCTTCGGGGCGTCTTTGTTTTCTCTTCTCTATCTTCGGATTTTTTCGAATTGTCCGATTCTATCGACAACGTGCCTCTCGGCAGGTTTCGCTTCGGAAAGTTACAAAATCATTTCGAAAAAATTATGGAAAAATGTCAAAGTCGTGCGGAGGCTTCCCGAGCGACAAAAAAGTATGCGAATATTTCCGCCGACGGAATACTGTTGCATTCACCCCGTATATGGGGAGTTTCAGACATGTTCGTCGCTTTGTAGGAAGTCGGTTTTTTTCTTCAATCCTCACCGGGCGTCCATCGGAAACCTCCGTCCGACGTCTCGGGTGTTCCGCTCTCCCGCTTGACCCCCGCGCACGGACGTTCCGTGAGGAAACCGGAAACTTTGACCTGTTGTGCCCGCGAACCCGCCGAAAGGTTCGCGGGCATTTTTTTCGGGAATTTTCGGGGTTCGGATCCGATTTCGACCGACCTTGCACGACGCGGGGCGGCTTGCGGTCGCGTAACGCATGCGTTGCGATTTTGGAGGCCTGCGATCATGAATTCGAGAGTTTTTTGGTTTTGTGCTCGACAGTGTGTGTATTGATGTGTACAATTTACGATGTTGGTTAACGAAGGAGCGAAACGTGGATAGTTCCCAAGTGATCAGCAAACTTGAGGCGGATGGCTGGAAACTTGATCGGATCAAGGGAAGTCACCACTACTTTAAGAAACCGGGATTCCCAAGGCCGGCATGCGTTCCTCATCCGAAGAAGGACCTGCCGGCCGGAACGATCGCGGCTCTCCAGAGGTACACGGGAGTTCGTTTCAAGTGAGTTGTTGGGGTGGGATGCTTCGGCATCCCACTACCGCGTACGCGAGGAAAACAGTATGCGCTACCCTATTTTTATTGAGCCGGGGGACGACTCGCACGCATTCGGCGTGGTCGTTCCCGATCTTCCGGGATGCTTCTCCGCGGGAGATACTTTGGACGAAGCCGTTGATATGGCGAAGGAGGCTGTCGAAGGGTGGATCGAGTGCGCTTTTGACGACGGGCTCGAAATCCCGAAACCTTCGACGCTTGCGGAAGTTTCCCAACTTCCCGAGTACAAAGGTTGGATTCTTGCCGTTGTGGATGTCGATCTTTCGAAGCTCTCCGACAAGACCGAACGCGTCAACATTACCCTTCCGAAGCGGATTTTGAGTCGGCTCGACGAGATGGCTTCACGGTCCGGTGATTCGCGTTCCGGTTACATCGCCAGAATGGTCGTATCCGGTGCGTGGTCTTAAGACTCGGGATGACGACCTTTGACGGCGATCGTGTCGTCAACCCGCAGCCTCATAGCATTTTTCAGGGTGGTCCGAGCAGTTCCGAGAGGCTCTCCGAGGAGCGTCGGAGAGCGTCCGCCGGTCTCCGAGAACCTGTGCCGCACCCCTTCGAAGATCGTACCTGGTAAAAACCCTGAGTTCGGGGTATTTGCCTTTCCGCGCCGCGCGTGGCACCATGGACGGGCTTGTTTTAAGCCCGGTTGGTTTTGCGCTCCGGAACTCAGGTACAAAAAAGCGCGCTTTTTCATCGCGGGTTCCCCGTTCGTTTCGACGACGCGCGGAATCCGCCTCAACGAGCCCCGAGGGCGACGCCCTCGGGAACCGTAAGGTTTTTTTCCGGGACGTTCGTCCCGGGGCATTTTTTCGTCCTTTTTTTCAGAAGGAAAATCAAATGCCGATTGAAAAAACCTCGGGTAACACCGAATACACGGTTCCGGCCGAAAAATTCGGGAAACATCTCTCCGATCTTCCCGACTGCCGTGCTTACCGCATGTCGAACGAATGCGCCGTCGAGGCCGAGGCCTCCCGCCGCATTCCGTCCGTCGATCCCGCCTATCAATTCAACCGCTCGTACTTCATGTCGCTTGCGGCCTGGTGGAATTTCGCGACCGACGAGCCGCTCTACATCAGCGGTCCGGCGGGCGCGGGCAAAACCAGCTCCGTTCTGCAATGGTGTGCCGTCGTCGGTCAACCCGTCGTCAGCGTCACCGTGCGTCCCAACATGGAGAAAAACGAACTGCTCGGTCGTTGGGTCGCCAACGACAAGGGCGGCATGAACTGGGTCGACGGTCCCGCCACGCTCTGCTGGCGTCACGGGTGGCTTCTCCTCATCAACGAATTCTCCGCGGTTCCCCCCGAAATGTGGGTGTCCGCGAACGACATTCTGGAGGGGGCGCCGCTTGAGATCGACGCCACGGGCGAACGGGTGGACCGTCATCCGCTCACGCGCGTTGTCGTCACCGACAACGCCCGCGGGCACGCCTCGGAACGCGAAGCGGGTTACTTCGGCCGATCCGTCATGGATCTTTCGGTCGTCGACCGCTTCTGGCACATCCGCCTCAAGGGCCTCACGATCGCCGAGGAAGCGATGCTTCTCTGGAAGCGCGTTCCCGACGATTTGCGCTCGCGTCTTCCCGAAAAGGAAGCGATGAACGTACTCACGGGCCTTGCGGACATTGCCGCCGCTTCGAGAAAGTCGTCCGAGCAGAAGATGGTGGGATTCGACAACCGCAACCATCCGCTCTCTCACCGTGCGCTCGAGCGCATGTCGACCATGCTTTTGCGCTATGCCGCAGGAGACGTCGTCATCGATCGACCGGTGATCGAGTGGGCCGTGGAAACGGGGATCGCCAACGCACTCGACGCCGTACCGCGCAGCGCCCTCGTGACGCTCGTCGGAACGCGCCTCGGAACGCTCGCCGAGACTCTGAAGCGCGAGACGGCTCGCTTGAGCGCGAGCTCACGTCGGGCTTGCGCCCGAAGTGTTTCCGCCGACCCGAGCTTGTCGAAAGACGGCTCTCCCGAAGGCGGAAAGTCCGGCTCCCGCTCCGGAGCGCTCTTTTGATTCCTCTTCGGAGGAACCCGAAGGGCGGGAAGGGGTGAGGGCCGGGGGCTCAGGCGGTTCGCTCGGTTTCTTCCGAGTGCTCCGCAGGGGGCGTTCGCGGGCACCGCCGCAACTTCTCCCGGGAACTTCGGTTCCCGGGGAGGCGGCCTTGCTCGAGTCCTCGCGATTCCCCGCAACCGCGGCGCCTTGCCGCATCGCAAACTCTCTCAATCCGCGCACAACGCGCATCAACCAACGAGCATCGCCGAAGGGGCGCGCGCCGTGCGTCGACGCCTTCGGGGGCTCGTGCGCGCGCGGGTCCCCGAGGTCGGTGCGAAGGCAGGAAGCACATGACTTCATCGACACATGCGAACGACGCGACGTCGACCGCTTCGGCGGTCGGCCTCGGTCGAAAAAACGAAACCGACGAAACCCGGGAAAAAGAAAGCCGACTCCAAGCAAAGAGGGCGGAAGCGAAAGCTCCGCCCGCTCCTTTCTCGGCCGAGCGCGACGCCCGAACGCGTCGCAACACCGAGATCGTACGGAAGCACGCCGTCGAACTTTCGCGGCGCGTCGTTGCCGAACGATCCTACGCCAAGGGGATTTTCCGGCATCCGGAGTACCCGGCCGAAGTGCCGCTCATCACCCGCAACGACCTCGCCCTCGGCGAAGCCCGTTACGAGCAGAAAAAGCGCGCGAAGGACCGGGATCGACGCGATGCCGAAAAGCGGGCCGAGGAGGAGCGCGCACGGCGGGAAGCCGCCGAACGCGCTCTGACGATGAAGCGCCTCGGGGCTCCGGAAGAGGTCGTCCTTGCGACGACTTCTTCGGAACCCTCGGAGGGTTCGTCGCCTTCCTCCTCCTTGCCGCTCCTCGTTCCTTCGGCCTTTGGCGCGGACGACTTCGTCGCACGACGATCGGAAACGGTCGATCCCGACAAAGGGGCCGACGCGTTCACGCTCGAAATGGAAGAGGCGTTCCCCGCTTTGCGGACGGCTCGTCTCGAGGCGAACCGCTCGGCCGCGGAGTATTCGAGGATGTCGCTTGCCGAAAAGCGAACGGTTCCGGGCGAAAAGCTTCGCGAAAAGGTGAAGCTCGCGCAAAAGACGCTCGAACGTCTTTCGGCGATTGCGGACATCTTCAAGGAGATTCGTCCGCTTCTCCACGGCAACCTCCTCGACGGAGACGCGTCGCTTGCCCAAGGCATGGCGCGCGTCGGCCTTCGGGTGCTTTGCCGCGACGACGGGATCGAGGTCCGTTTCGACGGATCGATTCCTTCCACGGACGGGAAAGTGATCCGACTCGGTCGGATCGACTTCTCGAATCCGTTGGGGGTGATCTACGCGTGGGGCTCCGGCATCCACGAGCGCAATCACGTGCTTTACTCGGACTTCGGGGCCGTTCGCGATCTGAAAGGCTTCGCGCTTTTCCTCACGAACGTCTTCGAAGACATCCGCGTGGACGCGCTCGGCGACAGGGACCTGGCGGGTTATCGGATCTGGAGAAACGCCCTCTATCGGGTGCTTTCGACGGATCCCTCGTCGGGGTTCCTGCGTGCGGAAGGCCTCAAAACCCCCGCGCTCGTCGCGGCGGGATGGTTCTGGGCGCTTCTTACGGAAACCGTGCTGGAGTTCAAGCTCCCGGCGCGGCTTCGCGAGAAGACCGCCCGGCGGGCGGACGAGCTCTTCGGTGCGGACTTCCGAAAGAGTACGGAAGCGTTCGTGCTCGAACGCTTCCCGCTTGAGGACACCTGCGCCGCGCGGGCGCTCGCTTTCGACATTCTCGAATCGTTCGGGAGCGAAGCGTCCAACCTGGCGCTGATGTTGAAGTCGGAAGGCCTGATCGAGGACTCGGACGCGGAGGCGATCGATCTCATGATCGAAAACTTCAACGCGCACGGGAATTCGAACGCGTCGGACGAAGAGGACGACTCGGACGAAGGTCGGACTTCGGCCCGAGGCCGACGGTCGGGGCGCTCGAAGAAGGAATCCTTCGACGACGCGGACTCGGCCGATCAGCCGACGCTCTTCGGTCTTGACGGTTCCGTCACGGGTGCGGCCGCTCCGGAAGGGGCGGACTCGCCCGAGGCGAAACTCGAAAGGCTGCGGGCCCTGCGAACGATCGCACGCGAAAGCGAGCGGGCCGAAGACTTCCCCGATCCGATCGCTCCGATGCTCCGGAAGCTCGTCGCGGAAGTGACCCGCAAGATTCCGGAAACGGAATTCGAGTCGGAAGCCGAGCAGTTGGCCGCAGGTTTGGCGGCGGGTCGCCGATTCGCCGACGCCTACCGCTCCTGCGGTTACGTCCCCGAACGGGACGCGTACGCCGCCTGGAAGCTTCATCCGGGGCGCGATGCGAACGCTCTCGAAGCGCGGATCGCGTTCCACGCGACCGAAGAGCTGCGGACGAAGACGTTCGGGTTCGGCGCGGCGCTTCTCGACGACATCCGACGGCCCGTGACCCGCCCCGTGCGGGCGGGTACGGACGGCTGGAATCTCGTTGAGGACGCGACGATTCGCCTTCGCACCGGAAACCCTCGGGTCTTTGCGGTGCGGGGTCGAACGCCGGGCTTTTCCGTCGCGCTTCAGATTGCGGTCGACCTCTCGGGGTCGGTCACGCCCGAAACGGGTGCGATTCTGAAGTGTGCGGCCTGCCGTCTCGAAGAGGTCTTCAAGCAGACGACGGGGCTTGCGGCGCGTACCGCCGTCTTTCCGACGCGGTACCGCACGGGTGTGATCGCGGTCTCCGACTGGGATACGCCGGTCGACGACACGTTCGCGCGCATCGCTCCGATTCCGGGGCGAGGGCCGACGCCCGTGCAGGAAGCGGCGTTCTGGGGTCTGGAAGGTCTCTCGGGTCGCCGCGAAGAACGTCGGATCCTTTTCGTCTTCTCGGACGGAAGGTTTCCGGCCGCGCAGCTCGAAGGCTATGCGGACGAACTTCGCATGAGCGGGATCGAACTCGGATTGCTCCTCGTGGGGCGCTCGCCCGATCCCGACCGTGCGGGGGACGTTGCGCCCGGGGACGACATCTACGGTTGTCCCACGGTGTTCGTCGATCGGGCGGAGGCCCTTCCCAAGGGCGTGCGACTTCTCGTGAAGCGCACGCTCGACGCGGGAGCCGCCCGGGGACGGCGTCTCTGAGGTTCTTCGGTTCGTTTTTTCGAAACGTCGCTTTCGCTTCCGTCGGAAGCTTCTTCGGTCTTCGGGCGTCGCCCGAAGGCCGACCCCGCGGTTTTCGATCCCGATTTTCGGGACGACTCCGGAAGATTCGTGCGAGCGAGCTCGAAGGGAGAAAAACACGTCGGTCGGGGCGGAACTCGGATTCCGCCGACCGACCCCTTCCATCCCTTCGTCGTGGGGCCGCAAGGTCCTCGTCGCCCGCGCATTTCGACTTCGACTGCGGATGCCGACTTCGAGGAAAGTGCCGACCGTGTTCGGGTTCGGACGGCTGAAACCGATTCGCGGGCTTCGGGCCCGCCGTCGGGTTCCCGTTCCGGCCCGGCCGGTCGGGCTTTCCGAGAGGCGGCTTTCTTCTCTTTCCTTCACTCTTCTTCGACCGTTCGTCGAGCCCCGTTGCGGGCCTGCGACGAATCGTTCGGAAGGCGGGAGCGGCGCTCGACGAGCCCCGCGCCCTTCTTCCCAACGACTCCCGGGTCTTACCGAACTCCGTCAACGGGTGCGACGCTCGCCGTCCTTCTCGTTGTCTTTTTCGTCGCTTTTTTTCCGTCCGCCCGGGGTTTTCCGCCTCGGGTTTTGCTTCGGGCATCGCGCCGGAAACGCCGACCTTTCCCTCACGACACGACCTCGTCCCTACCGAAGGGCTTGACGCTGCAGAGGGACCGTCGCCTTTTCCGTCCGTGCCGCACGCCTCCCATGCACGACTCCGACCATACCGACTTCCGTTCCGAGTTGAGCCGCGATTCCGACGTTGCGATCGATCCCGATCGCCTTTCGCCCCGGGACCTCGCGCGCTTTCTCGAGCACCCCCGCATTGCTCCGCACGCCGCAAACGAGCGTCTGAAGGTGCTCGTTCGCTCCTGGCGCGCCCTTGAGGACGATGCCGCTCTCGAGCGGGGAAGCCGCCCGCCTGCGGCGCGCCCCGCGGTGGTGTCGGCGCTGCTTTCCGCCGCGGCCCCCGTGCTCAAATTCTTTCCGGCGGCGGCCGAGACGGCGGGAAGCGGAGCCGGCTCGCCCCGGGGCAAGAGGACTCTGCGGAATCGCGAGATCGAAGAGGCCCTCGACGAGGCCCGCGTGCGGCGGGATGCGGAAGACCGTGCCGCCGGGGCGCGTCTGCGTCGGGCGATTCCCGACTGGACCTGGGACGAGGCGCACCGTCCGATTTTGGCCCCGGCCGCGCCCGAGCGGATTCTCGCTTTGAACGAAGGCGTTCTCCGTCGTCTTTCGACGGCGGTGGGCGACGAAGCGCTCTTTTACGCGCACGTCTGGCCCCTCGTCGTCCGTTGGGCGGAGGTTGCGCAGCTTTTGCCCCGGAGTCCCTCGGGGCCTTTTTCGGAAGAGGGCGGGCTCTTTCGGTCGGGTCTGGAGACGGCCGTGCGCTCGGTGGAGCACTTCAACGCGGTGCTCCCGCGAACGGATTTGGAGCCCAAAGCCCGGCGACTTTACACCGTCAAAATGACGGTTGCGGCGTGTGCGGCGGGGCTCTTTTACGATGCGGGCGTTTTCGAGTCGCTCCGGATCGAAGCGATCCCCGAAGCGGACGCGAAGCGCGCGGGTTCGCCCTCTGCGGACCCCTTTGCTTTCCCGACGCGCCGCGTGGTGTTCGAGCCGATGGCCGAGACTCTCTGCGACTTCGCGCGGCGCCATGCGGGGTTCGTTCTGGAACTGGTGTGGACGAAGTCCGTTCTCGAAGAGCGCGCGCGGCGCGAGGCGGTACTGGCGCTCGAAATTCGCGGGGACGGCGCCGATTCGGACGAAGAGTTCGAAGAGGGCGGTCGGGACGGCTCGTCCGACGCTTCCGGTCGTTGCGATGTCGGCCGGTCGGTCTTTGCCGCCCGCCGCCGCTCGTCCCCGCGGGCGGATGCGTTTTACGGGACGTCCTTCGTGCTGCATTTGCTGCCGATGCTCCTTCCGAGCGCCACGGTGCGGTGGCTCGCGCACGGGACGAGGTTGCCGGGCGCGCGCGATGCGGGCGACTCGGGCCTGACGGGAAACGCCTCCGCCTGGATCGACGAAGCGCCCGTCTATGCGGCCTTGCAGTGCGTGCTTTTGCGCTCCTCGGCCGCGATCTCCGCCGGTCCCTTGGCGCGCGACGTGCGGATTCTCGTCGAGGCCGTATCGAGGGCGCATCTCGACGTCATGAAGCGGCGCGATGCCGCGGCCGTACGGATTTCGGGGCGCACGCAACTTCATTACGCCTTTGCGGATCTGATCCGGAAAGCGGTCGAAGGACTCGTGCGGGATCTCGCCTGGCGGATCAACCCCGAAGAAGCGCGAATCGGCTCGGGTTCGGAGGGGTCCGAAGGGTCGGAAGAGGCGAACGAGGACGACGCCTGGGACGACCTCGACGACGTGGACCGTCTCGTCGACCGCACCGAGGAACCCTTCGTACGGGCGCTTCTCTGGGGTTCGGACGGCCTCTACGGGAAGTTTCCCGAAACGGCGATCGACGTCATCGATTACCTTCGGGAGCATTTCGGACTTACGGACCTCCCCGACGACATCCATCTCGTCGCCGCCGTCATGGCGGAAGCAGGAATCGTGCGTACGGCCGCGGCGGGGACGGTTTTGCACCGGGTCGAGTGCCCGGAGGGATGGGACGCGGAAGCCTTGGGGTTGCCGTCGGGCATTCGCTCCTGGAACGCCTTGGCCTTTGCTCACCCCGAAGCGCTCGTCGATCTTGCGATTCAAAGCGCCCGCGGGCGCGTGGAAGTGAAGCCCGTCGAGGGTCCGGTCACGAAAATCCTCCGCGACGAAGAGCGCGAGCGCGCCTTTGCCGAGGGGCGGGATCCGTCGATCGGGCGGCCCGAGCGGCCCGAAGCCGCGGGGCGGCCGCGCTTGGTATGGGCGGTACGAACGGGGGCGGAAACGTCGCCTGCGGTGGCGCGCCTTGTGGCGGACGCGGTGGACGTGCTCAACGACCGGCCCGATGCCGAGCGGTTTGCGACGGACCTCGGCCTTTTCATTCCCGAGTCCGCCTTCCCCGACGGGGACCTCTCCGACATCGAGCCGCTCCTGCGTCTCTCGGGCCTTTTCGTCATGCGTACGAGCGCGGGGCACGCGGTGCTCCCCGGGGCGTCGAATGCTTCCGGGGCATCGGACTCCGAGCAAAACTCCCTCAAGCCCCGCGGACCTCGGGTCGATCGCGAAGGGCTTGACGTCCTCTGGGCGGCGGACGAAATCGCGGGAGGCGCAGGCGCAAAGTCTTCGAAACCTCGCACGCGCCCCTCGGCGCCCTCCGATCGTTTGGGCGTCGTCGTTCCCGCCACGCGCGTTCGGATCGTCGGGCGCTGGAAAAACGGCCGCGAATCCGAAATGCCCTGGCCCGTCCCGGGGCGCCGGCTCGCGGGCGAACACTGATTTCCGACGCGGCCGATCGCCCGACGCTGCTTTTTCCTTGAATCCCGACTTTCTTCGACCGCCATGTCTTTCGAACCGACACTGTTTTCCGCGCACGCTCCCGAATTTCGCGAGCGCCATCCCGTTCTCAATGCCGCCTTGCGCGGCGCGACCTTCTTCCCGCGCGGGCTCGTGCGGCGTTTCTCGGGCGGGCACCCCGAATCGGACGCGACGACCGCCCTCGAAATCGCCGAATCCGACTTTTACCGCACGGCCCCCGAAGCGGCGAGCGCCGTGTGGCTGACGATCGGGGTCGCGTGGATCGGGTTTTTTATTCCGCTCTGGGACGAGCCCCTTGCGCTGACGGGGACGATTTGGGCCGCAACGGGTGCGGGGGCGGCACTTCGGTGGCGTTCGGCCCGGGCGGCGTGGAAGGCGAGGGCATCCCTGACGGGGTATTTGCCGCTCGTCTGGAGTCTCGAAGACCAGATCGCGCTCGTTCGGGGACTCATGCACCGGGAAACCGCCCGCGGGACGCGGTCCGCGGGAGATTCGCGAAGCACCGTGCTTCTCGAGCAAACGCTCGCACGAACGCTTCCGAAGGCGCCGACGTCTCCCGACGCCCCTTCGTCGGTCCCTTCCGTCACGCCTCTTGGAAGCAACTCCGATCCCGCTCCGGACGCGGAAGTCATTGCGCGCGCCAAGGACCTGCACGCAGCGCTCCGCGCCGCCGCCTCGGGGAAAACGCCTCGGATCACCCCCTCCGAATCCGCCCGCATCCGGCATGTGGTCTACGGTACGGGTTTTCCGTGGACGCGGCGGCACGCGATTTTGCTTCGCAGTCTGAGGGCTGCCGACGAAGCCCGCTGGCATTTGCCGGAATGGAGCGACGCGTGGCTGAGGAACGAGCGTCGTCGGGGGCCGGAGAAGACCGCCTCGGGGCGCGTGCACGGCGTGGGCGGTGGCGAGGATCGACCGATCGTTCGCGAGATCGGGGAAGTTCCCGCGGGGACCGTCATTCTCGGGGGAACGCAGACGGGGAAAGGCGTCGTGCTCACGAACCTTGTTTCGCAGTCGATCTTTTGGGGGAGGACGACGATTGTCGTGGACCCCAAATCGAGTCCCCGCATGTGGGACCTCGTGCGCGCAAGCGCCGAGGCCGTGGGGAAGGACGCCTTTCGCTTTCATCCTCTCGCGGCCGATTCGGTCGCGATCGACGTGCTTGCGGGCGCAAAGCGCGCGGGCGAAATCGCAACGCGCATCGTGGACGCGACGGGAATGGAAGCGTCCGACTTCCGGAGCTACTGCCTTCTTGCGGTTTCGGTTGTGTGCGAAGCGATGATGGTGTTGGGCGAGGGTCCGACGCTGCGCTCCGTTCATTACGCGATCTTCGGCGCGGGCGGGTTGGAAAGCCTCATGACGCGGCTTGCGGACCGCGTCGTCGACCCCTGGATCGAGCGCTACCCGGCAGCGCGCGAGCGGCTCGAGGCGCTCGAGCCCGAAGGAATCGTCGGTCGCGGCGGCAAGCTCGGTGCGGGGCCCGCGGAAACCCTGCGCAAGATTGCTTTCTGGGAGGCGTTTCTCGGCCCCGGGGCGGTGAAGGCGCCGCTTTTCCTCGTTGAGCCTCAAGCCGAAGAGCTCGACAAAACCGATCCCGACGAGGCCGTCGCGCTCTTCGGCACCGTCACGATGCTCTGGCGCGCGATGCGCGCGGAACGCACGGCCACGCTCGCGGGCGAGCGCGGCAACCCCGCGGCCGCACGCCTCGAAGCGGAAGAAAAGGCGATGAGCGAACTCGTCTCCGACTTCCGGCACGACGTGACGCACCGGGAAAAGACGATTTCGTCCCTGAGAAAGCCCCTCTCGCAATTGACGGAAGGGGAGTTGGGGCGGCTTTTGTCGCCTTGCGTCGATCGGATCGACGCCACGGTCGTGACGCTTGAGAGGATCGTGCGCGGTCGCGGGATTCTCTACGCGAGTCTTGACGCGCTCAAGGACCGCGACCTCGCGGACACGGTGGGGCGACTCCTTCTGGCGGGCCTGGTTACCTTGGCCGGAGACCTCTACAACACGGCCTCGTCGGGAACGCACGCGGATCCCGTTGAACTTTTCATCGACGAAGTCTCGAACGTTGCGAACCGGCCGCTTCTTGAAATCGCGAACAAGGGGCTCGAAGCGGGCATGCACCTGACGATCGTCGCTCAGACCGTGAACGACCTCGGCATCGGAATGGGAAGCCGCGAAATGGCGGAGGCCGTCCTCGGGAACCTTCGAAACGTGATCGTCTGCAACACCGAAGACCGCACGACGCAGGAGTGGGTGTGCGAGCACGTGGAGCGGGTGCGCGTGCCCGTCATGACCGCGGGCCGAAGCGCCGCGACCACCCGCCTCGGGGACCGGTCGGTCGCCGAAAGCACCCGAATCGACGCCGAAGAGGTGCCGCTCGTCGAACCCGCGGACCTCGGGACGTTGCCTCCTCAGGAAGCATTCGTGATTTTGTCGGGCGCGGTGTGGAAGGTACGTTTCCCTCAGATCCGATCGGGCGTCCCCGCACGATTGGCTTTGAACGCCGCGGGAGAGCCCAAACCGCAGCGCCGCTTCGGCGAACGCCTGCGCTATGCGCTCGCGCGCCTTTTGCCGCGTGCCGCCCGCGTTCGGGTCGAAAACGCCGTCGCCGCCCGCGAGGCCGCCCGCTGGACGGGCGAAGCCCGCACGGAAGCGGAGTGGCTGAAGGCGAACGGCTGACCGGTCGATCGTCGGAAAAGACGCTCTTCGAAACACACGCACAAAGGACAACGCCATGTCGAACGATATTTCCGGTTCTTCGAGCGACGCGCGGCTCGATACCGTCGGACGCCCCGTAGGCTTCGTCGGGGTGCTTTTTCTCCTTCTCCTCGTCGAATTTTTCTACGTGCTCTCCGCCGTCGATTCCGAGCGGATCGATGCGATTTTGCGCGAAGAAACCCGAACGGTCGTCTACGCACGCTACGCGGGGGACGCTCAGGGGGTCGTGCGCCTTGCGACCCGCGCAGCGGAAGCGCCCGTCGATACGGTACGGTTTTTCTTTTCCTTTTGGGCTTCGAACTACCGCGCGAAGGGCGTCGACCCCGCGGGCGAAGGGGCGCAGAGCGCTCTTCGCGACAATGCGGCGGTCGAGAGCTTCTTTGCCCGACACGCTCGGGACCCTTTGATTCTCGATGCGGCCGCGCTCCTGAGGCTTGCGCAAAACCGGATGGGACAGTTCGCGGCCGCCTTCTTCTTTCTCTTTCCCCTGATTCCCGCCGCCGTAGCGGACGGTCGGGCCGCAAGGCGCCGCGCCGAAATGCGCGGGATGCCGCCGAATCCTCCGATGCTCGCGCGGGCCGAACGCTTCTTGGCCCTCATTGTGGCGCTCGTGCACGGAGCGACCCTCGTTCCCGCGGTCTTCACGGACCCCTTCTTTTGGTTCTACCCCGTTCCGACGCTCCTCGGGGCGGCGGCCCTGAGAACGATCGTACGGCATCGGTCGACGGGGCGGTAAAGCGAAGAGGGCGGATCGGACGAAGACGCCCTCTTCGCGCGACACATCGGTTCGATCGGCTGCGGGAGCGGCGGAGAGGGGTCGGAACTCTATTGGACATCGGGATTTGGGTGATTTTCGTCGATGAAATCCCGCTCCTTTTTTGCGGCTTTTTGCATGAACCCGATCGGGATTGGTCTCTTTTTCGTGGATTTGCCTGGTGTTTGCGTTTTGGGTGGTCTGTTGAGGCTATTTGACAAACAAAACGAAAAAAAGATATTGACAAAACCCCTAGGGTGATTGCATTATGTGTTTGTCGATGGTTAGTGCTCGCTTCGCGAGTGGTTTCGAAACGACACGGAGGGTTTTCCCGCGGGTTTCAACGATTTTCCGCGAGTTTCCCGCACACAGGGGCAAACCCGGTTTTCGGGCATGAGAAACAACGCGCATTCGAGCCTGACGATTTTTCCAAATATTGTGACAAAAATCATGAAGGCGCCCGCAGCCGTTCTCGGTAATATTGAGCTTCTTGGTTGCGGGGGGCAATGATTGCAATTCGGTTCTCCCACGCCCTCAACGTTCGTCGGTCGGTCCCGACCCTCCTTGAAGGACAACGCGCGACTGCGGAGCTCCCGGGCTTCTCTTTCGGCTTCCCATCTTTATTAGGGAATACAACATGAATCAACCCAAACGAATTCTTGCCGTTCACGATCTTTGCTCGTTCGGGCGGTGCTCGCTCACGGCCGCCGTTCCCGTTCTTTCGGCCATGGGGCATCAGGCGTGCCCCTTCCCGACGGCGGTTTTCTCCAACAACTTCATGTTCGGCTCGTTCGTCTCGACGAATCTTACCGAACACATGCCGGGGATTCTCGATCAGTGGGTTCGCCTCGGCTTCCGGTACGACGCGGTGTACAGCGGTTTCTTGGCGGACGTCGAACAGATGGACATCGTCGAAGATTCGATCAACCGACTCCTGCGCGAGCGCGACGGGGGCCTTGCGGTCGTCGACCCCGCCATGGGCGACGACGGCAAGCTCTACCCGATCTACACCGATGCGATGGTCGAGCGGATGCGTCGTCTTGCGAGCAAGGCCGACATCATCACGCCCAACTACACGGAAGCGTGTTTCCTGCTCGACAAACCCTACGATCCGAGTCTTCCCGCCGCGGACGCCGTCGAAGCGATGTCGCGAGAACTCGCCGCGCTCGGCTCCCCGAACGTCGTCATCACGAGCATTCCCGCCGACGGGAACCGTATCAAGGTGTCCTCGTACGAAGCGGCGACGAACCGTTTCATGGAGTTCGAAACGCCGCGCCTGCCTTTTGCGACCTGCGGTACGGGCGACATCTTCACGAGCGTCGTGACGGGGTCGGTCCTCTGCGGCCGCTCGCTTGAAACGGCGGTCTCCGACGCGATGCGTTTCCTCTCGCACATCATTCAGTACACGATCGATGCCGGAACCGACCCGCGCGAAGGCGTGCTCGTCGAACCGTGCCTTGACGAACTCGTGCGTCTGCGTGCCGCTGCGAACTGATCTTCGGTTCCGCTTCCCTTGCGAACGCCTTCGCAAAGCGACCCTTTGCAACGCGGTGCGGTTTGTCGTTGCCGATCCCGATGAGGTCGCGACTTGCGAGGCGTTTCGTGAGAACCTCGTTTCCGGTCTTCGAATCCATCGAGCCGCGAGAAAGGGCGGCGGACCGTCGACTCTCCGAGAAATACGAAACCGGAAGCCCCGGGCAAAGCGCGTTCTCCGGAACGATGACCCCCTGGGGTTTCTCGACGGAACGAGCTTGAAAAGGTTTGTGCGGGAACCGTGAAAGGCTTTTGACATCCTCTCCGCAAAGAGCGGAGATTCCCTACCGAGCCGTTGGGAAGACCTTTTCAGGCCTTTCCAACGGTCTCCTCGATGGGTTCCTGCTGCTGACCTGAGCGTCTCTTGCGAGCCGTCCGGTTCACTTGCGTCGAAGCTGC
>OOCB01002835.1_pt1 | contig 18571 bp, 17 predicted proteins | sample 1671351 | NCBI WGS metagenome assembly OOCB01 (sample SAMN06348148, study PRJEB24527) | human gut metagenome | biome: human gut; feature: ankylosing spondylitis patient; material: feces | host: Homo sapiens | place: China | collected 2015-10
AAAAATTTCATCATTTCTTTATTTTCTTCTTGATATATTCTTTTTGTCTTTTCCGATGACATGTGAAACAAATCATACGAATACGATAGCATTTCCTCTTTCCCATCTAAAACAGTTTTTTCCAGCATTTCTTCTAAAATATTTCTATATTCTGATAAAACACTTTCATTATTTTCCTCTAAAACATCACTCCAAACAACATACGCATCTGCAAATTCATTTAATTCTGCTAAACTCTTTGCTTCAAGCATTTTCTCTCTTAAAATAGGTAATACACTCCTTATTTCCTCATCTGACTTATAATAGTTAGGCTTATCTCCTGAATTAAGAAATAACTTGTATTCAGCCTCCAATTGTTCTTCATTTAGTACCCCTTCCTCATAATATTTCAATATCATTTCTACCAAATTTGTACTACACTTTATTCCATAAAGATATCTGCCAATTCTATGCTGAAGCATATTTCCAATCGTATTTGTCATTTTTTCTACAGAATCAGTATTATCAGAATCAATTTCTTTATAGTACAAGTTTTCTATACTCTCCACAACAACAGCAAAGCATATTAACCTTAATTCTTCTTCAAATTGCTCACTCATGTCACTATTTCTAAACAATTTTACATCTTCAAAAAAACGTTGCGCCTTTTCGAGCGTCCGTAAATTTTTGACTTTATGGATTTCCAAGAATTTTTCAACAAAGTCTGCATGGATATTCATTTTACTCCATGTCACTTTCTCTGCACGTTCTGTAATATGATATATTCTTTCAATGACCTTTTCATTATACTTTTCAAATACAACTTTTTTGCCCGATTGTATTTCATCTGTATTCGCAATCACAATAACTTTTACATAATTACATTGCTTGAGTTCTTCTATAATTCCAAATATATCTTCCAAATTTATGTCATCACTCATTCTTTCCAAGTCATCTATTACAATAATATGAACAGAAGTAAACTCTTTTGACAATAATAAAAACAATTCTCTTTCATTGGCAATGCTTTGTACTACTTCCTTTGCCTGACCAACTTTATCCCAAATTTTCGATAGACCATCTAAAACATTATTAGCAATTTCACCTATTTTCCCACCAATATTATTCTTTAAAGCCAATTGAAATAACGCTTCATGATATATTTGTTTTGGGTCTTTTAAACCAAACATTGATATTTTACAAACATTGGGATTTGCTTCTAATGCCTCATTTACCGCATAAGATTTTCCAATTCCCCATGTTCCATCAAATAAAATTGCTCTATATGGTAGATGATCTATGTCACTGATTATATTTTTTATATTATCTGCTTTCATACTGTATCTTTCCATCCCTATTTTTCATCTAACAACTTATTTTCCATCATCATTCCGAATATCATCAATAATCCGACCAATATTACATGTAATCTGTCCCTTACACTGATGAATATCCTCATTAATTTTCTTTTCCTGCTCAATAGCAATCTCTATATTCTTCGCCAGTTCTCCAATTGCAGAATTCTTTTTGGGATTGATTCCTGTTCTGGCAAGTAACAGCTTATAGATAAATGTCTGATGTCCATCTTTTTCATTCTGGATAATCTGTTCAGCATTCGGCTCAATATCATCTTCATATGAATTTTCATAATGTAACAGCAGGAACAGTTCAAATGCCGGATTACTAACCGCTAATATATTATTCTTTTCACCTTCTACTACCAATTCATCATAATCAAGTACTTTTTCTTCAAAAATATCCCCATCAAATACAACAATCATCTTATCTCGTTCTTTATCAAATGCTATTTCCGGATTTTCTTTCTGATTTTCTGCGAACTCAATCAAACGTCTTGGAAATGAAATGTCCCTGTCTCCCTCTGTTTTTTCAAGTAACCGGATATCGATTAATGGATGAATATTTAACTCTTTTCGTATATCAATTAACTTTTTGAAATACCATGTTTCGGTATTAGCACCCTCACATATGAAGAAATATTTACGATAAGGCTCAATCTGTTCTTCTTCATCTGTAGTTCTGCTATTCCAATTCGTATAACTTCTTACTGGAGCCAAGGCTACTCCTCCTCTCTATGTTCAGAAATACTTTCTGCACTGTCGCGGCAGTCGTCAGGTGTCTGTGCAAGCACATCCGTCTGACTCGTTGCTCGCGCAAAATCGAATGTTGAAAATACCGGTATCGCACCATATCTTCCTTCCAGATATGCCTTGCTCAACACTTTATCATACCTCTCCTTGAAACGATCTAAGGAATAAATAGAGCTTGCATTTTCTGCGTTACGTTCTACAAACCAGATTTCATCCCTTCTAAAAATAGCCTGATCCATAATGGATGATTCATGTGTAGTGAACAATAGCTGCATACGCTGCTCATCATGTAGCTGCATAAACAATTGCAAAAATCGTTCTGTCAATTTCGGATGTAAGCTTCTCTCCAATTCATCCACAACATAAAGAACATCTTCTCGTTTATTCAACAGCATATCCATCAAATCGAATAATCTTCTTGTTCCATCAGACTCTTCATCAAAACCGAACTCATAAAATGACTTATTATGATGCAATCGGATTGTTGTGACCTTCGGTTCAGAATGTCCTTCAACTTCGATATTAAAGAAAGTTTTCTTCGACCTCATCGTCATTCTGAATGATGGTTCTTCCTGCTCTTCCATTCTATTTTTTACATGCTGCATCATCTTATCAAATACTGATTTCGGCAATGCATTTGATAACTCATCCAATGTAATTTCTTCAATTTTCACCTGGCTGATTCCCGTATCAAATGTTTTGATCAATTTGTTAATCAGCTTCAGCGAATTATCATCATAATAATATTCCAAATCAATCAATGGCGTATCCGGTGTGATAATCGAAATATGATTCTGAATCCAATCATATACATCCCGGAAAAACAATAATTTAGATCGTGTGCTATATTTTTTTCCACGATTCATTTCAGTCAGGAACAAAGATGTTTCATTTCCCTCAAAATCATCTGCATAGGTTTCAAATTTATTTTTTTCTGTGTTTGTCAGCGTAATACCATCATTTAACACCGGACGTTTACTTCCTTCTCGTTCAAAGAGACATTTTGCTGAACCATTCTGATATAATTCATATAACCATTCTCCGGTTACTTTTCGTCTGCTTAAAACTGCAGAAAAACCATAGGCATAAAATTTGTCACCTACAGTAATCTGAATTTCAAAACTACTTTCTCGTTCCTTATTCTCCTGCCGATTCTTACAAAACATCTGTGTAGCTTCTATCGGAATACCATTGCAGACACTATCTTTAAAAAATTTAAAGAACAATGCCAGATTGGTCTTTCCAGATGCATTTGCTCCATAAACTACTGCATATTTTAATAACTGGGTACTTTTTATCTTTAACCTGTGATTTGCATTTGTTCGTATTTTATTTGAGGAAATCATTGTCAGCTCTGCTGCTTTATCAAAAGATTTAAAATTTTCAACACTTACTTTTACTAACATTCTTATACACCTCCACCTTTATTATATGTTTTACTCTTCTCTCAGTCAATGTAAATTTTCTTATTTAGAGATTTTTTCGTTATATATTGTTTCTTTTTCTATTTTTAACAATTTTATTTTGAGTTATGCATATAATATCAATGTATAAGTCAGCTTTTTGTAGCGACACTATTTTACTAATGCCGCTACATGAAATATTACAATAAATAAAAACTTCTAATTCTTTTTTCTTCTATCTCTCCCAATCCATCCTTCCTGTCACATTCAACATCTTTTCTTCTCGGAAGCTGAGCATCTTTCCATTAGTTCCACCGACAATGATATGATCCAGCAATTCTATCCCCAGTAGCTGTCCGCACTTCTGCAGCTTTCTCGTAACAATCATATCCTCTTTTGACGGTTTTACATTGCCACTGGGATGATTATGAAGTCCAATGATTGCAGAAGCATTTGCCAGAATACTGTTCTTAAAAACTTCTCTGGGAATTACCAAAGATGCATTGATTGTTCCAACACTGACCAGATTCATATTGATTACCTGTCCATTATTTTTCATATTCAGGATGCAAAATACTTCTCTGTCATATTGCGATAACTCCTTCGCCATCAATTCTACAACAGCCTGTGGACTGTCCAACGTCTGCTCACTATAAAGAGACGGCTCTTTTACCAGACGGATATTCACAACTTCCAATTCATTCTCCATCCTTCTGATCTCCTTTTGGAAATTCTACAACAAAAAAACATTACTCTCTGAAGATTCCACATATGATTTCAATTGTGATAATGTCATTTCCAAATATTTAGGTTGTTCCACCATAATCTGTTCCTTTCGTTTCTTCCTTTACTTCTGTTTTCCCTGACAAATAGCTTATCACTTTGTTTGCCTTAATGCTTTTCTGCAGCTCACTGATAATGCACAGATCTGCTACATTCACTCCCGGCAAAGCAAGCATTTCATCCATCGCCATATTGACAATCTCTTTTTCCGTTCCGTATCCGGCATCAAATAAACGCTGTAATACTTTTATTGCTTTCTGATTTTTTCCCATTTCATCATCAAAGGGCAGATTATCGCCGCCCTCTGTTTTACTCCTCCTCTTCTTTCTTTTCTTCAATTCCTAATCTCTTAACCTGTTTCTTTTTATTCCAGATAGGAACTCCTGTGATTCCGGCTGCTGATAATACCAGAATGGCTATCCATAAAATTGCATTTGCAGTGTCTCCTGTTTTCGGAGGGTTACTGGTTTTTGTAGTAGTACCCGGTGTCTCTGGGGTTGGTGTTTCCGGTACTTCTTTGATGGTTACAGTCTGACCTTCATCGTTGATATCCTTATGCTTTGTTACCTTTTTCGGTTCTTCCGGATTTGTCATATCATACAGTTCTTCAAATGTTACAAGCTGCTTTCCTCCAAGCGTGCTACCGTTGAAAGTAAACTCAATCTGCACTTCCATGTTTTCCTTGTCCGCTGTAAATTCATAATCATTGGTAACCTCTTTGCCATCAATGAGCAACTTGGCATTTTCTGCCTTAACCATCTGCCAACCGGACAACTTATAGTTCGTACCAATTTCCAATCCCTCTAAAGTAACCGTATCCACAATCGTCAGATCTTTTCCGGCTTCCACCTCTTTCTTACCGTTCTTATCCGTTGCTGTGGTATGAATCGAAATCTTTCGCTCCGTAATCAGGACGGTCTGACCTTCATCGTCAATGTCCTTATGCTCTGCAACTTTTACAGGTTCTTCCGGATTCTTCAGATCATATAATTCTTCAAATGTAACCAGATTCTGTCCGCCAAGTTCTGATGCATCAAACGTATAAGAAATCTCTACTTTCATTTTCTCGCTATCAGCAACAAAAGTGTAATCACTCTCCACACGCTTTCCATCAATGAGCAGTTCTGCATTTTCCTCTTTCAGCATCTGCCAGCCTTTTAACTGGTACTTTCTGCCTTCTTCCAGACCGTCCAGAGTAACTGTATCCACAATCGTTACTTTCTTTCCTGCAACAATTACTTTTTCGCCTGTTTTCTTGTCTGTTGCAGTTGTATGAATGGTAATCTCTTTTTCATACTCATCAGTCAGTGTTCCAATGTCGATAGTTACTTTATTTCTGCTCACAACAACTTCAAATGCCGGAATCAGCTTCATGCCTTTGTTGGATTCACAAGATAACTCCTCAATCTCATAAGTGTCATAAAGTAATGCACCTTTGCTATCGTCCGGCTCAGAAATTCCGAACCAGATACCGTCCTCACTGGATGTTCCGGCATTTGTATTTTTCTTATGAGACGCCCAATCGGAAGCAGTTGAAAACTGACCGTTTTTATCTGTTACTACGATATGGCTCTCTCCGGTTGTTTTGCTCGTAATCTTAAAAGGAACATTGGCAAGTCTCTTATGTGTGCCTGCTCCAATCTTTACTCCCTCCAAATCTCCACGTTTAATCTGGTTGTAAATGGAATGGCTTTCGTCTGTTAAATCTACGATTTTTCCATTTTCTGTAATGGAAAATTCAATCGCTTTTGCACCGTCTGTCAGATATCCTTCCGGTGCTTTTGTTTCCTCCAGTTTGTATTTACCATACGGAAGTAAATCTGCCGATGTTGTTGCAATTCCGTCATTCCCTGTCTGAATCGTCTTAACTGTCTCATTCTTCTTGTACAGTTTTCCTTCTACTAGAACTGAATTCTCGTTCAGTGAAATAATTGCAAATGCTGCATCTTTTAATGTGGCACTTCCCTGTGCTTTGGTATCTTTTGTCTCTAAATCACGTTTCTGAATCTTCACACCACCTCGGATTATCTGGTCAGATACGGAATACTGATTGCTTCCGGAAAGAACTGCAAGTTCTCCGTCCTCTGTGATCTGTGTCAGATACATTCCTTTGATCTGCTCTGTGCTGTCCCCTGCCTGCATATAAGCTCCGTCCAGTAAATATCCGTCTGGTGCTTTTGTCTCCTCAACAGTCAGTGTTCCAAGTGGTAATACGTTTTTTTCATTCTGGGTGTAAAATGCATCTCCGGATACTTTGTAAGCATCTGCCAGTTTTGTCACATAATGAATATTTCCATTATTGTCTTTTTCAACTACCGTCTTTGTAACCCAGGTACGTGTTGCTTTCTCTGGTAAATTGTCTTTTGTATAAAGTCCGTCATAATAATGCCAGGTAAACTCTGCTCCTGCCAGTGCTGCATCCCCCTGTTCGGTTGCTTTTCCCGTCTCCATATCAATCTTGAACAGGTCTACCAATGTCTCTGTCACTTTCGGAACATCGGAAACATTTAATACGGCTGTCTTTCCGGCTTCAACTTTCAGACTGTGTACTGTCGTATCCAGCTTATATCCCTTCGGTGCAGAAAGTTCTTTGATATAAACAGTCCCTGCAGTCACTTCAACTTCATTTGTCTCACCATTCTCATTTGTTGTAAGTGTTCCAATCTGATTACTGCAATTCTGGTCTGAGAATATGCCAAAAGTTGCTCCTGCAATGGAATACATTGCATTTGCTTTTGTGATACTTTCATTTGCTGTGGTCTTTTTTACCTTCGCATTTCCGACATTCAGTTCTGCCCAAAACTGTCCGAGATCCTGTCCCTCTCCAGTATAGATATATCCGCCACATTTATAACGACCTTTGTTTGCCTGTACAAATGCTCTCGCTCCTGTATACACTTCATTCTGAATATCCTGTGAAATCTCAGAATATGCAGCTCGGACATTATCACACTGCCAGCCTAAATACTCACTCAGTCTCTGCCATACCACACACTGTTCCAACAGATATCCCTGATTCGCATTCAGGTTACTGTGACTGCTCCTATACTGCTTTACATATTCCAATGACAATGCCACATCTTCGATCTGTGCAGCACTCATACTGGCACTTGCATCGTGTCTGGTTTTATATCCATTTTTAAATCCGGTGTTAATATCTACGCAATAGGCTGTTTCGCCCTCTACTCGCATGTGGCCTTCATTAAACATAGAATGAATGGTTCCATCATTCATCACATGTTCAATATATCCGACTCTCTCTGAGGATTCCGTCCAATACTGTGTTTCCGCTGCCTGAACCGATGTAGTCGGTAATGTGGTTAAAATCGTGGTCAGGGTAAGCAGTCCTGTACACACTCGTTTCCATATCTTCTTCATTTTCTACAATTCCTTTCTTTTCAATCAAAAAAAGACGTCCGTCTGGAACGCCTGCTGTTGCTTTATGTTGTTTGCTCCCTGCTGTCATGCAGGGTATGAGAATCTCTGACCTGCCGAAATAAAAGAGGTTCCCTGCTCCTTATTGTCTTTTCGGCTGGTAATCTGCTGGTAAATCAAAGGGGTAGGGTGTGGGGAGGGGAAAACAGGAAAAAGCTGATTTCTCATTGACCACCAACGGATAGACTTTTCCCTTGGTGTCAAAATGCCTATCGTTCCCTGCTTTTTTCCCGTTTCCGGTATAATTCCAGTGCTTTGATAATGGTTTCCTCCATTTTCTGCTGTGTAGTTCCCGATGGAAAGTACTTTTTCAGTCGATTCTTCGGGATTTTCCACTGCTCTACCTGATTTGGCTTCTCTTCTGACATAATCGACAGTAAAACATCTTCATTCAATCTGCCCTCTGCTGAAAATTTGCGGATTTTAATTGCCTGTGCATGACTTGGGGTACAAGCCTCCGACTCCATGGTGTCATACAATATTTCCTGTTCCTCTTTCAGCAAATAAGACAGCTCCACCGCCGGACGCATAGAAATCTTTTTGTCATCGACCATTTCAAGGATTTCCGGGATAAGTTCTGTAAGGCGGATATAGCGGCGGATTTGGTCTTGGCTTTCTCCAACTTGTTCACCTAATATTTCTCTTGAAGTTTTACCTTTAAACTTCTGTGCCAGTGGCACAGAAGTCAAATCTCTCCTCTGTCCCTGTCTCTTCATAGCATCTAGCTTCATTTTATAAGCAAATGCCTTTTCGGATGGTAAGATTTCTTCTCTCTGAAGATTGCTGTCAACCATGACAATGACTGCTTGGTCATCACTAAGATTTCTTACAATGCATGGCATTGTCTCTTGTCCAACCAGTTCACTTGCCATTTTTCTGCGGTGTCCAGAAATCATTTCATACCCGCCTGTTGGCTTTTCCCTGACAAGTGCTGGAACTAATACGCCATGATCACGCACGCTTTCGATAGTTTCCAACATCTTATCATCCATTTTCACCTTAAACGGATGATTCGGAAAATCTGTAATTTCATAAATAGAAATATCTTTTACATACTCCTGATTCTTATGGTCTCTTTCTTCCTGTGTGGTAAAAAGGTCATCGGCTGAGGGAAGATTCATGTTTATTTCTCTGCTTTTCGCCACATTGAATCACCTCCCTCGTAAATTCTGCATACGCCTTTGCAACAGTTCCATTCTTGTCATACTCATAAATGCTCTGTCCTGCTGCACTGCTTTCTGTGCTGTGATAGCCACTGGAATAACAGTCTTGAAAATCCTAATATGCTTTCCATAATTCTCTCTAAGGCTATCCTCTGTTGTCTTTGCAAGTTTTGTCCGCATATCTGCAAGCGTCAGCAATACTCCATCAATTTTCAAGTTGGGATTTAACTGTCTTTGTACCTTTTCGATTGTTTTCATTAACTGCGTCATGCCTTTAGTGGAAGATAATGAGCCTGAACTGGTACAATTACGCTGTCTGCGGCAGCTAATGCATTGATGGTCAACATTCCCAAACTGGGCATACAATCAATCAAGATATAATCATAATCCTTTTTCAAATCTGCCAGATATAACTTTAAAGTCTGCTCTCTGCTCATGGCATTCACCAGTGAGATTTCCATGCCCGATAATTCAATGTTGGTCGGAATAATATCTACTCCTTCTTCATGGTGTAAAATGCCTTCATTATACACAAACGGTTCGTCTTGTAATATCTTCTTCATTTGTGTATCCAGTGTAATCGGAAGACTGTCCGCATTCGTCCAACCCAATGCAGTTGTTAAATCCCCCTGCGGATCAGCATCGACCAATAATACTTTTCGCCCCTGATGTGCAAGACCAATTCCCAGATTTAATGTTGTTGTGGTCTTGGCTGTTCCTCCCTTCTGATTTGCAAGGGCAATTACTTTACACTTAGTCATATGGTTTCCTCCTCGATAAATTTAATAGCCAATCCGTTTTATTGTAAACGCACCATAGCGAGTACTCCTTAAATTTTACAGCCGTCATCCCTGGCGACTGTATGTTTGATATTTTATTTTCTGATATGTGCTGGAAGATTCTCAGACCATGGTAACAAATCTTCTAGGAAGCTACGGTCTGTATCTTCCATATGCTTTGGTATCTCCTCCAAGAGATACTCAAAATAATCATATGGTTTAAGATTATTAGCTTTTGCTGTTTCAGCAATACTATATATCATGGCTGATGTTTTGGCACCATTGATTGTATCAATCATCTGCCAGTTCTTCTTGCCTACACAGAAACCTCTGATAGCTCGCTCACTTGCATTATTATCGATTGGTACATCGCCATCTGTGAGGAATACCTTGAGGTATTTTTCCTGGTTTAATGCATATTTAAATGCATCCTGAAGCTTACATGAGCCCGATACATTTGCCTGATTTTGTTTTAGGTACATAAACAAGGCATCCACAAGCGGTTTGATTATTGCCTGTCGTTGCTCAAGTCGTTCATTGGAAGTCAGATCCTTTAGCTTACCTTCTTCCCGGTAGATTGCCTGAATCTGCTTCATGGCAATGTATGATACGGTTCCTTTTTGGGATCCCTTTGGAATCACTTGTAGAGCCTGCTCGAATCGGCGTCTCATGTGAACCCAGCAGCCCGCAATGGTTAGGTTTTCTTTCTCTTTTTCAAGAGTGTGATAGACCTGATATCCATCGGTCACACAGATTCCACTGAAATCCTTTAGGAATTCTCTAGGATGTGAGGCATTTCTGGTGAGCTGATAATCATATAGGATTATCTGTTGTTCAGGATTCATATACCCTGAACGGTAGACCCACATATAGCTCTTGCTACCTGCAGCTCGGCCATCCTTGTTTACGAGAACCGGAGTTTCGTCGGCCTGGATTACATGATAGTCATAGATTAGCTTATGCAGATAATCATACATAACTGATATGTAGGTCTCACCAAGACGGATCATCCAGTTGGCCATGTTTTGGCGGGTGATTGCCAGACCATAGCGTTCAAACTCTTTTTCTAATCGATAAAGAGGAAACGCATTTACATACTTACCATTCATGATAGCTGCAGCAATAGATGCTGATACAGGACTTCCTTTAAGAAGAGCCTTTGGATAATCAGCTTTCACTATACGATTATCCTTCTTGCTGGCATATACACCTACATGATGCTCTGTAACTATGACCTTTGCCGGGATAAATTTATATCGCTTTGAGATTGCATCTGGAAGCTGCTTCCAGCCATTCTCACCGAACTCAGCAATAAGCTCTTCTTCTGTCATGTAGTGATTAACACGATTTACAGGAAGACCTGACATATCAGCTTCCTTTTTGCCAACCTTTTTCTTTCCGCGTGGCTTAGGCTCCAGGTCTTCTGGCTCCTCGGCGGATAGATCGCATACTGCTTCAGATTCATTAAAAAATATGATGTTTCCATCTACTTCCATAAATGAAATCTGGTCAGTATTATCCATCTTTTCGGAAGAACGTCCGAAGCGGGCATTGTTGGAAAGAATTATCTGTTCCATCATGCGCTGCAGCTTGTCGTTACCAGATTGAACCTCTTTTGTTAGCTGCTCAATCTGATTTACGGCTTTACTCAACTCTTCCTGCTGATTGAGAAACATTTGTATAATAATCGACTTGTCTACTGTATTAAGTTGTTCTTCTGTGTACTTAATTGCCATAATGGAACCTCTCTTTTTACTAGTTCTATTATAGCGTATTGCCTTGAATTATGCCAATTTAAGGCATTTAACCAATAGGCATTTTGACGGTGGATAACACCTCTGAGAAACTGAATATTTCCAGTTTTTCAGAGGTATTATCCACGAAATTAATAATGATTGTGTAATTCAGATGACTTATTACACTATCTGTATTCTGTTCGTGGATAAGTGCCGGTAACAATTAAATATGCTCCATAATGAAGGATTTTATTTTCTACGTATTGCACAAAACTAAATGGCTCTAGGCGGGTTAGTAAGCTCTGTGATAGGGCGCTTTGCAACAATGGAGAAGCCTTCCATGAGAAGTTTGTATTGTTCTGAGGTAATCTCAAGGGCCTCTGCTGTATTACGAGGCCAGCTGAATGCTCCGACATCAAGTCTCTTGTAGAGAAGCAGAAAGCCGTCACCTTCCCATAGAAGGCCTTTGATTCTGGTATTCTTTTTGCCGCAAAATAGAAACAGGGTGTCCTTATCATATGGATCCAGCTGGAACTGAAAACGGATAATGTTTGCCAGGCCCTCAATTCCACGCCTAAGATCCGTTTGTCCGCAGGCTATATATATTTTTTTGAATCCAGTTGCATTATTAAGCATGCTTCATCACTCCTATTAACTTTAGTAGAAAAGCTTCTGATACTGATTCAGATATTTCAATCTTAAAGTTGGGACATGATATCACAGCTGCTGGCTTGTCTTCACATGAGTATTTGGTAACTGGTAATTCAACAAAAGCTGGCATAGCGGGCTCTGATGATACTGAGAGTTCAGAGGATTCAGCTGATATCTGACATGATTCCAGGCATCTGTCCTGAACCTTTTGTAAGCGTGTTGCAAATGTAGACTGCGCAATTCCCCGTGTTTTACACCAGGCGGACATGCTCATGCCATCTGGCCTTTCATTGTACTCTTTAACCTGTTGAATCCACTGTTGGAAGCGGATTTCACGTTTTACTGAAGTAGATTTACCCATTTAATTTTGACTCCTTACGATTTATTCGACGTATGCATACGGCCACTTTCCGCGGCCATCAGGGCCGCGTTCTCCGGCCAGACAGGGCCATATTAAGCGGCCAGTCTTAAGACTGGCAGAGCCAAGTTTTCTCCGCCCTGCCAATCAGTGTTGTTAATTGTTGACTGAAGGATTATGCCTTCTCAATAAACACAGTAAATCCAGTAGTAAGTCTGCGACGAATGCCATCAAGTTTACCGTAACATTCCGGTTCATAACTCAGTGTATTACCCCATTCATCCGGGGAGTACTGACAACTGAAAAGAGTAGATGTTCCAAGATCGTCCCGAAGCTTCAGGAGGTGGTACAGGATTTTGATTCCCTCCTCGGTGTATCTGCTGATCGAGAAGTCATCGATAAACAGCAACTGTATCCGGGCATAATACTTGATCCGTTTACGATACTTATTGAGATCTTCCTGGCGGTTCAGAATGATCAGTTCATCCAGCAAATCACAGTAATCCACGAACTTACAGCGATAATTCCTGCGACAAGCTTCCACACAGCATGCTGAAAGAAAATAGGACTTGCCTGCACCAGTTATGCCATAGATTCCGACATTTTGTCGATTCTCAGCGAAGTGGAATTGCAGGATCTGTTGTACCGTAGCATCATTATAGATTCGTCCGTTCCCGGTCTTGAGGTTCTTGACCTGAGCCCCTTTATTGATCAGGCTGCTGAGCCTCAGATTTGTTTCAAATCGATTGTTGAGCGTTTCTGTGTATTGTGGTTCCAGAACCTCACGAATGAACTGCATAGCTGTATAGTTGCAGAGTTCCGGGCTTTTAGAGAGTTCCATAAAGCGCTGGGCTGCCACCGGAAGGGAAAGGGTGTCCAGCATTTCGTAAATATCTTCATTAGGATTCTTCATTGCCAGCCTCCGTTTCCTGACGTTTCAACAGGTTCTTAAGGGAATACTTGCTGTCGTCATCTTTGTATGTGCCGGATATACTCGGTGAAGAAGACTCCTTACTTTTATCTTTCGAGGGAATGTCTTTCGGCAGCTCCTTGTGGTATGTGGAGATGGTATTACAGATATAGGAATAGTTACATTTCCCTGCTAAAACGGCATCTTTACAGCAGCTTTCCAATGTCTCTGGACTGTACTTCTCAGCATAGCGCAGAATACCAAAACAACTGCGGAATGACTGCACTGGATAAGCGTATTTACGGATCACCGCATCGATTAAAGCACGTGTGCTTGGACCGACAGCAGATGCTTTCTGCTGAAAATAAGGAACATTCCAATAGCCGTAGTCTTTGTACTCTGCAGGCATATCGGTTGGAATGATCACCCAATCCTTTGGAGTATAGCTTCGATTATGAGTTCTGATGTAATCACCGTGCTTGTTGTAAACATAGATTTCCTTTTCGCCTGCCCGGATTTCAAGTTCCTGTCTCAGATATTTCCGTGGCATGCTATAATGGACTTTGTCGAAGGTGAAGGAGAAATCTTGTGCTACTTTAACAATCTTCCGTTCAAGGTATTCGAAGCGATTGGATGGAAGGGGCAGAAGAGACTCCTTCTCTTCTGTTGTAAAGAGATCATATCGGGAATAGGTGAGTCCTTCGAAGGGCTTGCGGTTCTCCTCGTTTACCTTTTCCATCAGAACACGGTTTAAGTCGTCCAGTGAGTAAAAGGTCATATCTTCCATATCCACAAGGATATGCATGGTAACGATCTTCACGTGGCCTTCTACAACCGGCTTCCAACGGGGTGCCTTGACCTTTGCAGGCGTCAGAACCGTATCATTATGTTCTGCCCATGCCTGGAAATCTTTATTCAGTATAGGATTGATCCAATCTTTGTTTTTCGCAACAGCTACTTTGCAGTTGTCCGGTGTAACGGTTGGCGTTATTCCACCAAAATAGGCAAGAGCATTGTTATTAACCCGTATCCAATTCCTGATGTCACACTCGGTCATCCCTTCCGCGTAAAAGTAATCGCTGTAAGTAAGAGCTGCAATAAAAATGGTGACTTTTGTGGTTTCTTCCGGATTTCGGCGGTTATGCAGATACAGCTGCTTCCCTGCATAGTCCAGCTCAAGGTTTACACCAGGGTAACGCTGGATATGAAAGGTCAGCTGTTTTGAATCTACCCATTCGCTATAACGCCTGCAATACTGGCGGTAGCTCATAGGCTTTTTCCCGTCTACAATGCCAACGGCATTGTATTTCTGCCAGAGATGTTTCAGAGTCTCGCCCTTACGTGCCAGCGCCTTGTAGACTGCTTCTTTATTAAAATCACGATAAAGTAGCTGATCGGCCGCTATGCCAGGCTTCTTGTACAGCAAGCCTGCAATATACTCGTTAGTGACATCCTCAGAAAGAGGATACGTGAGTTCTGGGCATTCCCTGAAGCGCTTAAGGAACTCATTAACAGTAGTTTTGCTGCAGTCGCCACAACTTTCGGCGATCTCGCGTCCGCTGAGGTGATTCACGAAGTGAAGTCTCAGCACTCGTTTGTAATCCATAATCGGACCTCCAGATAAAATATTTCTCCTCCGAGGGAGATAAGTTAATTATATCTGGTAGTTTTCCGACCGGTTAATTTGTCTTTGGCTGACCGCCGATTATGTCACACACTGACCGCCGAACATGGCACAGATGGCCGTTTTGGATGGCAATCTGCAACGTAATCGGCGAATTCGACGAATTCGGCGAAAATACCGATTACCTTCGTAAGCTAATTATCTAGGAAAATAGGCAGGTCTACAAGAGTACCACCTATGGAGCGTTTACGTTTTATTGGACTGGCTATGTATAAAAATGAGCATGAAAAAACCGGTTGGCTCTTGGTGAACCAATCGGCTATGTATAATTACTCTACTTACTCATTAATCTCCTAATTTTTCCATACAGTTTTGACAAAATGGCTTTATTCAACAGAACTTATATAACTTTCAACACACTTCACAATTTCTCCCGGAAGTGGAATTCTTTCTTCTTCAATCGCATTAATAATCGCATCAGTCATCTTTCCATTTCCCATATGTAATTTCACAAAACCGTATTCCTTGTCTGAAAAATCGAAAGCTTTCTGAACAACATATGGAATATATGTATTCAAATATTTTTGTTTTGTAAATTTGCTTGATAAATTCGACTGGGAGAATATAGTAAAATACTGAAAAGTAACATCATTTCTAATAAATGGAATCATATGATAGATATCCATAACCATTACTATATCAATTGTTTGCATGCAAAATTGCACTACAAGTAAATAAAATAATTGTGCCTCACTCATATTTTTCATCATAGGCATAATATGACCATTTAATTTTAAATAATTAGTACATCTATCTCTCAATGGCATCTTAATATCTTCCAACCCATCAAATATCAACTGATTCTTTATTTGTGGTAATAAATTATTTTCAATATCTTCATATGTTTCATTCTTTGCATAAAAATCCTGAATATCATTATATTCCGTTGAAAACATCGAGAGAATCATATTTTCAGCAGCTTTTGATAACGCCAAATGATAAGTTTCCCCATCATTAACTGTAATATATTCTATTGGCAAGATATAAAAATCATCTGTATATTCTCTAAGCAAAAGCAATATATCTCGAATGCACTCCTTCACATATTGGTTTGTGTATTCAAAATTAATTTCATCCTCCGTACCGTTATATAAAATAGCCATTTTTAACAGTGGTTCATTTATCAATCTGACTCTCCCCACCAAAATATATTCATAATGTCCATTACTCACAATATCCAGGCGAACTGCTCCTGCAAGGAAAGCCACTTTGTCATCTTCCGTAATATGAGAGACAAAGTACTCTATACTTTTCCTATTTCGATACCAGAACATTTTTACCTCGCCAATTAATCTTTTATAATCTGATACAGTAAAACTTCCCAGTTTTTCTTCATATCTCTCAAGCAAAATCCTATAATTATTCATGATTCGCTTTATAGCTTTCAATTCAACCATTTATATCACTCCTTGGATTTAACTAAATATTATAAAACTCCGGGAATTCTATGTAATCTGCAATAGCTTCAAATGTCTTCTTCATAACCATTTCACAATCACTTAACACACTACGCAAATTCTGTTCGGCATGATAATCTGGTACACAATGATATATATGTGCCGGATTATCGCAAATTAGCATGGATGATTCTCTAATTGCGCCCCAAATACCATGTGCAAAATTAGTGGCGTATTCGTAATATATTTCATATAGTTCATCTTCGCCACATTTTTTAAATTTAGCCTTAACACTTGTTTTATCAAAATACCCAATACTTATATTGACAAAGGCTTCATCCATATCTTCATTCACCATTAATTCCATTATTCTTTCATCAATCTGCGAATCATCCGATACAGTATATTTCTCCTCACGTAACTTTGCCATTACTAATTTATACTTACCATTTCCATATGCCTTGAACCTATCATAAACATCTGGCACTTCATCTTCCTGTTGCATCATATATTTTAAATTGATATATGTCTCCAACATTGTTCTAAATAGAATCCTTCCGCTAATATTATTCTGCATCTGTTTTTCTATAATTTCTTGATATATTCTGTAAATATAACAAGTCATCCCCATGATTACGGTATATTTAGTTTCCATCTTCTTATCTTCATTATTTGCAGAGAAATATTCAATTGTTTGCTTTGCAATCTTGTAAAATTCCATTTTTTCCTTCTCCTCATCCCATACTATTACCAAGGGATTACATTCTGAAATCTTCCCCAATATTTTCCATATTTTCTCAGAAAACTCCTTGCTACAATCTAAATTGCACAACCCTTGGAATGTAGATCTAATAACAGGTCTATACATTCTCATAGCTTCATCTTCATGATTGCATTTATAATATTCTGATAACGCTGTAGGAACTATATCTATTTCATTTGAAATATACAATCTCCCATTCTGTATGTAAAACCAGTCAACTATAAAACATATATCGGTACTCAACTCATCATGAAATCTATTAGTCTCCTTTGCAATATTCAAAAGTTCCGAAATGTTTTCATCTACATTTATTGAAAAATCAAAATCGGAATCATAAAAAGTCTCATTTATATCCGGAGTAATCACCACTGTTAAAGGCAACAATATATTTTTCTCCACATATCGTGTTACTATTGACCAATATTTTCTCTGCTGTCCCGCGGATAATCCGAAAATCTTTGATAGTTGTGGAATTACCATGCCTTCGTCTTTTAACTCTTCAATTATATGATACATATTTTCAAAACCTTTTTTTCTCCCTTGCTTACGGATAATTAAACCAATCCAAAGAAATTCCGGCAACCAACACCTTGCCCAACTGGAAAGAGTTAATTTTGCCCCCAAACCGCTTGGGGAGGTAAATGGTGTATAAAATGTATCTCCTTGTTTTTCATGTTTTGACAATTCTCTTTTATCCATTATCATCATTCCTTTCAATTACAAATTTTCATGCCCGTATTCCCGTTGCATTTTATCTTTTCTCAATTTCTTATTTATATCATTAATTTCTCATTTTTCTTAACTTTATCTAGAGCCGCATCAGATAATATTCCTTGACTATGCATATGTATCGCTAATATAATATACTCCATCAAAAAAATATCTGTATACATCTCGAACGTCTCTTTATTGGCATTAATACTATTCATTCGAGCCGCAACATTCCCATGAAAATTATTACATCTTGAAGCATAAAGAATACCAAATAAAACAAATGAAAGTCTTTCCTCTTCTGTAAAACTATATCTCTTTTTTGTTCTTGCTATGTCAGAAAATGTAATTTCTACTTCATCGCCTTTCACAAGTTTTCTTAATTTCGTTGCAAAACTATGTGTTATTGCACGACTCTTTTCTTTATTCAAAGTATCAATTCCTAAATCCACTTTATTTTCCACAACCAATGGATTTGCAATCTGGTTATATACATTTCCATAAGAATTAATCAAAATATCTGATAACACAGGGATTTTCCCTTTCAAAGATTTATATGACGATGCTCTATATTTTTCCGCAATCCCCGCACTTTCCATTGCATATCCTTTTAACAAATATGATGCGACATAATGAAATGTCTTCATTGGTAATTTCAACAAAAACGGTTCCAAAATTGCCTTATACCTGTTATTCCATTCAGCCAAAAGA
>OOCB01002837.1_pt1 | contig 18558 bp, 16 predicted proteins | sample 1671351 | NCBI WGS metagenome assembly OOCB01 (sample SAMN06348148, study PRJEB24527) | human gut metagenome | biome: human gut; feature: ankylosing spondylitis patient; material: feces | host: Homo sapiens | place: China | collected 2015-10
CATTTGTCTTTTCCTCCAAAAATCTGATGCTTAGCAGCCTTCAACTTTGTTTTGTGAAAGGAGGTTTTGTTAAGTTCGTTTTCTTTTTACGGTTAGAAGTATAGCACCGAGTACCAAAACAGATTAACCAAATATCAAATTTTTTCATTTAGATTTTTGTTGATATTTTAAAATTGTATACATAATATAAAATTCTCTGACTTTTTTCATAATTACATAAAAAGTTTTCATGGTGCAATAAAATAACTTGGAAATTTCGCGGCAGAAATAAACTTTTTATTTACTTTCCATTTCTTTCTTCTCCGCCAGTATCTCCTCTGCCATCTCCACTTCTGTCTTTTCATCCTTCGGAAGAATGATATTCAGAATGATCGCAAACAATGCTGCCGGCACGATACCTGAACCGCCGAAGATCAGATTGATACTCTCCGGAAGCTGTGCAAGTACTGCAGAGTTGGAACCAAGTCCGTATCCCACACCAAGTGCCACAGAAACGATTGTTACATTTCTTGGAGACAATGGCCATTTTGTAATAAGCTGAATACCACTGATTACGATAGATGAGAACATCATAACTGCTGCTCCACCCAGAACACTCTGTGGCATGATGGAAATCAGTGCCGCAAGTTTCGGGAATAAGCCACATGCGATCAGGAAAATTCCACCAATACCAATCGAATAACGGTTTACGACTTTATTCATGGCAACCAGACCTACATTCTGGCTGAAAGAAGTATTCGGAAGAACGCCAAATACTGCTGCAAGTGAAGAACCAAGTCCGTCACACATAACGCCACCGGAAAGTTCCTTATCAGTAGCTTCTCTTCCAAGTCCACCTTCTGTGATACCGGAAATATCACCAACCGTCTCTACTGCTGTAACCACAAACATAATGCAGATCGGCACGATCGCTTTCGCATCAAATACCCATTTGACCGGCATGATCTTTGGAATTGCAAACCAGGATGCATCTGCCACTTTGCTCCAGTTGATAACCCATGATTTTGTCGCTTCGATCGTAGCGCCGGTCTCATCTACATAGGTAAATGTTGTTGGAAGGACCATCGCCATAACAGATACGAGAACATATCCAACAATGATACCAAGCAGAATGGAAGAAAAGCTGGTAAATCCTTTAGTTCCATGTTTCAGTGCAATAATTACAACCAAAACTACCGTACCTACAAAAAGGTTCTCCAGTGAACCATAATCTGGTGCGGTATTTCCGCCACCAAAAGAACCGATACCAACAGAAATCAGTGAAAGACCGATTGACAATACAACTGTACCGGTTACTACTGCCGGGAAAAATTTACGCAATGGCTTCAGGAATCCGCCAAGCACTGTTTCAAACAGACCACCAATAAAAGAAGCTGCCAGAATTGCTCCATAACCAGCCACACCACTTCCCATGGTTACTGCCACGCTTCTACAGACTCCGATAAATCCGGAACTGGTTCCCATAACAATCGGTAATTTACCTCCAACCGGTCCGATCGTATAAATCTGGATCAGTGTTACAATTCCCGCAATCAGCATAGCATTCTGAAGAAGTGCTACCTGAAGTTCGCTTCCTGACTCAATGCCACAAACTCCTGTAATGATCAGAAGCGGTGTCAGGTTTCCGACAAACATTGCCAGAACATGCTGCAGGCCAAGCGGAATTGCCAGCTTCAATGGCGGTTTTCCATCAAGATCATATGGCGTTGCAGTGTTTTTTTCTTTTGTTTCCATCCTCTTTCCTCTCTTTCAATTCTCTTACCGGGCTTTTACTTTTCACGTTATTGGAACATTCCGGAATTATTTATTCATAACATGAAAAAGGAAACAACAGTTACTTCTTCTTTGAAGCTCTCTGCTATTTCCTTTGAAGGTGCGATTATACCGTTCTACGCACTGAATATTGCCACGATTAATTTATTATACCAAATCCATATGACCTGTCAAACTAAAACTTTTTGTATTGTCATCAATATTTTTAATAGTATTCATGATCAATCTGAATGACAGCGAAATATTTACTCCCCGGCAGTTCATGAATCCTTTCTTTCAGCCAGTTCACGATTTCATTATCTGTATAAGATGTTTTTCTCGGTACCTCCACATCAAAGATCAGATTCGTTCTGGTCGATCCCTTCACCATGCGGAAATCATGCATACTGAACGATTCATCCAGAAAATGTACCATCTCCTCAACTTTTGCCTTCATCGCAAGGACCTCTTTGTCATCGGTTACGATCGGATCCATATGAATCGTTGCCGAACAGTGCAGTTTTTCCTGCAGTTCATGTTCAATATGATCGATCTGTTCATGAATATCCTGAATATCTCCATTCACATCCACTTCAGCATGAAGTGAGATCATTACACGCCCCGGCCCATAATCATGCACGATCAGATCATGCACGCCATGTACCATTGAATGTCCCAGCACGATTTCCTTAACCTCATCGATAAACTCCTGTTTCGGCGGCTGACCAAGAAGAAGATCTATGGTTTCCTTCAGCGTAGAGCCTCCGGTATAAAGAATAAACAATCCTACCAGAATACCAAACCATCCATCAAGAAGTAATCCCGTATATTTACTGATCAGTGTTGCGATCAGAACCAGCGTTGTTGCAACTGTATCACTCAGGCTGTCCACTGATGTTGCCTTCATCGCTGCACTTTCTATCTTTTTGCTTAAGGAATGATTGTAAAAAAACATGTACAGCTTTACAAGAATCGATGCGATCAGAATGCCGAATACCAGTGCACTGCTCTCAATCGGTTCCGGACTTCGCAGTTTGCCGATGGAGGACCCGATCAGTTCAAATCCCATGACAAGAATTGCAACGGACACCAGAAGACCGGAAATATATTCCATTCTTCCATGTCCAAATGGATGCTCCGGATCCGGTTCCTGTCCGGAAAGCCGAAAGCCGATCAACGTGATGATCGACGATCCGGCATCTGAAAGGTTGTTGAATGCGTCTGCAGTAATTGCAATCGAACCACTGATCGTACCGGCAAGCCATTTTCCAAAGAACAGCAAAATATTCAGTCCGATTCCTACTGCCCCGCTTAATACTCCGTATGCCTGCCTTACCGATGGTTCTTTATAATTTTTACTGTCCTTGATAAAAAGTGATGCCAGAAAAGTAATCATACCCATTCCCTCCAAATGATCTGCCACTGTCTGCTATATGTGTCACTATTCACAGTAATCTTTATTTACGTACAAATTTGTGTGGCTTTATTATTCTTCGTACATACAAAAATGAGACTCCCTGTACAGCAAACAGAACGTTACTTTTACAGTAACTTTGCCATACATGAGTCTCGTTATTTAAGACAAGCCAGACCAGCGGTCAGGATGTTGACTTGCCACGCTGTGCGCCACTACTCCCTCATATAGATATATATGATTGATTCCTGTTGATTTAATCATATACAGGTGCGGTTAGTCAAGGGAAACATCATCTGATTCAAAATTTCTTATACGATCAGATTTTTCAAATCCTCTTCCACGGTTCCAATTCCGCTGATTCCAAAGTTATCCACCAGAATCTTGGCAACATTCGGGGAGAGGAATGCCGGCAATGTCGGTCCCAGATGAATATTTTTCACGCCAAGGGAAAGCAGCGCCAGAAGCACGATCACAGCTTTCTGTTCATACCACGCAATGTTATACACGATTGGAAGTTCATTGATATCATTCAGCTCAAAAACTTCTTTTAATTTCAGTGCGATCACTGCCAGAGAATAGGAATCGTTGCACTGTCCAGCATCAAGGACTCTCGGAATTCCACCGATATCCCCCAGATCCAGCTTATTATATTTATATTTTGCACAGCCGGCAGTCAGGATCACGGTATCTTTTGGCAATCCTTTGGCAAAATCCGTGTAATAGTTTCGGGATTTTGCACGTCCATCACATCCTGCCATAACAACAAACTTACGAATTGCTCCGGATTTGACTGCTTCCACAATCTTATCTGCAAGGGCAAGTACCTGTGCATGTGCAAATCCTCCCACAATCTCACCATGCTCGATTTCTTCCGGCGCCGGACATTTCTTTGCCTGTTCGATAATCGCAGAAAAATCTTTTTCTTCTCCGATAGCACCTGGAATATGGGTGCATCCCGGATAGGAAGCTGCTCCTGTCGTGTACATACGGTCCTTGTAGCTGTCCTTTGGCGGCACGATACAGTTTGTCGTCATCAGAATCGGACCGTGGAAACGCTCAAATTCTTCTTTCTGTTTCCACCATGCATTTCCATAGTTTCCGATAAAGTTCGAATATTTCTTGAAAGCCGGATAGTAATGTGCCGGAAGCATCTCAGAATGTGTGTAAACATCCACACCTGTCCCCTGTGTCTGTTCCAGAAGCATCTCCAGATCTCGAAGATCATGCCCGGAAACAAGGATTCCTGGATTTTTTCCAACCCCAATGTTAACTTTTGTGATCTCCGGATTTCCATAAGTCTCTGTATTGGCTTTGTCCAGAAGTTCCATCACCTTCACACCGTAACTTCCGGTCTCCAGTGTCAGTGCAGTCAGTTGATCTGCACTCAGGGAATCATCCAGAGTCGCTGCAAGTGCCCTCTGCAGAAATGCGTCAATCTCCACATCGGTATGTGCAAGTGCCGCTGCATGTTTTGCATAAGCAGCCAGTCCTTTCAGCCCGTAAGTGATCAGTTCACGAAGGCTGCGGATATCTTCATTCTCTGTAGAAAGAATTCCCACGCGAGAAGCTTTTGCTTCAAAATCCGCTTCCGTTCCTTTCCAGAGTGCTGCTTCCGGAAGTACTTCTCGATTTTCCACTTTCCGGATCAATTCTTCTTTTGTCGCCAATGTATTTTTAATTCGTTCAATGATAGAATCTTTATCAAAATTCGCATTGGTGATCGTCGTAAACAGATTCACTATGATCATCTCATTTACATAGGCCTCAATCTCTTTTCCATCGAAACGAAGCTCCGTAGTCACTGCGCTTAATCCTTTTGTCACATAAACAAGAAGATCCTGCATTGCTGCTACATCCGGCTTCTTGCCACATACCCCTGATACTGTACATCCACTGCATCCTGCTGTTTCCTGACATTGAAAACAAAACATTTTATTTTCTTTATTTCCCATGGTTAAACCTCCTTATTGCGTTAACGTATATTCTATTTTCTTTGCAAATCTAATATAATATACATTCCACCATAAAGATGTGGTTATAACCACGGATTGATATGATTCTACAAAATGAAATAAAAGAATTTTCCATAAAAAAAGACAGAACCTTAAGCCCTGCCTTGTTTATATGCATTCATTTAAATTTTTAATCAAAAAACTCAATTCCCATCAGTGTCAGTCCATGTGCGGGTGCAGTCGGTCCGGAAACCGAACGGTCACAGGCATCCAGGATCTTCTTTACACGTTCCGGCGGATACTGGCTATTTCCAACCTGAATCAGTGTTCCAGCAATGATGCGCACCATGTTATAAAGGAATCCCTCACCTTTGACACGGATCGTTACGATATCACCATCGCGCCAGATATCGATTCCCGTCAATGTACGGACCGTAGATTTCACCTGTGCTCCTGTTCCACAGAAGCTCGCAAAATCATGACGTCCGATCAGATAGGAGGTCGCCTCCCGCATCTTGTCCACATCCAGCTTATAATGATAGAAATAGGAATACAGACGTTCCGTCGGAACCGGAAATTTACGGTTCAGAATGCGATATTCATATGTTTTCTCGCTGTCACAGTATCTTGGATGAAAATCCGGCTCCACTTCTTCTGACAACTGGATCCGGATATCCTCCGGCAGTCTCTGGTTCAGTGCATAGGAAATCTTTTCGCCCGGAATGCGTGTATTCGTATCAAACACTGCTACATTTCCAAGTGCATGTACTCCTGCATCTGTACGGCTTGCACCCATGATCTCAATCTTTTCCCCCAAAAGATCTGTCAATGCATCATTGAGTACACCCTGAATGGTAATTCCATTCGGCTGAATCTGCCAGCCACTGTAATTCGTTCCATCATAGGCGACTACAAGTCCAACTCTTTTCATGTTTCCCTCCATTTATGGTAAAAATGGTTCTCGCCCTTACAGCAAGAACCATCTATTCTTCTTATAACCCGGCTACACGAAATCCAATTGCTACCGCAAGATATGCAAACAGAATCAGGTATGCAATGTGATCTCTCTTTTTGTATTTCAACGGTTTCATCTGCGTACGATTATCTCCACCATGATAACAGCGGGCTTCCATCGCCATCGCCAGATCATTGGCACGACGGAAGGCTGAAATAAACAGTGGCACCAGCAATGGAACCATGTTTTTGACTTTCTGGATCAGATTTCCATTTTCGAAATCCGCACCACGGGCAATCTGTGCTTTCATGATCTTATCCGTCTCTTCGAGAAGAATCGGTATAAAGCGAAGCGCAATCGACATCATCATCGCAATCTCATGTACCGGAACATGAATCTTGTTTAATGGACGGAGACTTTTTTCCAGACCATCGGTCAGCTGGTTTGGTGTCGTTGTCAATGTCATCAGCGAAGAACCAATTACCAGATAAACCAGTCGGATTGCCATACGGACTGCCATGGAAAGTCCTTCCTTTGTAATCTTAAAGATTCCAAAACTCACAAGTGCTTCCCCTGGTGTCAGGAATATATTAAACACCATCGTGATCAGCAGGATCATAAAGATGGCTTTCAGTCCCTTAAAGATAAACTTCACCGGAACCGTGGAAATCAGGATCATTCCTGCAAGGAACACCGTCGCTACCGCATAACCGGCAATTGAGTGAAACAAAAATACAGAAATGATAAAAACCAGTGTCCCAAAAAGTTTTGTTCTAGGATCCAATTTGTGGATCACAGACTTCGCAGGATAGTACTGTCCAATCGTAATATCTCTAATCATTCTGGACTCCTCCTTTCAGCAAGGATGAGTTCATTTCCCGAAGTGCATGCAAAATATCCTGCTTCGCTTCTTCCACCGTTGTATCTGCTGGATCTACAGGAAGTCCTTTTTCTTTCAGGGCATGCATAATATAGGTAATCTGAGGAGCTGCCAGCCCCATCTCTTCAAGTTCTTTATAATGTGCGAATACCTTTTTCGGTATATCGTCAAAAGCAATCTTTCCGTGATTGACTACGATCAGGCGTTCCACATATTTGGCTACATCTTCCATGCTGTGTGATACCAGAATGATCGTAATGCCGCGGACTTTGTGAAGTTCTGCAATCTGATCCAGGATCTCATCTCTTCCCTTTGGATCCAGACCAGCTGTCGGCTCATCCAGAATCAGGATCTTCGGATTCATTGCCAGAACTCCGGCAATCGCAACACGCTTTTTCTGTCCTCCGGACAGATCAAATGGAGATTTTTTGAAATTTTTTTCTTTGAACCCAACCTGAAGAAGTGCTTTCTTCGCCTCTTCTTCCGCTTCTTCTCTGCTCTTTCCCTGATTCATCGGTCCAAAGCAGACATCCGAAAGCACGTCACTTTCAAAAAGCTGATGCTCCGGATACTGAAACACCAGACCGACTTCACTTCGAAGTGCGCGTCGATTATAGTTCTCTGCCCATACATCTTCACCATTGTAAGATACTGTTCCTGAAGTCGGCCGGATCAGTGCATTCAGATGCTGGATCAGTGTGGACTTTCCACTGCCTGTATGTCCGATCACACCAATAAACTGCCCATCCGGAATATTCAGATTGATATCCTTTAATGCATGAATCTCATAGGAAGTTCCAGGACTGTATGTGTATGTTACATTTTTTAATTCTATCGACATAAGGCATTTACCAACTCTTCCGTAGTAAGAATTCCATCCGGAATATCCACTCCGGACTGTTTCAGTTCATGTGCCAGCAAAGTTACCTGTGGCACATCCAGGCGATATTTTTTCAAGGTCTCTACCTGAGAAAAAATTTCTTTCGGTGTTCCTTCCATCACTACATGACCGTCATCCATAACCACAACCCGGTCTGCATCAATGACTTCCTCCATGTAATGTGTGATCAGAACGACCGTAACATTTTCCTGCCGGTTCAGCTGATGAACTGCCTCCAGAACTTCTTTTCGTCCATTCGGATCCAACATGGCAGTCGGCTCATCCAGAACGATACACTGTGGGCGCATCGCCATTACTCCGGCGATCGCAACCCGCTGCTTCTGACCTCCGGACAGTTTGTTCGGTGAATGATGACGATAGGCCGTCATTCCTGTTTTTGCAAGACTCTCATCCACGCGTTTCCAGATATCACCGGTAGATATCCCCATATTTTCCGGTCCGAATCCCACATCTTCCTCCACTACAGTTCCGATGATCTGGTTATCCGGATTCTGAAATACCATTCCGGCTTTCTGGCGTACTTTCCAGAGTTCCGACTCTTTCGATGTATCGATTCCATCAATCCAGATCGTACCTTCTGTCGGAAGCAGCAGTGCATTGATATGCTTTGCAAAAGTAGATTTACCAGAACCATTATGACCCAGTACTGCTACAAATTCACCTGCCTGAATGTCCAAATCCACACCATCAACTGCTCTCTGCGTAGCTTCTACATTTCCGTCCTCGTCATATCTTAAATAGTCAAATGCAAGTTTTGCCGCTTTGATGATTCCCATCTTTCTAGTCCTTTCAGGCTTCTTCGGAAGGCTCTCCACCGGTCAGAGATTCGATCAGTTCCCAGATCTCATCTCTGCCCTGCTTTGTCTCTGCTGAATAAGGGATAACTGTAGTTCCTTTTTTCAGCTGAAGGCCTTCTCTTATCGCTTTCAGATTCTTCTGAACCTGACTGCGTTTCAGTTTATCCAGTTTCGTTGCAATGATGATCGGCTCATATCCGTTGTGAAGGATCCACTCATACATCTGTCTGTCATTTGCAGAAGGATCATGACGGATATCGATCAGGAGAAAAACGGCTTTCAGATTATGTGAAGTATGAAGATAATTTTCAATCATCTTTCCCCATTTTTCTTTCTCGGCCGGTGTAACCCGCGCATATCCATAACCTGGAAGATCCACCAGATCAAGTTCATCATTGATCTTATAAAAATTGATCGTCTGCGTTTTACCAGGCTGTGCGCTGGTACGTGCCAGTGCTTTCCTGTTCATCAGTCCATTGATCAGAGACGATTTGCCAACATTTGATTTACCTGCAAATGCAACCTCCGGCAGACCGGTATCCGGAATCTTACTGGTAATACCGCATACGATATCTAAAACTGCACTTTTTATGATCATAAAATCCTCTTTCGATTATCAGGCAAGTGCTTCATGCAGCACTTCATTCATATTATCTACAAAGGAGATTTTCAGTCCATCAAGAATCTCGGCATCCATCTCCTGAATATCCGGTTTGTTATCCTTCGGTACCAGAACCTGCTTGATCTTGGCATATTTGGCCGCAAGAAGCTTTTCTTTCAGACCACCGATCGGAAGCACATGACCACGAAGTGTGATCTCACCGGTCATAGCCACATCTGCACGCACCTCTCTGCCGATAATTGCAGAAAGCATTGCAGTTGCCATGGTAATACCCGCAGAAGGACCATCTTTTGGAACTGCTCCCTCCGGAATATGTACATGGATATCATTTTCCTGGAAAAACTCCGGTGCGATTCCATATTTATCTGCCACTGAACGAATATAAGAAATCCCCGCCTGTGCGGATTCTTTCATAACATCTCCAAGCTGTCCTGTGAGAACAAGTTCTCCCTTACCAGGCATTACATTAACTTCAATCTGCAGCGTATCACCGCCGACCTGCGTCCATGCAAGACCTCTTGCGATACCAACCTCATCCTTTTTGTTTGCCATCAGATAACTGTATCTGGCTTTTCCAAGGTAATTCTCCAGATTCTTACTGTTGACAGTCACCTTTTTCTGATCATTTTCCATGATCTCACGTGCTGCCTTACGGCAGATCTGTCCAATCTTACGTTCAAGTCCACGCACACCGGCTTCTCTTGTATAGAGTGTAATGATCTTCCGAAGTGCCGGAGTCTGAATCTTGAGTTTGCCCTCTGGAATTCCGTTTACTTCCAGCTGTTTTGGAATCAGGTGATCTTTTGCAATGTGTTCCTTCTCATTCTCAGTATAACCGGAAATTTCAATCACTTCCATACGGTCAAGGAGTGGACGCGGAATACCGTCCATGTCATTGGCTGTTGCAATAAAAAGTACCTCAGAGAGATCCTGTGGAACTTCTACATAATGATCATTGAAATGATTGTTCTGTTCCGGATCCAGTACTTCAAGAAGTGCCGCTGAAGTATCACCCTTATAATCACTGCTTGTCTTGTCGATCTCATCAAGCAGCATCAGCGGATTGCTGACACCAGCCTGCGAAAGAGCTGCTGTGATACGTCCGGGCATAGCGCCCACATAAGTCTTACGATGACCTCTGATCTCAGCTTCGTCGCGGACTCCGCCCAGACAGATACGTACATATTTCTTATGAAGTGCTTCTGCTACAGATTTCGCAATGGAAGTCTTACCGGTTCCAGGAGGTCCTACCAGACACAGGATCGGACTCTTACCGCCAGATGTCAGTTTACGTACTGCAAGGAATTCCATGATACGTTCCTTCACATCTTTCAGACCGTAGTGACCTTCTTCCAGGATCTTCCACGCCTCTTTAAGATCAGTGGAATCTTCCGATTTCTTATCCCACGGAAGTCCCAGAAGTGTCTCGATATAAGTACTCAGAACACTGCTTTCTGCCGCAGCATTATTCATACTCTTAAATCGGTCGATTTCTTTATTCAGCTTGTCTTTTACTTCCTGCGGTGCATCCAGTGCTTCCGCTTTCTGTCGGTATTCTTCCGCCGTATCCGCAGTATTCTCCTCACCGAGTTCTTCCCGGATCAGCTTCAGCTGTTCTCTGAGAATGTAATCACGTTGATTTTTGTCTACACGTGCCTTTAATTTACGCTGCAGGTCATGCCCGATCTGCAGGACTTCAATTTCATTATTCAGAATCGCAGCAAGAACTTCGTACTGATTTTCCAGACTGACTGCTTCCAGAATTTTCTGCTTATTCTGATAAGTCAGTGGTACATTCACGGCAATCTGGGAAATCAACTCTTCCAGTTCTGTAATATTCATGATCTGTGCAGCCAGATCTTTGCTGATCTTTCCACTTTCCATGCAATATCTCTGAAAAAGTTCCTGAATGCTTCTGAACATTGCTTCTTTCAGAGACTTTGTATACTGCGCTCCATCCGGCTCAAAAAGTGCCGTCTCTGCTTTGAGAAACGGCTCTTCCTGTTCCAGACCGAGAAGTTCTGCTCGTTCAATTCCTTCTACCAGCACTCTGAGCAGATCATGTGGAAGTTTCACAACCTGCTTGATATAAGCAACCGTTCCCACCTGATACAGCTCAGACAACTCTGGTTTTTCTACTTCCGGATCTTTCTGTGTAACGAGAAAGATTTTCTGATCATGAAGCATTGCTGCCTCAATAGCCTTGATCGAACGTTCCCGGCTCACATCAAAGTGCACGATCATATCCGGAAGAATCGTTGTCCCACGGAGCGCAATTGCCGGAAGAATGCTAATTGGCTGTTTCATGTATCTTCAATCCCTTCTTTAAGCCGTCTCCGGCTTTCCTGTCTTTCTGGAACGGGAATTTCTTCTTGTGGTATTCTGCTGTACAGCAGGCTGTTCACCATGAACCACTTCCGGTTCTCCGGTTCCGTCTACTGCATCTTTTGTGATGATGCATTTGCATATCGTATTATCAGAAGGCGTACGGTACATCAGATCCATCAGGGATTTTTCCATGATGGAACGAAGTCCTCTGGCGCCGGTCTTACGTTCCAGGGATTTTCTGGCTACTTCTTTCAGTGCTTCTTCCTGGAATTCCAGCTCTACTCCATCCAGTTCAAATAATTTATGATACTGTTTGGTCAGAGAATTCTTAGGCTCTTTAAGAATACGGATCAGTGCCTCCTCATCCAGCCCGTCTAATGTTACTACGATTGGAACTCGTCCGATAAACTCCGGAATCAGACCATATTTGATAAAGTCTTCCGGCATAACGTCCTTCAGAATTTCTCCGATATTTCTTTCTTCCTGCACAGAAACATCTGCTCCAAATCCAATGGATTTGGTATCCTGACGGGCTTCGATCGTCTTTTCAATACCATCAAATGCTCCACCGCAGATAAACAGAATGTTTGTTGTATCAATCTGAATAAATTCCTGGTGCGGATGCTTACGTCCACCCTGTGGCGGTACACTGGCTACCGTACCTTCCAGGATCTTCAAAAGAGCCTGCTGCACACCTTCACCGGATACATCACGGGTGATTGATGCATTTTCAGATTTTCTTGTGATCTTGTCGATCTCATCAATATAGATAATTCCATACTGCGCACGTTCAATATCATAATCCGCAGCCTGAATGAGCTTTAACAGAATATTCTCTACATCCTCACCGACATAACCGGCTTCTGTAAGTGTCGTAGCATCTGCGATCGCAAACGGTACATTCAGAAGACGGGCAAGTGTCTGTGCCAGAAGTGTCTTACCGGAACCGGTAGGTCCCAACATCAGAATATTACTTTTCTGCAGTTCCACATCAAGATTCTTAGATGCGGTAATTCTTTTGTAATGGTTATAGACAGCCACAGACAGAGCCTTTTTGGCTTCATCCTGTCCAATGACATAGTCATCCAGAATCTTATGGATTTCTTCCGGTTTCAGCAGGTTGATGTCTGAATCATAAACATCTTCTGTATCATACTGAGCCAGTTCCTCCTCCATAATCTCTGAGCAGATACCAATACATTCATCACAGATAAAAACACCTTCCGGTCCGGCAATCAGCTTGCGGACCTGGTCTTCTGACTTGTGACAAAAAGAGCATCTGACTTTTCCATCTCTCATTTTTTCTGCCATAAATAGTTCTCGTTTCCTTTCAGTTTGATATGGCACAAAAGGAACCCCCTGAAAAGAGGTTCCTTCTGTCTGCTTTATTTATGCTCGACAACACCATCGATCAGTCCGTATGCCTTTGCTTCTTCAGCAGTCATATAATTATCGCGGTCTGTGTCTTTTTCCACTACTTCATAAGGCTGGCCAGTGTTCTCTGCCAGAATTTCATTCAATGTCCGTTTGGTCTGGGCAATGTGATCTGCTACGATCTGGATCTCAGTTGCCTGACCCTGGGCACCGCCTGACGGCTGATGAATCATGATGGTAGAGTGCGGCAGGGCAAATCTCTTTCCCTTGGTTCCGCCTGCCAGAAGAAAAGCACCCATGCTGGCTGCCATTCCGAGACAGATTGTGGAAACGTCACACTTGATATATTTCATGGTATCGTAAATAGCCATACCTGCAGTTACAGATCCTCCAGGGCTGTTGATATACAGCTGAATGTCCTTGCTCGGATCCTCTGCTTCCAGGAACAGAAGCTGTGCCACGATAACGCTGGCGCTCACATCATTTACCTCTTCTCCAAGAAAGATAATACGGTCTTTCAGAAGGCGGGAGTAAATGTCATAGCTTCTTTCTCCTCTGCTTGTCTGTTCAATGACATATGGTACTAAACTCATATATAAATGCCTCCATTCGTCGATTCCAGTAGTAATTCAGAACGAACGCTTACTTAGGCTTCCTTTGCTTCGTCAGCAACGAGAGTTACGGCTTTCTGTACAGCCATATCTTTCTTCATCTGCTCTAACTCGCGGTCACCAAGCAGTTCTTTGATCTTCTCCACTTCCATCTTGTATGCATCAGCCATTTTCTTGAATTCTTCTTCAACTTCTTCATCTGTTGGCTGAATGTTTTCAACTTCTGCGATCTTTTCAAGAACAAGTCTTGTCTGGATTCTCTTCAGAGCCTGAGGTTTCATTTCCTCCTGCATTTTCTCAAGAGTCATTCCTGTGAACTGGAAGTACTGTTCCATAGTAAGTCCCTGGGACTGCATTCTTCTGGAGAAATCATCCAGCATCTGACGAACCTGTGTATTCAGCATTGCGTCCGGGATTTCCATCTGAGCGTTTTCGATTGCTTTATCTACAGCTGCATTTTCTTTTGCAGCACGTGCTTCTTTTTCTTTCTTTTCTGTCAGGTTCTTCTTGATGTCTTCTTTGTACTCTGCAAGAGTATCGAACTCAGAAGCGTCCTGTGCAAAATCATCATCCAGTTCCGGAAGTTCTTTTGCTTCTACTTTCTTAACGTCACACTGGAATACAGCTTCTTTGCCAGCCAGTTCTTTTGCCTGATATTCTTCCGGGAATGTAACTTTTACTTCTACATGATCTCCGGCTTTAGCTCCAACCAGCTGATCTTCGAATCCTGGAATGAAAGATCCGGAACCAAGTGTCAGCGGGTAGTCTGTTCCTTTTCCGCCTTCGAAAGCTTCACCATCAACAAATCCTTCGAAATCGATTGTTGTGATATCACCGTTTTCTGCTCCACGGTCTTCTACTGTAACTGTTCTGGAGTTTTTCTCCTGCTCTTTCTTCAGTTCAGCTTCAACGTCTTCGTCTGTTACTTCTGTTTCAGACTTCGGAACTTCTACACCTTTGTACTCACCAAGAGTAACTTCCGGTTTAACAGCAACTTCTGCTGTGAAGATGAAAGCTTTTCCTGGCTCAGCCTGTGTTACATCGATTTCCGGCTGGGATACAATCTCAAGGTCGCATTCTTCCAGTGCTTTGCTGTAGTGTTCCGGAATCAGAGCGTTTGCAGCGTCTTCAAGGAAGATTCCCTTGCCGTACATCTGCTCGATCATTTTTCTTGGAGCTTTTCCTTTACGGAATCCAGGAAGAGTGATTCTTCCTTTTGCTTTCTGATATGCAGCCTGCATAGCTTTCTCTAAATCTTCAGCAGAAACCTCGATTGTCAGTTTCGCCATGTTTTTTTCCAGTTTTTCCACCTGTAAACTCATGTTTCCTGTTCCTCCTTAATTTTCAGGTTAGACTTCTTATAATCGTAACTGATCCAGTTACTTATATTCTACCTATAATCTTTATCCCTGCGCCTGTTTCCTATAGTCCAGGCCCTGTATCTTCTCATTAAGAGATACAATTACAGTCATTATCGTAGTATAGCACAACGTTTTTAAAAACACCAGTATTTTTTATGAAAAAGCAATGTTTTTCCTTTATTTTCGGCTATAAACCACAGATTCAGCAATTTCATCTGCCTTTTTTTCTCCCAGAAGCTGTCCGATTAGGCTAAGTGCGAAATCCACTGCCGTTCCAAGTCCTCTGCTGGTCGTCACATTACCATCTACAACAACGCTCTCCAGTGAACGCTCTGCACCTGCAAGTCCATCCATACAGGATGGATATGCGGTTGCTTTTCTGCCTTCCAGGAATCCGAGAGAAGCAAAAACAGTCGGTGCAGCACAGATAGCAGCTACTTTACCGCCCTTTCTGTAAAAGTCCGCAAGCAGGTCACGAAGCGACTGATATTCATTCAGATATTTTGTTCCCGGCATTCCTCCCGGAAGTACCAGCATATCTGCATCTGAAAAATCCGTTTCTACAAATACCAGGTCTGTCAACATGCTGATTCCATGTGAGGTCGTGATCTCTTTTGATTCCTTGATCGAAACTGTTTTTATATCAATGTCTGCACGCCGCATCAGATCCACCACGGTCAGACCTTCAATATCTTCAAATCCATCTGCCAGAAAAATATATACTTTTTTATTCATAGAAACCTCCTTATAAATAACATTTTTGAGCCATCCTTCTGTCATTCAGTATAGCATTTCCGTCCCAAAAGAGATATACTAATCCACAAAATAATAAATCATTTTTCTCAAAAAAGGAGTCCCCAAGATGGAAATCGAAAGAAAATATCTTATAGAAAAAGAACAGCTTCCAAAAAATCTCTCTGATTATCCGTTTCACAGAATCGAGCAGGGATATCTCTGTACTTCCCCGGTCGTACGTATCCGCAGACAGGATGATGAATATTTTCTCACATACAAATCAAAAGGCCTCATGGCCAGAGAAGAATATAATTTTCCACTGACGCAGGAGGCCTATGAACATCTTAAACCCAAAGCAGATGGGCTTGTTATCTCCAAAACTCGTTATCTGATCCCTGAAAAAGACGGGCTTACGATCGAGCTGGATGTTTTTCATGATGATTACGAGGGACTGCTGCTCGCAGAGGTGGAATTCCCATCCGAGGATGCAGCCAACGCTTACACCGCTCCGGCATGGTTCGGCCGTGATGTGACCTTCTCCTCTGATTATCACAACAGTACATTAAGTAAGGGCAGGAGATAATTTATTCTTTCTCATCTACATTCTCATCTTTATTCATATCTGCATACTTTTTGACCGGAGCATGCGCCATATCGTCATCCTCTGTCATCAGAAACTTTCTGATGGCAAACAGGATTGCGATCGCGATCACACCGATCAGTGTCTGTGATGGTTTCATATGTTCCACTACCATCTGTCGGGCTGTTGCAAACATCAATACTTCAACAACTGTCTGTGCTGAATGTCTGCAGAGCATCTTTACAAACTCAACTCCGACTACCAGAGATAACCCATTTGCAAGAAATGTTGTAAAGAAATCTATGTCCATGTCCATGATCGGTATTTCTGTGATCGTAAAGATCAGGCGGATCCCAGCCAGCGCGATCACAATCAAAATAATGATTGAAAGTACGATTTCTGTATAGCGCGCGACATTGTATATCCCCTCGTTGAAACATTTACGAACCTTGTGGTTTAACTCTTTCTGCATAAATCCTCCTGTTATTTAGAATACCTTCGTAGTCCATTTACTCATATCCCAGACTTCATTTACTACATCCTGGTAGAATTCCGGCTCATGACAGATCAGAAGGATGCTGCCTCTGTATTCTTTGAGTGCACTCTTTAAGGCTTCCTTGGCATCGACATCCAGATGGTTAGTCGGCTCATCCAGAAGCAGTACGTTTGTGTCTCTGTTGACCAGTTTGCACAGACGTACCTTCGCCTGCTCCCCACCGCTCAGGACGCGGACCTGACTCTCAATGTGTTTTGTGGTCAGACCGCATTTTGCCAATGCAGAACGCACCTCATACTGTGTATAGGAAGGAAATTCCTGCCACAGTTCTTCAATACAGGTTGTTTTGTTATCCCCCTTTACTTCCTGCTCAAAATATCCCAGCTGCAGATTTTCTCCACGTTTACAGTTACCTTTAAGTGAAGGAATCAGGCCGAGGATACTTTTCAGAAGTGTTGTCTTTCCGATACCATTTGTTCCGACAAGAGCAATCTTCTGTCCACGTTCCATTGTAAAGTTCAGTGGTTTGGAAAGCGGCTCATCGTAGCCGATCACCAGGTCATGAGTCTCAAAAAGCATCTTGCCCGGTGTTCTGCCATAACGGAAATGGAATTCCGGCTTCGGTTTTTCCGCTGCCAGCTCGATCACATCCATCTTATCCAGTTTCTTCTGTCTGGACATTGCCATGTTTCTTGTAGAAACGCGGGCTTTATTTCTTGCAACGAAATCTTTCAGTTCACTGATTTCCTGCTGCTGACGGCGGTATGCCGCCTCGAGCTGTGCTTTCTTGACTGCATAAACTTCCTGAAAATGATCATAATCACCTACGTAACGGTTCAGTTCCTGATTTTCCATATGATAAATGATGTTTACCACTTCGTTAAGGAATGGAATGTCATGAGAAATCAGGATAAATGCATTTTCATAATCCAGAAGATAACGTTTCAGCCAGGCGATGTGTTCTTCATCGAGGTAGTTTGTCGGCTCGTCCAGAAGAAGGATATCTGGCTTTTCAAGAAGCAGCTTGCCCAAAAGTACTTTTGTTCTCTGACCACCGCTTAAGTCTGTAACATCCCGGTCAAGCCCCAGATCCAGAAGTCCGAGTGCTCTTGCAACCTCTTCAACCTTGGAATCAATAACATAAAAATCATGCAGGGTAAGTTCATCCTGAATTGTGCCGAGTTCTTCCATCAGCACGTTCATTTCTTCCTCATCTGCGCTTCCGAGAAGATCGCAGATTTCATTCATGCGCTGTTCTTTTTGAAGCAGCGGATCAAATGCAGATTTCAGGACTTCCTGGATCGTCATTCCTTTCTCCAGGACTGCATGCTGGTCAAGGTATCCGGCACGGACGTTTTTGGCCCATTCTACCTTGCCTTCATCCGGCATCAGCTTACCTGTTACAATACTCATAAATGTGGACTTACCTTCGCCGTTTGCACCGACAAGGCCGATATGTTCTCCCTTAAGAAGGCGAAAAGAAACATCTGAGAAGATTGCTCTGTCACCAAAGCCATGTGTCAGATGTTCTACATTCAATATACTCATATAATATTCTCTCTTTCATTTAACTGATCTATACAGACCGCTGCGCGTATTTGCGCTTCTGCAATCCTGATATCTCGTATTATAGCCGAAGCCATATGGCGAATGCAACCGGTTTTATGTATTACAGAACAAAGCGGACAAGTCCGCTTCAAACTCCCTGAATCCCTCAAGCTTGAGGGACTTGTTACGCTTTGCGCGCCAGATGCAGTCTGCTTCAGCAGACATATTCCTCATGCATCTGGTCGCATC
>OOCB01002838.1_pt1 | contig 18530 bp, 12 predicted proteins | sample 1671351 | NCBI WGS metagenome assembly OOCB01 (sample SAMN06348148, study PRJEB24527) | human gut metagenome | biome: human gut; feature: ankylosing spondylitis patient; material: feces | host: Homo sapiens | place: China | collected 2015-10
GATCGATAAGGGAATGAACAGTGCACCGGACAGGGCCGGTGACAGGTGGAAAAATATAACATAACCATTTTCTAAAGTAAAATCATGAGCGTATCGTCGATCTCCAATGTGACTTTCAAGCGTAGGAGTAAAGAACAATCTAGTCGTAGTAAATATGCCTGTAAGAATGCACTTTTACTTATTATGCCCTGCTTAATTTACTCAAATTGTAAGCGGAGGTAGGCGGGTGTAAGGGAAATCGAGATTAATTCAAATTTGAAGTTAATTTGATTGTACAACTAGTTCTTTTGATTTAGAATGGCGGAAGATGCCAACGAAAAACTGGTACAAATTACATATATACTTGGAGGAACATTCATGAAACGTTCAGGCAAATTTTTCGCTTCAACAGTGGTTGCTGCTGTTGCTGCAGTATCCATCGTCTCTTCAGCTTCAGCGAGCACAGTTTCAGTCTCCAACATCTCTGGCGTAACACCTATCAACATTAGCAGTATGGATATCGAAACGGCTTTGATGATGGTTCAGAGCGAACGCGCCAAATTGCTGGATGCGCAATTGCAAACGCAAATCCAGGAAGTACAGAACCGTAATCAACAGATCGCGGAGTTGAACTCTCAATTGCAGGTAGCCCAGCAAAACGGGGATGAAGTAGCTGTTCAAAAGCTGAAAGGCCAAATTGATGCAGCGGGCAATTCCCAACAGATGGACATGCTTCGTCTGCAGTCCATGTCCAACAAGCGCAATGAAGCGTTTGATGTCATGACAAACTTTGTCAAAAAAATGCAGGATTCAAGATCATCCATCATCGGTAACATGCGTTAAGAACGGATGATTAACTGCTACAACAATACAAAAAGAGCGAAGTCGGAATTCAAATTCCGAAACTTCGCTCTTTTTGTGTTTCTCTTTTTTATGATATATATCATCTAATCCAAGTTAGCCTGACCAGTCACGCCGCCGAGTGAACAGATCCTGCAACTCATCCGTGGACAATTCGGTAATCCAGTTCTCAGAGCTTGTGATGATGTTATCGCTAAGCTGTTGTTTGCTCTCCAACATCTCGTCGATCCGCTCCTCCAGTGTGCCAAGAGAGATGAACTTATGCACCTGAACATCTTTGGTCTGACCCATCCGGTAAGCCCGGTCGGTAGCTTGATTCTCAACAGCAGGGTTCCACCAGCGGTCAAAATGGAACACATGGTTGGCTGCGGTTAGATTCAATCCCACACCGCCTGCCTTGATGGACAGAATGAAGACGGACGGTTGCTTATCCTCAGGCAATGTACGGGATTGGAATTCCTCAATCATACGATCCCGTGCCGTTTTGGAGGTACCCCCGTGCAGATAAAGCACAGGCTCCTGCAACTCCTGACGCAGTACCTGTTGCAGCATCTGACCCATACCGATGTATTGGGTGAAAATCAGGCATCGCTCGCCCTCATCCCGCAATTCGCGGACAAGTTCCATCAGTCGTTCCAGCTTTGCAGAGCGGCTGATCAGCATCGCCATATCTTGCGGACTGTACACGTCATAAGAAGATGTTAATGCGCCGTCTTCAGGCAGTTCCTCAGGCAAAGCCTCTTTGGTCAACAGCAGAGGGTGGTCACACAGCTGCTTGAGCTGGGTTAACGCCGATAGAATGGCACCTTTGCGCTTGATGCCTTCCAGCTCTTTCATTTTATCCATCAGGGCCTGTACGGACTGGTCATACAATGCACTTTGTTCGCCCGTAAGGTGAATGTAAGTCTTCATCTCGTTTTTGTCCGGCAGATCAAGCTGGATATTGGGATCTTTTTTCTTACGGCGCAACATGAATGGTTTCACCAATTGCTGTAGATCCTGCATGCGCTGCTCATCTTTATCTTTTTCAATGGCACTGATGAAGCGAGTCTGGAATGCCCGGGCGTTGCCCAGATATCCTGGATTGATAAAGTCATAGATCGACCACAGCTCGGACAACCTATTCTCGATCGGCGTACCTGTCATGGCAATGCGGTGTTTCGCCGGGAAACTGCGGACCGCTAAGGACTGTTTGGTCTGGGCGTTTTTGATATTCTGCGCTTCATCGAGACAGATGCATGCCCAGGTGTAGGTTTGTAACATCTCTTGATCCAGTGTAGCCGTAGCAAAGGACGTGATAATAATATCCACCTGCTCGGTCTGCTCCCGGAATTCTTCTCCACTTAATCGGCGTGCGCCATAATGCAGACTGACATTAATGGAGGGTGCGAAGCGGCTAATTTCCTTTTGCCAGTTGCCCAGTACGGAAGTTGGGCAGATCAGAAGTACCGGGGCTTGTCCCGGCTTACGTGGTTCATGATCCTTGATGTGTAACAGATACGTGATGAACTGAATGGTTTTCCCGAGACCCATATCATCGGCAAGACATGCCCCAAGTCCGAATCTGCGCAGGAAACCAAGCCATGCAAAACCTTCCTTCTGATATGATCGCAGCTCGGCATGAAGCCCTGTCGGAATGGGCAGGGAAGGTGCGCCGCCTTGTCCGCCCCCGAGTTGTGCAATAACCCGGTTCAGGTGCTCATTCAGTTCTACTTCCAGCCGAATGTTCTGATCATCCTGTGGTTGCTGCTCTTCCTCGGTTTGTTGTCCTTCCTTCCATTTCTGGTTGCGATATTCCCGTTGCTCATTGTGCAGCAGATGCAGGTGCAGAATATCCTGGAATGAGAGTCCTTGTTCACGATCTACACCGCCCATGGCACGACGTATCTGTTCCAGCAGGTCGGGGTCGAGAGGAACCCATTCTCCACGGAAGCGAACCAGTCGTTCATTACGGGCAACAAGGTCGGCGAACTCATCTTCGCTGAGATCGGTGTCACCAATCGCAATTCGCCAGTCAAAATGAATAATCGAGTCCAGTCCAAAGAACGACTGTCCCCGTTCACTGCCTTCCTCCGGCTGCACCTTAGCACGCAGCTTTGGTTTCTTCTTACGGGCTGCTTCCCACCAACCAGGCAGCAGAACTTGCCAGCCCGCTGCGAGCAACCTGCCGCTATCCTGCGTCAGGAACTGCCAGGCTTCCTGATCTCCCAAAGGATCACTCAGCACATCCCGCCTACCACTAATGGAGCTTCCAAGACGCGGCAGATGTGCACGCAGCTGATCCAGCCATCCGGTGGAGCGATCCAGAATGAACGGTGTCCATACCTCTGGCCATTCCCCTTCAAGTCTGCCCCGTGAATCCAGCATGACGGGCACCAATAGAGCGGCATCCAGCTTGTTCTGCAACACCAATCGCAGCCGCCAAGATGGCTCATCCTCGTCCGGCTCCTGCAATTGCAGCATGGGTCTGAATGGTGCGGCATCTGCTTTCCAGCCAATGGATACGAGCCAGGACTGAGCATCCATCCCGGCTGTCTTGGGTAGAGTGCCGCGCTCTGGGAACAACTGCGGGAATTCACGCCGAAGATCCGTTGCAGCTTCTTCCGAACTGTACCAGCGCTGGAATACAAAGGCGGAATAGGCCGCCCCAAGTCCTTCGGCATAACTCTCGTCCGTTTGCTGAATCGCTTTGGTAAGCGATGCCCGCTCCTGCTTTTTCAAGCTATCCGGGTCCCAGGTCCACTGAAGCTGTCCTGCACGGTATGCCTCGAAGCTAGGTAGGTATTTTCGTTTCTCTATGGAGGATGCCAGTGCTGGAGCTAGTCGAATCAGATGTTCCGCTTGTTCGTCCCACTTCCATTCAATATGAAGCAGCGTATGCATCTCGGCAAAAAAGGGAATCACTTCTTCCGCAGGCAGAACAACCAGCTCAATCTCCTCAATCTGCCGAACTTCCAGTTCGGTCCCGTAGAAGGAAGGCGCATGCCAAGCGAACAATCGCTGCTTAAGCGACTGTCCCGGTACAAAGTGGTGTGTGTTGAGTGCTCCGTAAAACAAAGCATCGCCATATCCGGTTAAAGCGACGTGAACCTCAATCGTTTCAGTGTAAGGATGAATTAAGCTCATGAGATCAGTTTACCTTTCCGAAGCTCTTCCTGCAGGGCGCGCAGCCGACTGTTACGAACGGCGAGTGTGGTGATGAATTGCTCCCAGTGCGCTTCTTGCTTCATTTTTTTATAGATTTTGGACAGACGTTTCAACAGCTTCACCGCTGCTTTGTATCCGTCCCTGTTTTTGTGTCCGATATAACGCTCCACTGCCTGATGATAGAAGGGAAGCAGCAGCTCAGGTGCATCTTTTTCGATTGGTTGCAGCATCGCTACGCGGAATTCGAGAGGTTCCGTTCCCGTACTCAGCTGAAAATCAATCCATCTGCGCCACTGTCCACGCGAATGCATAGCATCCTCGTAGGCGGGGCGGGAGTGGGGAAGCATACTGACAAGCGTGTCCCACATACGGTTCTCTGCATCGGGCAGATGTTGAATGGCCGTATCCCATAGATGCATGTAATCATTCAAAGGTGTATTACGCCGATTCGCCAGAAGGGGGCCAAGTTGTACCAACCAATCCCCAAGTCGCTTCCATTCAGCCGAATCTGCGAGTACATGGAGAAAATGCAACAGTTGTTCTGGCGGGAAGCCGTAGGCCGAGCTTCCATGGATGAGTCGCTGCCATGCCTGATCATCTTGCCCCAGATGGAAGTGCATCCAGCTCTGCGCGAGTATGAGTGGTAAAGGCAGTGTTACGGCTTTGCCTGGTCTATCACTACTACTTCCATTATTTTGAGCGCTACCCAAGACACTCCCACCTGACTGGGAAGGTGACGAAGCGGCGGTTATATTGCGTTCTATATCATCTAAGATGGCCTGCTCCGACACTAACATGTCCCGCGACCCTTGCAGCTCAGGTACGATCCAGTTCAACCACAGTTGTCGATAGATCGGAGTGAAAAACATCATGCTGGCTGTCTCAGGCATCATCTGTTTGCGTAAATAAGCCGAGGTTTCAGACAGTCTGTTCCAAAGTTGTTCAAGCTTGTTTCCCTTTAGACCTGACAGGTCTAGCGGATGGTTAAAGATCCGTTCAATGTCTTTCTGAAGTGCATCCACCGCGAGCTGGGCAGGGTAGCTCAAGTACACGGGGGTATGCGTGATGGAGTTACGGGCCGGCGGCACGCAGAATCGGATGAGGTGCAGCTGCACATGTAGTTCAAAAAGTTGGTCCATTGCAGCGGACAGCCTTGGTTTAATGGCATACAGCTCGTCCGTTGCTTCCTGTACGTAGGATGTGCTTGCTGTGCCAGTACCCAGCCGTCTCAGACATGAGTGGAATAGTTCGTGCCATTCCGAGATTTCGAGATCAGCAAGCTCTGTTGCACGTTCCTTGATCTGGCTGTATTGGTTGTCCGGAATGTCCATATCCTGTTGTTCATCGGCATCTGCATAGCTGGATATTCCTGCGGACATGGCCCCGACGGGTTTGGTCGCTTGTTTGAGTGCAGTACTGGAGTGCGCATTCACAATCGCATGCACAGGTCGCTCCAGTTGCTCGGCATAACTCATTAATACAGCCGTCATATGTTTGCATACGGAACTCACCGGGCAGGTACAATGACTTGTAGTCAGGGAATGCATGCTTAGTGTGACCTCGTACTCTTCCGATCCTTGTACAACGGCCGAGATCCCTTGTTGTTCGGAATAGGTTAATGGTCCGACACGTTTCTGTTTATAATATTGGAATCCGCGCATGATCGTCAGGTTATTAAAATGCTCCGCAACCTGCCTGATCAACTGTTGCCACTGCGCATCATCCATCCTCATGTTATTCGGTATGTTCATCATTCCATCTCCTGGGGTAAACATAGGTTCAGTAATCACCACGTCTATGACGTGATGTTGTAAATTTGTTGTATCCATCATATCAGTTATGAGCCAATCCGTGCATGGGTTATGAAGAATTTGAAGTTATTTTAGACCAACTGGAATCAGGATGAACACGTCGGTTCTGCTGGCGGACGGAATGCATGATTGCACCATATTGTGTATGCTTATGGTATGTATTCCTTTCAGGAACGATGCAGGCCGGGGAAACGGCCATATTACACACAACAGGAGAGAGCATATGAAAATACTTACGTTAAACACACACGCTTGGGCGGAAGAGGATCAACTGAACAAGATCAGTCAGCTGGCTGATTTTATTAATACACATCAATTCGATGTGATCTCCATGCAGGAGGTCAACCAATCGATGCAGGAAGTCGCGCTTTCTGAAGAAGAACTGAAGATGTATTATGCTACTGAACCCGATGCAGTGATTAAAAAAGACAACTATGCCTACGTCCTGCTTCAGCAGCTGACAGAACAATATTACTGGACGTGGATTCCCGCGCATGTCGGGTTCCAAAAATACGATGAAGGACTGGCGATCCTTAGCCGGACGCCGATTAAGCAGGCTTTTGGGGAATACGTGTCCCACATGCGAGATTATAACAACTATCGTACACGCAAGATTGTGGGAATTCAGACAGTCGTCCAAGGTGAAGCAACCTGGTTTGTGAACGGACATTATAACTGGTGGGATGATGCGCAGGAACCTTTCAAGGGACAGTGGGAGTTGACGGAGAGCAAGCTTGCCCCCTACATGGACCAGCCGTTATATATAATGGGTGATTTCAATAATGTCGCGGAAGTGCGTGATGAAGGTTATGATTATATGATGAGCAAAGGCTGGAATGACCTGTACACCACAGCATTGCAAAAGGATGAAGGAGCAACCGTGGTGAAGGCCATTGCCGGCTGGGCAGATAACAAACGCGATCTTCGGATCGACTATATTTTCTCCAATCGTCCGATTCAGGCTAAATCTTCAACCGTGGTCTTGAACGGTAAAAATGGACCGGTCGTGTCTGACCATTTTGGCGTCGCTGTAGAGATATAACAGCCGTGTGAGCATAAACCGTAAAGGTGATATCACCGCAAGTACGAAACAAAGCCTCCGCTGACTTCCTGTAAAGGGAAGTGGCCGGAGGCTTTTCACATTCTAAATCATTTGTTATGTACATTTCATATCGTTTGTTCTTTCTGTTGTGGAACTCTATTGTTATTCGAGCGCCAGCATCTGATGTACGAACTTTTTCAGATTCGCGCTTGTCTCACTAAGCTGTTCGATACTTTCCATGAACTCGGTAACAAGCTTGGCCTGATCCACTGTTGCGGTTGTAATCTGACCGATCTCCTGCTCCATATGTTTCATGGAATCTTGCACGCTGCCTAGGGACGATTCGATATCAGCTGCTGCTTGTTTCGTATGATCCGACAGTTTACGTACTTCACTGGCCACCACACCGAATCCGGCCCCCTGATCGCCCACACGGGCTGCCTCTATCATGGCGTTTAGTCCAAGCAGATTGGTTTGTTCCGATACTTCACGAATGACGTTTGTTACTTTACTTACACTGACCGAGTTCTCTGAAGCTTTTTTGGAATTGCGCAGAATCTCTTCCGATGTCGCGGAGAGTTCCTCGGAATGTGCCGCAATCTGCTGAATGCCGCCGACGAGCGCATTAATGGTTGTTTCGTTTTCACGGATCAGCGTTTCCAGTGTCATGTGACTATCCAGTGCGTAGTTCACACCCAATATACCCACGACCTGATCGTTCTCTTTAATAGGGATTAGAATGGCATCAAAAGGTCTGCCCTGCAGATCACCAGGCATGCGTGCCACGGTACGGGAATCTCTGTTAGTCAGCATTTTGAAATGTTTATAATCATCATGCAACTCATCCCCAACCTTCACGCCAATCTCCAGACTTTTTGCTTCGGAAAAATACAATACTTTCTCATGATCATTAATGGATATGGATATGTCGTCACGGAACATTTGGCTAACAAAAGGCATAGCATTTACCAGAGATTCAAGAGTATTCAATGTGCATCTTTCCTTCCCGATACAAAAAGTGGAATTTTTCAATCTAGTATTTATATCGGTAACGTTTTCTCGTTTTTAAACCATTGTTTAAATTTAAGTTAACCTAGAGAGAAAAGGCGACTAAATCCGATATAATTGTAAGCGTAATCAAAAATCTGTAGCCACCACCGAACATGTCAGTTATACTGGGATTATTATTCGGCTATTCAGAAGATAACCAAGGGACATACCTATTTCCCGGTAAGGGGATTACCCACCTAGGTTAAGCGCTATACTTTATTACTGCATATTAGTTTGGTGCTCCAGTGTGGATGGTATGAATGCTATGATATAAGACTTTATTTCAACGGGAGAAGGATGTGTGCCATCGATGACGACCTATTTCAGTGAACCACAGAGCATGTATTACCGATTTGGAGAAGATCAGGATCAGGTGCTGAAGGTACTGGCCGAGAGGTATATTGGAGCCAATGCACAGGCTGATTTTGTATATCGGGTATTCCAGAAGTCTGGTATTTTGCAAAATGAAAAAGGGCTTTATGATCTGAATTTAGGTAAACGCTTTCCTGATGCGCCTAAAGACCATATATCCTACGCAGCTGCATTGGTTTGGGGGGACGAGGACCGGAATTTGGACGTGTTGGTCCGCTGTTATGGGCCTGTTCGTTTCTATTTCAATGAGCAGTTGGTCTATCGCTCTACCGTAATGGATGAGATTAGTCCAGACGCAACGGTGAAGCTCAGCATCGATATCAAGCCTGGTTGGAACACCATTTGGCTGGAGATGAAAAACACCCCTGCCGGATTTGGTTGCCAATTTGGGTCAGATGAAGGAAAAGTGCGCATTTTGAATGTGTATGCTCCATTTCAGGAGAGACAGGGGCAAGCGGGGTGGGTGTTCTCCCAACCGAACCCAGCCACGAGTAAACAACCGGACCTGCTTGGAAAAGAATCAGACGTCAGCTTGAACTGGCTGCCTGAGACAGGCTGGTCTGATGAAGATAAAACCAAGCCAGCTTTCGAGCGAATATACGGAAATCTTGCTGGTAAGCATGCTTATGCTTGGACCCACCTGAACAATAACGATTCAACCGGGAATGCAGTGCGATTGTCAGGTCAATCTTCCGGTTCTCTAAGTATATGGATTAGCGGCAAGCCTGTGGCGCAAGTGAAGGAAGCGGGTCCGTTCGAGGTGGATGTACCAGCTTCTTTTGGGCGGAGTGACCTGCTTGTCCGAAGTGAATATGACGATACGGCTGGACCTTGGCATTTTAATTTGAACGCAACCGTGTCGGGTAAGCCGCTCTCACTGGAACTTCCTCAGCGTGTGCACGGAGCTAATGGAGAGTCTTGGTTATATGTTGGACCTTTTGAGTCGGAGGTTGAACCGGACTTGGCGGATCTGACTCGAACGGACCGAGTGTATCAAACGGGTTTAGAACAGACGTATTGGCGCTTAGATCGACCGGATGCTTGGATCAGACCTTATTATGAGAACGCGATGTTAAGCAACAAATGGACAGTGGGCAGTGTGACCAATTATGGTCGCTGGGATTATCCATTGGGTGTCACTGTATATGGTCTATTACGGACGGGGCGTTATTTGCAAAGACCGGACATTACACGTTATGCGGCTGAGCATGTGCAGGCATGTACCCAGATGTATGAATACTCCTTATGGGATCGGGAGCAGTATGGTTTCCCGGCAGTCAATCAACAATTGGTCATGCTGAAAATGCTGGATAACTGTGGTTCTTTTGGTTCGGCCATGCTAGAAGCGTATTCCGAGTGTCATGAACCAACGTTTCTTCCGATTGCTGAACGGATTGCAGATTTCATGCTTTCCCGCCTGGAACGGCAGGAGGATGGTGCATTTTATCGCACATGTGTAGGGGAGTATGCCGAGAATACCATGTGGGCAGATGACCTCTATATGAGCACGCCGTTTCTCGTTCGTTATGCACGGGTGACAGGCAACTCAGCCGCATTGGATGAAGCCGCCAGACAATTTTCACTGTATCGGAAGTATCTGTTTATGCCTGAGTTCAAGATCATGTCCCATGTGTATGATTTCAAATACGGACAGGCAACGCAGATTCCATGGGGACGGGGAAATGGCTGGACACTGTTTTCCTTGACAGAGGTATTGGAAGCTTTGCCAGCAGAGCATCCCGAGCGCCCAGCCTTAATAGATTTCTTCAATGAGCTGTGTGAGGGGTACGCAGCGCTTCAAGGGGAAAGCGGGTTGTGGCATCAGGTGTTGAATGTTCCGCAGACGTATGAAGAAGCCTCCTGCACGGCGATGTTTGCCTATGGTTTTGCGAGAGGTGTACGCTTTGGCTGGTTCAAAGACCCTGAAGTTTACGTCACAGCTGCCGAGCGGGCTTGGAAGGGACTTATCTGCAAAGCCATTGATCGTCAAGGGAGTGTGCATGGCGTGTGTAGCGGATCACGATATGCGTTTACGGCAGAGTATTATGATCAGGACTTGCGTACCGTTACCAATGACAATCACGGAATAGGCATTATGATGCTGGCAGGAACTGAAGTAGCAAAAATGAAGAAACATCTGGCTGAACACAGGGTGTCTTCACCTGCCGTCTCACATTCCTGACAGACCACCGAGGTCTGATTTTCATACTATCGTTTCTATACAACAGTCTTCTGCTCCACGTAATACGGTTGTATATCCGTAATCATATTTGAGACGGGATCATCACCGCCGGGAATATCATTCCTGGTGGTTTTTGATTCCTGTAACTCCTTACTTTTTTGACAGGAAAGCTTACTTTTGTTTATGTCATGTACAGTAATAGACCGATACAATAGGTTTTGTAAGCGATTCCATAAATGCAAGAAGGGGAGGAAATTCATTTATGATGATTACAAAAAAGTGGGTAACCCTGTTCTGTCTGTCCCTGTTATTGTTCGCTACAGCCTGTTCTGGAGGGGCCACCGATACATCTTCTTCTGGGGAAGCAAGTGGAAGTGAAGGAGATTCATCAGGCAAGATTGAACTGCGCATGACCTGGTGGGGATCACAGACCAGACATGATCTGACGACCAAAGTGATCCAATTGTTTGAAGAGAAACATCCGGGAATCACCATTAAACCTGAATATTCCGGTTGGGACGGTTACTTTGACAAGTTGACTACACAGGTAGCCGGTTCAAATGCACCAGATATCATCCAGATGGATTACGCCTTTTTGACTGACTTTGCCCGGCGTGGTGCCTTGCTTGACCTGACTCCGTTTGCAGAGAGCAAAGAGCTGCGGACAGAGGATCATGATCAGAGCATGATTACAGCCGGTTCGATTGACGATAAATTATATGCAATTACCCTCGGAGTTAACGCACCAGGTGTCATCTATGACGCCACCGTATTTCAGGAATTAGGTATAGAAGAACCACAAGAGAGCTGGACATGGAAGGATTTTGGGGATATTGCAACCAAGATCGCCGCAGCCAAAGGTGAGGGGTTCTATGGATCGGCAGACATTTCCGGTACAACGAACATGTTTGAAGTGTTTATTCGGCAATCCGGGAAAGGATTGTTTGATGGTGGCACAATGACAGCTACCAGCGAGGAGCTTCAACAATGGTTCGATATGTGGAGCGCACTACGCGAGAATGGTGGAGTGACTACAGCGGAGATAACGGCATCCACAACCAATGCGCTGGAGACACGCCCGATCTCACTGGGCACAGCCGCCATGGACTTTGCATGGTCCAATCAATTGCTGACATTCCAGCAGGTGAACAAAAACCAGGATCACAAGCTTGGCATACAAGTGCTTCCGCATGGTGTAGGTGAAAAGCAAATCGGTGAATATCTGAAACCAGGCCAGTTCCTCTCCGGTTATGGTAAAACCAAACATCCAAAGGAAGTTGCCATGTTCATTGATTTCATGGTCAATGACCCAGAAGCAACCGCTATTCTTGGTTCTGAACGTGGGGTGCCGGTCAATTCCAGCATTCGTGAACAGATGCAGCCTACGCTGCCGGAAGCGGAGCAAACCATTTTCCAATTTATCGATACGGTATCGAAGAACTCCAGCGAGATTGACCCGCCATACCCGCAAGGATTTGCTGAAGTGGACACAAGTTTCAAGAGCGCAAGCGAGCAGATCGCCTTCGGTCAAGGTAATACTCCAGATGTCATTGCCCAGTTTATTGAAGGAGCCAAGGCTACGCTTGGATCGAGTCAATAATGATTGAAACTGTCTCACACTTCTAATTCTGCGGGGAGGTTGCGAAGATGACGACATCACAGGTCAGTCAAGCCCGAATCGAGCGTGTAACTACCCGGCGGGTCAAACGGAGATATGCGCATAATGGAGCCGCACTTCTGTTTCTCGCCCCATGGCTTGTCGGATTGTTATTCCTTACCCTAGGTCCAATGTTGGTATCGTTATACATCTCGTTCACCGATTACAGTATCCTGGCCGCCCCTTCCTGGGTCGGTCTGGATAACTACACCACGATGTTTACATCGGATAAACTGTTCACCCAGTCGCTCAAAGTCACCTTCACGTATGTCGCTGTATCCGTACCGGTCAAATTGATTTTCGCGCTGCTTGTAGCGATGTTGCTGAACAAAGGGATTCGAGGACTCGGTATTTACCGTACGGTGTATTACATCCCGACATTGCTTGGAGGTAGCGTGGCGATTGCAATGTTGTGGCGTAAAATGCTGGGTGGGGACGGGCTACTCAATAGTGTGCTTGCCATGGTAGGCATTAAGGCGCCCGATTGGGTTGCTAATCCGAAGTATGCCCTGTACTCCATCGTCCTTTTATCCGTATGGCAGTTTGGATCATCCATGATTATTTTCCTAGCAGGTTTGAAGCAGATTCCACCCGAATATGATGAAGCCTCAGCGGTAGATGGTGCAGGTCCCCTGCGGAGATTCTTCTATATAACGTTGCCGATTCTGTCACCCGTTATCTTCTTCAATCTTGTCATGCAGCTGATTACATCCTTTCAATCGTTCACGCAGGCTTTTGTTATCAGTAATGGTAGCGGAGGGCCAGTGAACTCAACCCTAATGTACTCTCTGTATCTGTACAAAAAAGGATTTTCATTCTTTCAGATGGGCTATGCTTCTGCGATGGCCTGGGTGCTGGTCATCCTGATTGGCGTATTTACATTGCTCGTATTCCGCAGTAGCAAGCTGTGGGTGCACTATGAGGATGGTGGGAAATCATGATTGGACAACGGAACTCTACAGCATGGGTCGTCAGCAAACATGTGTTGATCTCAGGCATCGCCTTTGTCATGCTCTACCCGATTCTCTGGATGCTGGGCAGCTCATTCAAACCGGGACATATGATCTTTACAGAGACCTGGTTCTGGCCACAGGAATGGAATTGGCAAAATTACATGAATGGCTGGTCGGGAATTCAGGGCAACCCGTTCTCCCGGTTTCTAACTAACTCTGTCGTTCTATCGCTTGGCGCGGTGCTGGGCAATGTGATTTCCTGCTCTATGGCGGCGTATGCCTTCGCCCGATTGAATTTTCGTTTCAAAGCCATCTGTTTCGGACTGATGCTTATGACGATCATGCTGCCCCATCATGTGACGCTGATCCCGCAGTATATTCTCTTCAACCACCTGGAGTGGGTGAATACGTATCTGCCGCTTGTGGTGCCCAAATGGCTGGCGACCGACGCCTTCTTCATTTTTCTCATGGTACAGTTCTTCCGGGGATTGCCCAAAGAGCTGGATGAGGCAGCAACCATTGATGGATGCGGTCCTGTGAAAATATACACCAAAATCATCATTCCACTGGCTTTCCCAGCATTGGTTACCACGATGATCTTTACGTTCTTGTGGACATGGGACGACTTCTTCAGTCAGTTGATCTACCTGAGTGACGTTAGCAAATACACTGTGCCGCTGGGTCTGCGCCTGTTCCTTGATTCCAGCTCTCAATCCGATTGGGGCCCGATGTTTGCCATGTCGGTGTTGTCGCTGGTGCCATGTTTTATCGTATTTATCGTGTGTCAAAAGTACTTCGTGGAAGGAATCGCGACCTCTGGGCTCAAAGGGTAATTCCAAGACGAAACGAGTTGATTTTTCCATGAGGAAAGGAAGATGGTCTTCATTCATTAATCAAAAGCTGCAACAAAGCAAGCTCTCCACGTTGATGGTGACTTGCTTTATTGCGTTTAACCTCCTGCTCGTCTCGGTTGTGGTCTGGCTGGCATATCAGTCTTTCTCAGCAGTCACCTTTGCCGAGATTAGCAAAGCACGCCTGGCTCTTCTGAACGAAAGCACACGTCGGGGATTTGATTTCATCACAGGGGTAACCGGAACTTCCTATGCCTTGGCAAGCAATCGGGAACTGTCCAGTCTGCTCGAAACGGCTGATACGGGCAGGCTTGCACAGATTCACCAGCGGAGAGAGGTCTCTCGAATTCTGGATCATACCATGGTCGTGAGTGAAGGCATCACTTCCATCGAACTGTATACGGATGCCTTTAATGAAGTGACAGTGACTATGGCTGATCGCATATTTCCGGTGGACACCATCGCACACGACTCTTGGTTTGCTACGCTGGAAAAGGCTGATGCGGCTTGGGTTCCGCTGCGTGAGAACGAATCTGGCCAATCCCTGGTCGGATACGCCCAGCGGATTTTCGACAGTCGTGGCGGGACGGTTGCCTATGTGCTCATTCGACTGAGTAGAGCCGACATCGTACGCAGGTTTGCTGATGTACCCATGGTGCTTGATGGAAAAGTCCTGTTGGTAGATACGGCTGGTAATGTCGTAATGCAGATGGGGAGAGTTGATCCAACAGGGGAGAATGAACGAGCGGATCGAAGAAATGAAGCTAGTACAATACAGGAAACGGGTGAAGCCGTAAATTCATCTTCTTCTATTATAGATAGTGCATGGATTCAGGAACATGTCCAGCATGGTGCAGACGGGTACGAAGTAGTTTCCGGCCAACCTGGAGGTGCTCAATTAGTGCTGTACTCCAGGCCAGCCATGCTTCAGTGGCGCCTCGTACAGACTATTCCGGTATATACACTGTTATCTCCGCTCAGACAAGCAGGCTGGCAGATCCTTGGCATCGCCGTGCTGGGACTATTATGCTCGGCTGTGCTGGCGTACCTGTTTGTAAGGCAGATCATCCGACCTTTGCGACAATTAATCAAGAGAATGAGACAACTGGAGAAAGGGGACTTCGATACCCGGGTCCAACTTTCGTTTACGGAGGAATATGCCCATTTGGCTTATGGCTTTAATCACATGGCTTCACAGCTCACGACGCTGATGGAACAGGTGAAGGGTGAGAGCCGGGCCAAGCGTGAAGCCCAGACGGGCTTGCTTGAGGCCCAGATCAAACCCCATTTTTTATACAATACCCTCGACATGATCCACTGGCGCGCACTTGATTACGAAGCCAAGGATATCAGTCGCATGATTGTACAACTAAGTAAGCTGTTACGGATCGGACTGAGTGGAGGGAGACTGTTTATACGGGTTCGTGATGAGTTGGAACATGCCCGTTGCTACGTTAACATCCAGTCAGAGCGGCTACCGTTCTCCATTCAATATCAGGAGCAGATCGATCCGCATATTCGCGGTTGTTACATTCCCAAGATCATTTTGCAGCCCTTCATCGAAAATGCCGTTATGCACGGGCACCCTGAAGAAGGCACACTTCGAATTCAGGTGCATATGCACGAAGAGGTTGGCCCGCATGAGGATATCGTCATTCGTATCACGGATAATGGGCGGGGGTTGCCGGAGGGGTGGAAACTCGAAGAGACGTGTGGCATCGGTGTACGGAATGTACATCAGCGCATCCAGCTTTATTGTGGGAGGAGGTATGGCGTTCAACTGGGTGATAGAGAGTCAGGTGGGGTGGAAGTGACCATTACGCTGCCGCGTATTGAGACCGACGAGCAATTAAATCTATGGCTGGACGGTGAAAAATGATGAAGACCATTATGCTTGTTGATGACGATCCTCATATTGTAAAGGCATTAACAGATCATATCGATTGGCCTTCTCTGGGCCTCAGCATTGCAGGCACTGCTTCCAATGGCTTGGATGCGCTGGAGCTGTTTCACCGCATGCATCCAGATGTCGTTATGACTGACGTATATCTACCGGGGATGACCGGGCTTGAGATCACACAGACTTTGCGACGTGATCATCCCCACTTGCCGATCATCATTCTTAGTGGATATGACGAATTCGAGAACGCCCGGGCAGCCATGCGCTGGGGGGTGAATCACTTTTTGCTGAAGCCGGCAGAGGTTGAGGAGATTGAGTCTGTGCTGCGTGAGGTGTTACTGGAACAAGATGTGCGAGAGCGGCATGAGCGACTGGAGCAGACGTACAAGCAGGAGGTCGGACGGGTACTTCCGTATTTGCGCAAACAATTTCTTCACGAACTGCTGACTACGCGATATCGGGCAGACGAGCTTCCCAAAGAACGCATGGACTATATAGGCATTCATATGTCCTCCCAGACACGCGCCGTTAGCCTGCAACTGAATCGCCCCGTATTTTTGACACGAATGAAAGAACGGGATTGGCAGCTTCTCCGCTATGGGGCAGCTGATATTATTCAGGAAACGGTGAAGGAGCAAGCGGCGCGCATGAATGGTCAGGTAGAGATTGTTGATTATTCGGATCAGGTATTTGTGTTACTTCTATTAGGAGATAAAGATCATCTGGAGGAATGCCTGCCATTCGTGGAGAGGATGATCGATCAGATCTTTACGTATCTGAAAATTGAAGTGAGTGCTGGAATCGGAAGATCCAAGAGTCACCCATGTGAGGTGATAGATTCCTATCTCGAGAGCAGGGAAGCGGTGGAAACAGCAGAGTTTAAAGGTGGAAGTCGTATATACCACTATGAAGCATCGAAGGAAACAGAACCAAGTGTGACCGATTATTCATTATTGCTTCGTCAATGGAACGAGGCTTGGGCGGATATTCGACCTGACCTGGCGGAAGAGGTATGGCATCATATTTGCCTTTTGCTGAAAGAGGGAAAATGTGTTGGAATACAGGATGTACAGGTTGTGGCCGTCAGTCTGTTCGACACGTTGATGCATAGCTGGAACCGACTTCATCCTATGTTAACGCCGCCGCTGGCGATGAGTGATTTTCTGCGTGAAATTCAATCGAAATATGCTTTGCATGATCTGGTAAACTGGATGGATCGTATTATCTGCGACTGGCTGGAACAGATACGTAAGGAGATGGGCGAGAAGAAAAGCAATAAACTTATCGAGCAGGTGAAACAGTATGTAGAGCTTCATTACGCCGAAGAGATTAGTTTTGAAGCGATCGCCAAGGGGCTGTTCGTACATCCGAAGTATCTGAGTCAACTTTTCAAAAGGGTGACCGGTGAGAATTTCGTCAGTTATTTGAACGGGTACCGGATTCAGAGAGCGTTGGAACTGTTGCAGTCGGGACATTACATGGTATATGAGGTGAGCGAGATGACGGGGTTCCGTAATGCAACGTATTTTAGCCAGGTGTTCAAAATGCTTACGGGCAAGAGTCCGTCTGAGGTGGGGTAGAGCGATACAGGTACAGTAATTAAATAAAGTGGAAGAGGAGGTATGGTTCTTATGATGATCGATCAGCAGGAATATTACATTAGAGGCTTATCTTACTCCATTAGATCGGCAGAGGAAAAGGACGCTGAGGCCTTGTCTTCACTACGTGTACAAATCGATGGGGAAACCGAGAACATGGATCGTGAAGAGGGCGAGGCGTATATCGACGCAGCCGGGTTTAGGCGGATCATCCACTTGGACACTGAGAAGTCACGGAATCTGTTCCTTGTTGCTGTAGTAGCGGGTGAGATTGTGGGATACTCCCGATGTGAAGGTACAGAGCTGAAGCGCTTTTGCCATAAAGTTGAGTTCGGCGTGTGTGTAGCCAGAGAGTTCTGGGGGCATGGGATTGGCAAGAACTTGTTAGAGAAGTCGATAGAATGGGCAGACCAGACTGGTGTAGAGAAGATGACGTTGAACGTGCTGGCATCCAATGAAAAGGCAATCGAGTTATACCAGAAGAGTGGCTTCGAGATCGAAGGTATTTTGAAAAAGGATCGTAGACATGCGGATGGACAGTATTACGACACGATAGTGATGGGCAGGTTCAGAGACTTATAATGGTATAAAAAGTGAAAAGCAGAATCTAAATAAGCTCACAACTTATGGAGTTTAATTATTAGATTTGATACCGACATAATAGATAGCAGTGTTATTGAGAAGATGTATTATGTTTCTTATCTTATAGAACGAATGTAATGATGTTGAATGAGTCTATTCACAACCTATTATTGAGATAGATTAGACCGGTGAGTGTATATAGGATATAGTAAGAGGATATTACCATTGGAAAAGAGATTATGAAGAGGTTGAATCAAATATATAATCAGTTTTTAGATGGGATATTTTACAAGTAGCAATTGTGTTGTGTATATGATATATTCTAATTCCGGCCAAGAAAACACGGTTTACACGGTGCGGTAAGCGAATGAAATAAGCTTCGAAAGAAACTTGAAAAAAAGAGCTTGCTAAGTTGGTTCGGAAGTGTTATGATATAAAAGTTGCTGAGGAGAACAATGCTCGGTAACGAAAACAAGTTTGATCTTTGAAAACTGAACAACGAGTGAGTAAACATTCTGCTTGCAGAATGAACGCAAAAGTTTGAG
>OOCB01002849.1_pt1 | contig 18449 bp, 16 predicted proteins | sample 1671351 | NCBI WGS metagenome assembly OOCB01 (sample SAMN06348148, study PRJEB24527) | human gut metagenome | biome: human gut; feature: ankylosing spondylitis patient; material: feces | host: Homo sapiens | place: China | collected 2015-10
CCTTGTTTTTTTATTTTGTTGCTTCTATTTATTTATATTTTATATATACCATTTCTTATATAGCTTGTCAATATTATATTTAAGATTCCTAAGTATTGGCTTTTTATATATTATAGTTCATACTGAAAAAAATCAAAGATTTCATTTGCAAGAGGGAGGTACATTTTGAAAAATAATGCTATTAATACGTATTTAAAGGAGCTTTCCAAGCAGCTGTGCTGTAGCGAAAAAGAGAAAAAGGAAATACTGTCGTCTTTAAAAAATCGACTATCAGAATTTGAATCAGAGTATCCAACTGCTCTTAAATATGAGGATATCGTCGAACAATTTGGATCACCCAAGGAAGTGGCTAACAACTTTTTAGGCGAATATAGTTCAACACAGCTACATAATTTGGTTAAACGCAGGAAAATAAAGCACTTTTGCATTATTACTGCGTGCATATTAATCTTTGCAGCTTTGCTTATCTATTCGATACGCAGAATTTATTGGTTTTATGTGTTTCAGAATGGGTATGTCATTGAAACTATGTATGATGGTACAGATGTACCTGGATTTGAAGAACTTGGTATTACCAATTATCGAACATATTAACAAAGGAGATTCACTACAATGAAAAAACTATTTGCCTGTTTATTCTTAGTTGTCTGTTTTTTATTTCCAAACTGTAATGTAACTACTGCAGCTCCAAATTATAACATCCAATATTTAGAAAATGGAGATTATATAATCACAGAATTTTGTGTTTCAGATACTACTTTACGAACCCCCACTTCAAAATCGAAAAAATCTACTTATTATGCTGCTAATCACAATCCAATTTTTGCAATAACAATATCTGCATCTTTTGATTATACTTATGGAGTTCGCGCTTCCGCAACTTCCGCAAATGCTATCGTTAATATTGCCGATTCTTCTGCCGTCTTTAAATCAAAAAACAGCTATGTCTCTGGTAATACAGCTTATGGTACTGCGACTGTCCTTTATCAAGGTTCCAACAAAACACTTAACATCAACATGTCATGTGATATTTACGGCAATATTTCGTGATTACTACCACTATATAAATCTTAACTCTTGACTTTTATTATCTTTTCATTCATAATAAATGCTTAGTATGATGTTGGAGGTTAAAGGTTCTTTGCACTCCAGCAATCTTCAAAAAAGTTGTCGAAGGGAGGGACACATGGCAATAGAAATGTTTAAACGAGGGTCTGTTGAGATGCTTGCCCTCCTTATTTTAAATGAAGATGATGCTCACGGCTACCGTATTGTTCAGGAAATTAAGGACAGAAGCGATGGCCGTCTGATCATCAAGGAAGGCTCTCTTTACCCAATTTTGTATAAGTTATCTGACGAGGGCTATATTATTTCTCAGGAAGATATTTCCGAGACTAAGCTTGGGCGTAAGCGTATTCGCGTTATTTATTCTATCACACCTAAAGGACGAGAACATCTGGTTCAGCTTAAGGAAGAATACGATATCGTACATGACAGCATTCGCTGTATTTTTGAAAGGAGCAAAAGTCTTTAATTATGAATACCGCTATCGAACAATATATTCATGAGCTGTCTGATTTACTTTGCTGCGATAAAGCGACAAAACAACAATTTCTTTCTAAATTTCAGCAGACATTAGAGGATTTTGAGGCTGAACAGGAAATTTTGCCGATTTCTTACTCAGATTTAGTTTCCGAATTTGATACTCCCAGGGCAACAGCTGATGCATTTCTTTCTCAGCTTGATATTTCTCATGTGCAGCCTGCAATGCGAACAACCAATAAAAAGAAATTATTTTGGGCTTCACTATGTATCATAGCCATATTGTTCTTAGTCGGCTTGTCCCTTTATCGTGTATATTTAAATAAGTTGGCTGACGAAGGATATTTTGAACCGCCCGTGTACCACCTCACTCCAGCAGAAGCTCGAACCTTTGATCCTGACGAATATTTTAATGATAAATAAAACTTTTACGAAACCATTGCACCGAAGGTTTTTCATAACATAACGCGTGAACTTTCATTTTTCTCTTGACAAAACCCTCCACCTCTGGTATCATAATATAGTACGGTTCAAAGCGCTTCCGTGGCTCAGTTGGTAGAGCGATTGATTCGTAATCAATAGATCACGGGTTCGAGTCCCGTCGGGAGCTTTCCAGTACAAAAGAGTGTCCGTCACCGGATGCTCTTTTTTTGGTAACTATTCAGAGCCATGCAAAATCGCATCTTCGATGCTTCTATTTTGCGAATGGGGGCTGAATAGTTACTTTTTTTGTTTAAATTCTTGGAGGTACATGATGCTTGCTTTTACACTCTCTTCTTTAAAGGATGCCACATCCCATTTGTTTACACAGCCATCTTTTGATGACTTTGATGTGCTGTCTGTTACTATTGTCAGCTATATCACTTTTTCTATGGACGGTCATTTAAATGCTGCTTTTTTTGAGGATGCTGATACGCAGCCTGACAAGCTTTGTTCCTGGCAGCGTCTTCGCCCTGTCTGTTTTTCGATAATTAAGGGTAAGCAGCCTCCTGTTTCCTTTCAGATCACATTCTTTCTTGAAAAAGACAAGGCTTCTAACCTTTTTAATGATTCGATGCTTGCCAATAATCAGGACATTGATGGCTTTACACTTCATCTTTCCTATAGAAATCACACTCTTTCATTATCGACTGGCACTGTATTTTCCCGTTTTTCCATTGACCGTGACAGTGAACGACTGTGGGATCACTACGTTGCTGCTTGGATCAAGCAAAAGCAGCTTGATTTTGAGGAGGCTTAATCGTGCAGTCAGCACTCAATTCTAGTGAGTGCTAAAATTTTTATAAAATTGTGCCTTTTCTAGCGAAATTGTCATCTTTTCGTGTTGACAAATCATGTTCATAGCTGTAAAATACGAATTGCAGCAAGAAAATAGCAATCAGGCAGCGACAGTGCTAATAATGTTCGATGTCATGATTCTAAATTGGCTATGAAAGTCGCGTCGTCAAATTTTTACGCTTGCTGTGAAAACGACAGACGCAGAAACGAGGATGTTATGAATAAAGAAGGCAGTTTATCAATTAACAGTGAAAACATATTTCCTATCATTAAGAAGTGGCTGTATTCTGACCACGATATATTCTTCCGTGAGCTTGTCAGCAATGGCTGCGATGCGGTTACAAAGTTAAAGAAGCTTGACATGATCGGTGAGTACACCATTCCGGAAGGCAAGGAGCTTTGCGTAAAGGTTACTGCTGATGCAGAGACTAAGACCATCACCTTTACTGATAATGGTATCGGTATGGATGCAAATGAGATTGATCAGTATATCAATCAGATCGCTTTCTCTGGTGCACGTGATTTCCTTGACAAGTATAAGGATAAGACAAATGATGATCAGATTATTGGTCACTTTGGTCTTGGCTTTTACTCAGCATTTATGGTTGCTGACCGTGTAACGATTGATTCTCTTTCTTATAAGGAAGGAGCTAAGGCTGTTCATTGGGAGTCTGATGAGGGTACTTCTTTTGAGATGACTGACAGCGCTAAAACTGAGATCGGTACTACTATCACTCTGTACTTAAATGAGGATAGCTATGAGTTCTGCAATGAATATCGTGCAAAGGAAATCCTTGACAAGTACTGTTCTTTCATGCCTATCCCGATTTATTTTGAGGCAATCAAGACTGCCGAGGAGCAGGCAAGAATCGATGAGGCCGAAAAGAAGGCTAAGGAAGAGGAAGAAAAGAGAAAGGCTGAGGAAGCTGCAAAGAAGGCTGCTGACGGTGAAGCTGTTGAGGCTGAAACTGAAGCTGAGCCAACCGAAAAAGCACCTGAGGCTCCTAAGCCAATCAATGAGACTACTCCGCTTTGGGCAAAGCATCCAAATGAGTGTACCGATGAGGAATATAAGGAGTTTTATCACAGAGTATTCCATGATTACAAGGAGCCGCTGTTCTGGATCCATCTGAACATGGATTATCCGTTTAACTTAAAGGGTATTTTGTACTTCCCGAAGATCAACACTGAGTATGATTCCATCGAGGGTACAATTAAGCTGTACAACAATCAGGTATTTGTTGCCGATAATATTAAGGAAGTAATCCCTGAGTTCTTGATGCTGTTAAAGGGTGTTATTGACTGTCCTGATCTTCCGCTTAATGTTTCACGTTCTGCTCTGCAGAATGATGGCTTTGTTAAGAAGATTTCTGATTATATCACAAAGAAGGTTGCTGACCGTCTGACTGGTATGTGCAAGACAAAGCGTGAGGATTATGAGAAGTTCTGGGATGACATCAATCCATTTATCAAGTTTGGTGTTTTAAAGGATGAGAAATTCGCTGAGAAGATGAATGATTATATCATCTTTAAGGATTTGAATGGCAAGTATCTGACTCTTCCGGATATCTTAAAGGAGAATGAGGAGAAGCATAAGAATCAGGTCTTCTATGTAACTGATGAAAAGGAGCAAAGCCAGTATATTGAGATGTTTAAAAAGGAAGGCATCAATGCCGTTCTCTTAAAGCATAACATTGACGCTCCATTTATCACAAGATTAGAGCAGAAGAATCCTGATGTTAAGTTTGTACGCATTGACTCGGATCTGACTGATTCCTTTAAGGAGGAAACATCTGATGAGGAGAAGGAAACCTTGAAGAAGGACAGCGAGTCTTTGACTGCACTCTTCCACAAGGCATTAAATAATGATAAGCTGACTGTTAAGGCTGAAAAGTTAAAGGATGCTTCTATGGCTTGTGTTATGACTCTTTCTGAGGAAGGAAGAAGAATGCAGGAGATGATGAAGATGTATGGCATGTCTGGTATGGACTTTGGTACACCAGATGAAACACTTGTCTTAAATCTTACACATCCGCTTGTTCAGTATGTTCTGGCTCACGCTGAGAATGAGTCTGTTACAAAGTACTGCGAGCAGCTGTATGATCTTGCCGCTCTTGCTCACGGCACACTCTCTCCGGATCGTATGTCTAAGTTTATCACACGTTCCAATGAGATTATGATGGAAATTGCAAAATAAAATAAAAAATAAGACAGCCCAAAAGGCTGTCTTATTTTTTTATTTTTGATTACGCAAGGAAATCACGGATTCTCTTGCTTCTTACTGGGTTACGAAGCTTTCTTAAAGCCTTTGCCTCGATCTGACGGATACGCTCTCTTGTTACGTTGAACTCCTTGCCGACTTCCTCAAGTGTTCTCGGATGGCCGTCCCGTAAGCCAAAACGAAGCTCGATTACCTGACGCTCTCTCTCCTTAAGATCTCCGAGCAAGGCATCGATATGATCGCGCAGCATAACGGATTCTACATTTCCTTCCGGTGTGACTGTATTGACATCGGCAACGAAATCACCAAGGTTGGAATCATCTTCCTCACCGATTGGTGTTTCAAGGGATGCTGGCTCTCTTGCGATCTGCATGATCTCCATAACCTTATCCTCTGACATATCAAGTGCCTTAGCTAGCTCAGCAACGCTTGGCTCATAGCCTAACTCCAGCGTCAGCTTACGCTGCATCTTTGACATCTTGTTAATTGTCTCAACCATATGAACAGGAACACGGATGGTTCTTGCCTGATCAGCAAGTGCTCTTGTGACAGACTGGCGAATCCACCATGTCGCATAGGTACTAAGCTTATATCCCTTGGTATAGTCAAACTTCTCTACACCCTTGATAAGTCCTAGATTTCCTTCCTGAACAAGATCCAGAAAGCTCATGCCACGTCCGGTGTAACGCTTTGCAATGCTGACTACAAGACGAAGGTTTGCCTCGATCAGACGCTCTTTTGCGGACTCATCGCCCTGAGCTTTTCTCTTTGCAAGCTCCATCTCCTCATCCGCTGTAAGAAGCGGTACTGTACCGATCTCCTTTAAATACATACGAACAGGATCCTCTGTTCCTACACCCTCAAGCAGATCAATTGCGTCAAGATCAACATCTTCCTCATCATCGGAAAAATCTATATCTTTATCAAAATCATCTGCTGCCATATCTTCTGTTGCGGCACGCAGAACATCAATCTTCTTGCGTTCCAGATATGTGTATACAAATTCCAGTTCTTCTGGTGTCAGGGTTTCACCGGCAAAAAAATCATTTACATCATTGAAATCCAGCGTCTTATTCTTGCTAAGGCCAATTTCAACTAACTTTGTCAAACGTTCCTTTAATACTTCTTTTTCCATGTGCATTGTCCTTTCTGTAAACAATTCTCACACTGTTTCTATGTATGCCCAGGTACGCCTTTCTTTTATTCACGCCATTGGCTTCCTGTTGAAGCATCAAACAGCCACTTGCGCAATACCTTAGCAACTTTATATTATACAGGAAGTCCCCTCATTTGTAAAGAGTTTTTTGAATTTTATTTACTTTTCTTGTGGAATCGTTTCGGCTGGCACTGCAATCTTCATTGCCTGCGGCATTGCCTGAATATGAACCTTCTTGTGGCTTCCGCCATATTCTCCGTCAAGCACCCAGTCAATATCACTATCGCTTTCAACTATCAGATCTGAAATCTCATAATTTGCTATAAACTTTGAGTTTGGATTCTTTGTTACTAGATCTGCCAGCATAACAGAAAAATCTACTGCATTATCTGGTCTGTAAACGATCATAAGATTTAGCTTGCCATCGTCAAGCTCTACATTTTGTCCGCTTATGTTCTTCATGCCGCCTACGCTGAATGAATTGTAGACCATTGCATAAATGCACTCACCTGCAATTTCCTCGTCGCCAAATGAAAAGCGCACCTGATATGGTTTTAGATTTCCGACCTGACGTATTCCTTCTAATATATAAGCGTTATGGCCTAGCGCATTTTTCGTTTTCTGCGGTGTATTCCAGGAAACCTCTGTAAATGCACCAAATGCCGCTACATAGACGAAGTAGCTGTTTTCCTGAAATTTACCTACATCGACAGCACGGAACTTTTCCTCTGCAATCACATTTGCACAGCGCTTCATCTGTGACGGAAGGCCGAGGCTGTACGCATAGTCGTTAGTGGAGCCTGCCGGAATGTAGCCAATCTTTGGACGTCTTTTTTCGTCAATAGTCATCACACCATCAAGCACCTCGCTTAATGTGCCGTCTCCGCCGCTGCAGACTACAAGATCATAGGAAGCACCCAATTCCTTTGCAAGTCTTGTCGCATCTGCCCGCTCTTGTGTCGAGTATACAACAGTCTCGTATCCAGCCTTATTGAATGTATCAATAATATCTGCCAGATGATTTCGAATCAGTCCTTTTCCAGAATGTAAGTTGTAAATAAATAGTAGTCTTTTCATAGAATACCTGCCTTTCCTGCATCATCTGGAGTACAAAAATGCCAGTTCTTTTTTGGCATCTTTGTCTGCCGGATACTGCTCTAAATAACTCATCAGTTTTTCAATTGCCGTATCGTAGTTCCCCATTTTTTCATAACAGATGCTTTCATTCCATAAAAAATCTGCCATCTGGCTCTCATCTGCCAGCTGCATCCCTTTTTGAATCATAATCAGCGCATCCTGATATTCTCCCTGACGAACAAGGCATGATGAAAGCTGATTGTAAAGCCCGGCATCCTGTGGATCGTGCTTGATCTGTTCCTGATAAAGATTTATTGCCTCCTCACTTTTTCCCTGAAGTTCATAGCAATAGCCAAGATAATACCCTGCCTGTGCATATCCTTTGTTGTAGGATTCCTCAAATGCAGAAAATGCCTCATCTGTCTGCTCTAGCTCTAAATAAATACGCCCGCGGTAGCACCAGTCCTTTGCCTCGTAGGGAATGACCTCTAATGCTGCATTAAGCACGACCTTGCGTGCCTCTTCTGCTTCTGCCTTTTTTAGTGCATCTGCCATCGTCAGATACCCTTCGTAGTTGCGGTTATCTATATCAAGGCACTCCTGATAACAGTGAAGTGCCTGATCTACATCATCCATTAAAAGATATACATTTCCTGTCAGCTGATATATGTCACGCAAACGATAGCCTGCCTCAATGAGTTCATTGTAATCCTCAAGTGATCCCTCATAGTCGCCAAGCTTCATTTTGGCTTCTGCGCGATATCCAACCACATCAAGGCGACAGGAGCTGTCGAGTGACCCGGCAGCTTCTATCGCCTGCTGAAAGCTTTCTATTGCTTTTTCATATTCTTCTAAACCATTGTAGGCAAGTCCCATTCCTCTATAGCTATAGAAAGAACTGCCGCCTAGCTGAAGAGCTTGTGTGAAGCTTTCGATTGCTTCCTCATAATACCCCTGAGCGCAGTAGGCCTGACCCAAATTACAATAGTAGGCATCCTCTGACGGCTCCTGCGTTATTGCCTGCTTAAATAAATATACGGCATTTTGATAGTCCCCGTTTTGATATGCCTCTAATCCCTTTTTGTTGCTGTTTGAACCTGCGGGGGCACAGGCGCTGGTGGTAGCTACCATCAGTGTCAATGCCCCCGCAACTATTATATTTTTTTTTCGCATAAATTATATTCTTTCAATTTTATCGTTATGAAAACAAAATTTTGATTCTATTTTCATACCCTATTTTATCCCTTTATTGGATTGATTTCAACCCTATATTGAAAAAATATAATACTAATTATAATGTTTCGATAAAACGAAGGAATCCTTCTCTTCCGCTTTCTGTGCGCTTATAGACACCTGCATCTTCTAGAACCTGTGCGAATACTTTTCCTACCTCGTCCTGCAAAATTGCATCGATGTTGGATTCATCTATCTTGTCGTAGGAAGCCATAAATTCTTCTGCCCAATCGGCATGCTTTGCAAGGACTTCATCCTCACGAAGATTCTTTCCTGCAAGGATAGCCTCTCTTAGTGCTGACAGCTCGCCTTTTAGACGTGACGGCAGTACGGCAAGACCCATAACTTCGATAAGACCGATATTTTCTCTCTTGATATGATGCAGCTTTTCGTGCGGATGGTAAACGCCAAGCGGATGCTCTGGTGTTGTGATGTTGTTTCTAAGCACAAGATCAAGCTCGAAGATGCCGTCTTTCTTTCTTGCAATTGGCGTGATTGTGTTATGTGGCTCTCCATCTGTCTCGGCAAAGATGAAGCTTTCCTCATCGGTGTAGCCTCTCCATGCCTTTAAGATATGATCAGCCAGATCAATCAGACGCTCTCTGTCGTTATGACGAATACGGATAACTGACATAGGCCACTTAACAATACCTGCCTCTACATCCTCGTAGCCTGGGATTGTTACTGGTGTCTCAATTGGAGCCTTTGCCATTGCAAACTCATAGTGACCACCCTGGAAATGATCATGTGTCAGAATAGAACCGCCTACGATTGGAAGATCAGCATTTGATCCAAGGAAGTAATGCGGGAACTGACCGACAAAATCAAACAGCTTTACAAATGTGCTGCGGTCGATCTTCATCGGTGAATGCTCTCCGCAAAATACGATACAATGCTCATTATAGTACACATATGGAGAATACTGGAAGCCCCACTGAGACTGATTAATTGTAATCGGGATGATTCTGTGGTTCTGTCTTGCCGGATGGTTAACACGTCCTGCATAGCCTTCGTTCTGAATGCAAAGCAGACATTTTGGATAACCGCTCTGCTTCTGTGTACGTGCTGCTGCAATCGCCTTTGGATCCTTCTCTGGCTTTGACAGATTGATTGTAATATCAAGATCACCATATTCAGTGGCAGTCATCCACTTCATATCCTTGCAGACACGATAGCGGCGGATATAGTTTGAATCCTGACTCAGCTTGTAGAAATATTCGGTTGCCTTCTCTGGGCTTTCCTTATATTCATTCCAGAATGCCTCTCTTACCTGTGACGGTCTTGGCATAAGCGCATTCATCAGCTTTGTGTCAAACAAATCACGGTACACTACGCTGTCCTGTGTCAGTCCACGACTGCATGCATCTGCAAGCAGCACATCTAAAATTTCCTCTAACGGTGCTGCTGTCGGTGCTTCCTGTTCCTCATAATCATCAAGCTGCATAATTTCAAGCAGCTGATTTGTTGTATAAATGCGCTCACACTCAGGTGTCAGTCCTGTATCAATTCCATACTGAACGAGTGCTGCGATTGCCTCATATACTGTCATCACTCTACCATGCCTTTCTAGAAAGTCTTTTTTCTAAGTTAAGTAATTCATGTTTTTGCTGGTCTCAAGGTCACAAGCCTTTTCATGCAAGCATGAGCAGCTTGTGACTTTTCGCCCCTGGGATTACATCTTATGTGCGCCGTCACCTACGGTTACTACGTAGAAGTCTGCTGCATAGCCGATCTTGTCCTTATATACATTTCCTACGTTCTCGATGAAGGCATCAATCTTGTCATCTTCTACGATACTTACGGTACAGCCGCCAAAGCCTGCTCCTGTCATTCTGGAACCGATTACACCTGGCTGCTCCCATGCAGTCTCAGCTAAGGTATCAAGCTCAATTCCTGTTACCTCGTAGTCATCACGCAGTGATACATGAGATTCGTTCATAAGCTTTCCAAACAGTGTGATATCGTTATTCTTAAGTGCCTCTACTGCACGGATAGTTCTCTGATTCTCATATACAGCATGCTTTGCTCTCTTTCTGTTTACCGGATCGGTGATTGTATCTGCAATGGCATCAAACTCTTCCTCTGTAAGCTCACCAAGGCTGTTGATTGGCTTTACTGCCTGAAGCTGTGCAAGTGCTGTCTCACACTGGCTTCTTCTTTCATTATACTTGGAATCTGCAAGTCCTCTCTTCTTGTTGCTGCATGCAATTACAATCTTTGCACCTGTAAGCTCAAGCGGTGCATAGGTGTAGGAAAGATCTGCTGTGTCAAGGAAGATTGCATGACCTGCTTTTCCCATTGCGATAGCAAACTGATCCATGATACCACAGTTTACACCGTTGAATTTGTTCTCTGAGAACTGGCAGATCTTGCTGACTTCAACCATATCAACATCAAATCCAAACTGATCATTTAAAATAACAGCTGTTGCAACTTCGATAGATGCTGAGGAGGAAAGACCGGAACCATTCGGAATATTTCCATAATATAAAATATCAAGACCGCTATCAATGGTATAACCCTTCTGTGTATATGCCCACATAACACCCTTCGGGTAATTGCACCAGTTATCTGCCAAAACATTTGTAAACTCCTGTGCCGGTCCCTCTACTGCCAGCATTCCAAATCTGGTAAAATTCAGTGAGTAAAAACGCATCTTGCCGCAGTCGTTCTTTCTTGCCAGAGCGTAGGTACCAATGCTGAGTGCGCATGGGAATACATGACCGCCGTTATAATCGGTATGCTCTCCAATCAGATTAACACGTCCTGGTGCAAAATAAAACTCAGGCTCTCTTCCTTCTCCAAAAATCTTTGCAAATTCTTCTCTCATTTTAGTCTGCATAATTGTAATCTCCTTATCTGCTTATATCCGCTTCACTATCAGGTATTTCCTTGATGCTGACCTAAGCATATCACGAAATATGTCTGCTGTAAATAAAATAACTTTGCAATTATTATAAATATATTGAGATTTGCCTTTTGTTTTCAAAAAAAGAACCCCGCCTAAACGGGATTCTCTTTTTTCGTCTTTTATCACAAACTAATTGTAAATCAGTCTACTTTTTTTACATCAAATGATGATGCAACACACTCTCTTGCCTCTTCAAGTGTCTTAAAGCTGCCATCCTTTAACATTTGAACCATAAGATTGCCAAGTGCTGTGCCTTCTACTGGTCCTGCGTAAACTTCTTTTCCTGTAAAGGTTTTGATTTTCTGATTTAAGAACATATCCTGACAGCCGCCGCCTACAACATGGATTCTTGTAAACTTGCGTCCAGACATTTCTTCAAGCTCTGCAACAGTATCCTTATAGCTTTGAGCAAGTGAATTGTAGATAACTACCATAACCTCACCCATAGACTGCGGAATCTTCTGGCCTGTTCTCTCACAATAATAGCGTACTGCATCTGTCATGCTCTTTGGTGCAAGGAAGCTGTTGTCATTGCAATTTACGATTGACGGGAAGCCATCTGCCTCTTTTGCCATTGCAATCAGCTCTGGGAACGTGTAGGTCTTATTGTCTGTATTCATTTCCTTGCGGACATTCTGCAGCATCCACAGACCCATGATATTCTTTAAATAACGGAAACGATAATCATAACCGCCTTCGTTTGTAAAGTTATACTTCATGCTCTTTAAGCTGCACTCTGCATACTTTCTCTCAATTCCCATAAGTGACCATGTACCTGAGCTTAAATAGATAAAGTCATCATCGTTTGCCGGAACTGCCAAAACAGCGGAGCCTGTATCGTGTGTTGCCGGAAGAATTACTTCTGTCTGGCATCCGCACTTTTTTGCAATTTCTGGCTTTAACATACCAACGCTTGTCTTTGGCATATGAAGCTTTCCAAAGATCTTAGATGGAATACCGATTCTGTCAAGCAGCTCGTAGTCCCAATCCTTTGTAACGGCATTTACAAGCTGTCCTGTCGTTGCATTGGTGTACTCGTTCATCATCACTCCGGTAAGCAGGTAGTTAAAATACTCTGGAACCATCAGATAATGCTCTGCATTCTTAATATACTCTGGATGCTCATTCTTGATTGCAAGAAGCTGATAGATAGAATTATACAGCTGCTTCTGGATTCCTGTGCGCTCATACAGCTCCTCTGGGGAGATCATTGTCTCTAAGAGTTTGTCCATATCATCTGTACGGCTGTCACGATATGCAATTGTATCTCCAAGAATCTGATTATTCTTATCAAGAAGAACAAAGTCAACACCCCATGTATCGATACCCATAGATGATGGTGCCTTGCCTGCCTTTGCACAGGCTGCAATTCCGTTTACAATTTCCTCAAACAGTCTGTCTAACTCCCAACACAGATGACCATCTCTTGTTACATTTCCATTTGTAAAACGGTACATTTCCTCAAGAATGATCTTTTCATCCTCAAGATGTGCTAAAATATGTCTTCCACTTGATGCACCGATATCAACTGCTAAATAATATTTCATTATTCATATCTCCTTTTTATATTCATGATATTGGGATCAAAAGGTATTTTGCCCCCAAACTCAAAAACCTAATCGTGCAAGCACGAACGGCTTTTGGAGCTTTTGACCCTGGTATCATATTTATTCAAAGCTTGCTGCAATGTTGCTTTGTGCCTTCGGACGGCGTCCTCTACGCGCTGGCTTTTTTGGTTCCGTTGCTTCCTCAGCTAGCTTCTCCTGCACTGGCTTTTCCTTTACTTGCTTCTCCTTTGCCGTTTTTTCCTTTACTGGCTTTTCCTCAGCTGGCGCTGCCTCTTTTTTAGCTCTTGTACTTCTTGTAATTGGCTTTCTGGCTAGCTTTGCCGGCTTTTCTTCTGCTGGCTTTTCTTCTAGCTTTTCTTCTGCTGCTAAAGCTTCTTTTTCTGTTTTCTTCTTTGAAGTTTTAGCTGTTCTTGTCTTCTTTGGCTTTACTTCATTTTCTGATGCTTCTTCCTGCTTGGGTGCTTTTTTCGTTTTTGCAGGTGCCTTTTTCTTTACTGGCTTTGTCTTAGTTTCTTCTACATGATGAATGGTCATTCCGCTTTCCACTACAGTAATAGTTGAAACTGACACTGCCGCAGCAATCTTCTTTTGAAGATCTTCCTCGCTGCTATCCTTATACTGCGCATCTGCCTTTTCAAGCTCCTTTCTGACAGACTCTGGAAGCTGTGCAGGCGGCATTACAGAAATTGGCTTATGCTGCTGAACTGGATAGATTATTGTATCAGATGCAAAATTTTCTGGTTCTTTGTTTTCTTTTTGCTGCTCTGTTTCCTGTACTGGCTCTTCTGCTGGTTCTTCCTCTGCGGATTTTTCCTGTACTAATTCTTTTGCAGGTTCTTCCTGTACTGATTTTTCTGCAGAATTTTCCTGTACTGGCTCTTCTGCAGGCTCTTCTTCTGTAGATTCTTCCTGTACTTCTTCATCTGCTGGTGCTTCTTGTATTTCTTGTTCAGCCTCTGCTTCCTGATCTGCTTCCTGCATCACCTCTTCTGCTTCACTACTTTCTTTGTCATTAACAGCCTCTGCTGCTTCTTTTACATCTTCTTTTGTTTCTGGTGCAAAATCTTCTTCTGACTCTTCTAAGTCACTGTCACCCTGAGCCTCAAGCTCTTCGCTCATTGCTGCGAGTTCTTCTTCCATTGCACGTGCACGCTCTTTTGCAGTTGCATTTTTAAAGCGGTTCTGTCTTGCATTGCCATCTGCGATTGTCGCAAAGCAGTATACATATCCGTCAAAGCGGAATGTTCTCTTCCAAAAATCTACTACGTGCTTAAATCCGTTGTCCTTACTGATAATATAGAAATAGGAATCTTTTGCTTCATGAATCAGATAGCCCAGATACGTGGACAGCTGAAAATCAAGTGCATTTTTCCCACCGCACAGAATTTTGTACTTTGATACCTGTGCCTTTGAATTAAAAATCATATCCATTGCTTCAAAAGTAATGGTGTCTGCATTGTGACTATAAAAGATCACAACGCGGTCTTCTTCGCTAAGCTGCGCAATTCCTTTAATACCTTCTGATTTGACATTTTCATAGTCAATAAGATATGTTGCCATAAAAGGTTTCTCCTTTAGCATTTATAGAGTCCGTGGTTAACCACTTCTTTCATCATATCATACAAAGAAGTCGCTTTGCAATAACATTTTTACTAATATATAATGCAATTTTTACTTTTTTCTAAAAAATGTAAATAATCTTCTATAAAAATAGTGGATATAATTTCGTTTCTTCTAAAAAAAGAGAACACATTTCTGTGCTCTCTTTTCTCTTATTTCTGTGGTTTATAGTATAATGTTCTCATTGCATTTAAGATGGCTATAACTGCAACACCTACATCAGCAAATACGGCTGCCCACATATTTGCAAATCCTGCTGCTACAAGTGCAAGAATAATAACTTTGACTGCAATTGCAAATACAATGTTCTGGTTGCAGATCTGAACTGTTCTTCTTCCTATCTGAATTACATCGGCAAGCTTTGACGGCTGATCTTCCATGATTACAATATCTGCTGCCTCAACTGCTGCATCAGATCCAAGTCCGCCCATGGCTATTCCAACGTCAGCTCTTGCAAGAACTGGTGCATCGTTGATGCCGTCTCCTACGAAGCAAACCATTCTGCCTTTTGTCTTTTTATTGCAGTAATCATTGACATAGCTTACCTTATCTGCCGGAAGCAAATCGGTGTGCACTTCATCAAGATCAAGCAGCTTTGCTGTATACTCACCTATGGCTTTTCTGTCTCCTGTCAGCATAACTGTTTTCTTTACGCCGACATGATGCAGGCGGCTGATTGCCTCTTTTGCATCCTCTTTTACTTCATCGGAAATTAAAAGATAGCCGCTGTATACGCCGTCTACTGCTGTATATACAACAGTTGCCGCTTCCTCTGGTGTCGGAACTGTCAAGCCAAGCTCTGCCATAAGGCTCTGATTTCCAGCATGGATTACATGACCACCGGCAGTTACCTTTAATCCTTTTCCTGCAATCTCCTGTGCATCCTCTACCTTTGCCAGCTCACCGCCATTTTTTTCCTTCCATGCAGATAATACAGACAATGCGATTGGATGACTGGAATACTGCTCTGCTGTAGCTGTGTTTAAAAGAAGTGATGACTCGCTGCTTCCCTCTACCGGGGCAAGCTTTGTCACACGAAATGTTCCCTTTGTCAGCGTACCTGTCTTATCAAATACCATAGTTTCTGCTTTTGATACAGCCTCTAGGTAATTGCTTCCCTTTACTAACACACCATTCTTACTTGCACAGCCAATGCCTCCAAAGAAGCTAAGCGGTACTGAGATAACAAGTGCACATGGACAGGAACAAACTAAGAATGACAATGCACGATAAATCCACTCTGCAAACGGATGACCTGGCAGGAAAATCGGAACGATCAAACCAATAAATGCTGCCAGACCGACAACAATCGGCGTATAATATCGTGCAAACTTGGTGATAAAGTTTTCTACCTTTGCTTTCTGGCTGCTTGCATTTTCAACAAGATCAAGGATTCTTGCTACAGTTGACTCACCATATTCCTTTGTGGTGCGAATCTTTAAGATATTCGTCAGATTGATACAGCCGCTGATGATCTCATCGCCAACAGATACCTTTCTTGGAACGGCTTCTCCTGTAAGAGCCTTTGTATCCTCCATGCTGCTTCCCTCTAACACAATACCATCAAGAGGAATGCGCTCACCTGGCTTTACAATGATAGTCTCGCCTACTGCAACTTCGTCTGGAAATACTTCTTCCTCAACACCATCGCGAAGAACAACTGCACTGTCAGGTCTGATATCCATTAATGATGCAACTGATTTTCTGGACTGATTTACAGCGTATGACTGGAACAGCTCTCCTACCTGATAAAACAGCATAACAGCTATTCCTTCTGTATACTCCTGCAGCGCAAATGCACCAATTGTTGCAATTGCCATCAGAAAGTTTTCATCAAACACCTGACCCTTTGTGATATTCTTTCCTGCCTTCGCTAGCACATCATAGCCAACAATCAAATAGCCAGGAATGAAAAATATAAGCTTATAAAGCTCTGGAATCGGAAGAATGACTCCGACAATCAACAGCACAAAGGCTACCACAATCTTGTAAAACTGCTTTTTTTGCTTTTTTGTCATCTTCTTTAACATAACTAAACCACTTCTTTCACTTTTTGTGTGCTTACAGAACTACTCTGCAGTCTGGCTCTACCTTTGCAATGCACTTTACTGCTGCCTGCAGTATTTCATCAAACTGGCTGTCCTCAGCATCTAAAATCATCTTCTGTGTCATGAAGTTTACAGAAACTCTCTTTACACCAGGAAGCTTCTTGATTGCCTCCTCCATCTTTGCAGCGCAGTTTGCGCAGTCTAAATCCTCTAACTCGAATGTCTTTCTCATAATGTTTGCCATCCTTTCTTTTTTGTTTTGGCGTATTGTTTCGCTCTCTTTCAATTAAACAGTTGTTTAATCGTTGATTTAACTATACCTTTTTTTGCGCCATATGTCAAGGGCTATTATTGAAATTTTTTCGCAATTATATCGTGAAATCCATTACACCGAAGGGCTAATTGACTTATCCATGAACTATAACACGTTTATTTGTATATTTTCATAATCTGATAAAAAGGGGTAAAAGAGGAGCTATGCGGATGGAAAAAAGGGCTGCTATTTACTGTCGTCTTTCCCGCGAGGATGACAATCTGGCTTGTGATGAAGTAAGCGAAAGCATTCAAAATCAGCAGAAACTACTTTGCGAATATGCGAAGAAAAATGGATTCTCTGTCTATTGTATGTATGTGGATGAAAATTATTCTGGACTTGATAATACACGTCCTGCCTTTTGCCGCATGATTGATGATGCTCGCTGTGGACGCTTTGACACGATTCTTTGCAAAAACCAGTCACGTTTTACTAGGAATATGGAAACGGCTCAGTATTATTTAAATGAATTGTTTCCTCTTTGGCATGTCCGTTTGATTGGAATTTGTGATGGTGTTGATACAAATGACATGAAAAATTTGCGGCTTCGACAGATAAATGGACTGATAAATGAATGGTACAGCGAGGATCTTTCCGATAATATTCGCCAGATTCTTCGCGATAAGATGATGCGTGGCCAGTTTATTGGCTCGTTTGCTTGTTATGGCTATACAAAGGATCCTGCCCATTTGCACAGCTTAATTCCTGATCCGCCTGCTGCCGCCGTTGTACGGGAAATTTATCAGCTTTATCTTGATGGATTTAGTCTTTCAAAAATCGCTTCTTTACTCACTAAAAAGCAGGTTATGCCGCCATGCTTTTATAAGATCCAGCAGGGCATTTTATTTCAGACGCCTTTTTCTAAAAATAAAATCACATATGAATCTGACGGCAAAATTCCAAAATGGTCTGCCTCAAGTGTACGCCATATTCTGACTAATCCCGTCTACACTGGTACACTTATTCAGGGAACTACAAAAAAGGAAAGTGCTAAGAGTAAAAAACGCATTAAGGTGTCAAGCACTGAATGGATCATTTATCCTCATGCTCATCCAGCTTTAATCAGTGAGGATATATTCTGCGAAGTCTCTTCACTATTACAGAAACGGCGAAAGAAAAATAAAAAAGTGTAACTCCTTGAGACTATGACGCATAAGATACACTGTAAATGATTTTGGAGGTATCTTTTATGAGCGATTTGGCAGCAACAAACTGCGGCGGATGCACACAGACAACTACTTCTGGCGGATGCAATTGCATGTGGATCATCCTTATCCTGTTATTCTGTGGTGGATGGAATAACAATGATGGCTGCGGATGCGGCGGCGGCAATGGCTTCTTTAACAATGGAAACGGCTGTGGCTGTGATGCCCTGATCTGGATCCTGTTACTTAGCTGCTGTGGATGCGGCTTCTGATTATCATACCACTGACATGAAAAAAGCCCCGGGCTCTGCCCGGGGCTTTCTAATGATACCAGATT
>OOCB01002851.1_pt1 | contig 18444 bp, 15 predicted proteins | sample 1671351 | NCBI WGS metagenome assembly OOCB01 (sample SAMN06348148, study PRJEB24527) | human gut metagenome | biome: human gut; feature: ankylosing spondylitis patient; material: feces | host: Homo sapiens | place: China | collected 2015-10
ACGTCTAGTATACCATATTCTTCGCGATTGAAAAATCGAGATTGCCCTTTTCCTCATTGCCGCCGATTTTCAGACACCGCAGGATATTTTCCAGCTCCTGCACCGCCTGCTCCATTTTTTCATTACAGCAAAGCGCCTTCGCCTGCGGCAGGGTTTCCTCCAGACTGCCATACAGACTCGCCAGTCCCTCCAATCTCTCAGTCAAATCCGCCGCAACGCCGTTTTCCTTACAAACTGCGCGAATCCCGTGAATATTCTTCTCGCTGATGCAATCAAGGATTCTATCCTGCTGTGCATAGGGCAAAGCAACCTCCTCCATCAGCCCTGCCACAAAGCCCATGTGGGAAACATCCAGTATATAAGCGTCGCTGATGGCTTTCAGGCTTTTCTGCGCCAGTAAAAGCACCTCCAGCGTGGCGTATGCATCCACCTCACCGATATATTCCAAGCCAACCTGCATGATTTCCTTGTATTCGCCAGCGCCCTTTCTGGCACGGTATACATTTTCGTTATAATACACGCGTTCTGCCGTATCTCGGCTTCCCTTCGTATTCTTCACGATAGAAAGGGTCACATCCGGCTTGAGTGCCAAAAGCTTGCCGTCCAGTCCCGTAAAGGTCAGGATGGCTTCGCTGTGCAGAAAACTCCTGTTCTCCGCATAAAAATCGTATTCCTCAAATTTGCTCATCTTAAATTTCCGATAGCCATATTGTTCAAATAAGGCACGCAGGCTGAAGCTGACTCGCTCCTCTTTTTTCAAAAGCATTTCTTCCGGTTTCATTCAAATTCCACACCCTTTCTGTTCTGAAAATAGTGTATCGCATTTTAACGCTTTAGTCAAGTAGAACACTAAAGCATATCCATCAAATTTTACAATATAGTCTACACGTTTTTGTGCATTCTGTCCAGTGGACATTTGTCTTTTTCCGCTTTTTCTGCAATAAAATAGGCTGTTTCTACCTATTTAATAGCAGAAGCAGCCTATTTGCCGAATCTATATCCGAAGAGCCCTTTTATTTCTCCAATTCCCGAATCAGGTTTACCATTTCAATCGCGCTGACCGCACAATCATAGCCCTTGTTGCCTGCTTTTGTGCCGGCACGTTCAATCGCCTGCTCAATGTTTTCTGTTGTCAGCACACCAAACATCACAGGTACGTCTGTTTCCAGAGAAACTGCCGCAATCCCCTTGGAAACCTCGTTGCAGACAAAATCATAATGGCTTGTCGAACCACGGATGACTGCGCCTAAGCAAATCACAGCATCATATTTGCCGCTTTTCGCCATTTTGGATGCAATCAGAGGAATTTCAAATGCGCCGGGCACCCATGCCACATGGATATCCTCCTCTGCCACATCATGCCGCACCAAACCGTCCATTGCACCGCTCAACAGCTTTGCTGTGATAAATTCGTTGAATCTTGCCGCTACAATACCGATTTTAATCTGCTTCGATACCAGTTTACCTTCAAATGTTTTCATTTTTATTCCCTCTTTTCTTTCATTTTTCCTTCATATTTCAGATTCTTTAATATTTCAGATAATGTCCCATGCGTTCCTGTTTTGTTTTCAGATAGAATAAATCATGTGTTGTTGCATCCATCTGGATAGGCACACGCTCCGTAATTTCAATCCCAAATTCCTCAAGCTGATATACCTTATCGGGATTATTGGTCAAAAGGCGCATGCTTTTTACGCCCAATTCGCGCAGAATCTGTGCGCCGATATAGTATTCTCTCTGGTCGCCCTTGAAGCCAAGGGAAAGATTCGCTTCCAAGGTATCCATTCCCTGCTCCTGCAATTCATAGGCGCGCAGCTTATTGATTAAGCCGATGCCGCGCCCCTCCTGCCGCATATAAAGCAGGATACCGCGCCCTTCCTTTTCAATCTGCGTCATAGCAGCGGCAAACTGCTGTCCGCAGTCGCACCGCAGGGAGCCGAAGGTATCCCCTGTCAGGCACTCGGAATGGACTCTGCAAAGCACATCCTTGCCATCGCCGATATCGCCCTTTACCAGTGCTACATGATGCTCGCCATTCAGCAGATTGATGAAGCCATACGCCATAAAATCACCATATTTCGTGGGCATTTTGACAGCTGCCTTCTGTTCCACCAGCTTTTCATGGCATTTGCGGTAATTCTGCAAATCCCGAATGGTAATGAATTTGATATCCCATTCCTTTGCCAGCTTCATCAGCTCAGGTGTACGCATCATGGTACCATCCTCACGCATGATTTCGCAGCACAGCCCACATTCCTTCAAGCCTGCCAGTCTGCATAAATCAACGGTTGCTTCGGTGTGCCCTTCCCGTTCCAGAACGCCGTTTTTCTTTGCCAGGAGAGGGAACATGTGCCCCGGTCTGCGGAAATCCTCAGGCTTTGCGTCCTCCGAAACGCAGGCAAGCGCTGTGATGGAGCGTTCTGCCGCAGAAATGCCTGTTGTGGTCGCCACATGGTCGATGGAAACCGTAAATGCTGTTTCGTGGTTATCCGTATTCTGCTGTACCATCTGCGGAATCCGCAATTTCCGCACATATTCCTCAGACATAGGCATACAAATCAAGCCCTTGCCATAGCATGCCATGAAGTTGATGTTTTCTGTGGTTGCAAATTCTGCCGCGCAGATGAAATCCCCTTCATTCTCCCGATCGGGATCATCTGTTACCAAAATGATTTTGCCGTTGCGCAATTCCTCCAGCGCTTCCTCTACTGTGTTAAACTGCATAATGTATTCTCCTCCTTAAAATCCGTATTTCGATAAAAAATCCATTGTAATTGTATGTTTCGGCTGCTGCTCTGCTTTCGGACAAATCAGCTTTTCTACATATTTCCCAATGATATCCGTTTCCAGATTTACCAAATCGCCTTCTCTGCGGTTCTTCAAAATGGTTTGGCTGACCGTATGCGGAATGGCAGAAATGGAAAACTCGCTTTCTCCGACCTCCGCCACTGTCAGGCTAATGCCATCAATGGTTATGGAGCCCTTTTCAACGATATATCGCATCAGCTCCGCCTTTGCCTGTATGGTATACCAAATGGCTGTATCATCCCGACGCACGCGGATCACCTTTCCCACACCGTCTACATGGCCTGCAACGATATGCCCGCCAAAGCGTCCGTCTGCCGCCATGGCTCTTTCCAGATTCACAGGCGTTCCCATTGTCAGCCCTGCCAGAGAGGAGCGGTTCAGCGTTTCGTGCATCACATCCGCCGAAAAGCCATGCGAAAACAGCTCCGTCACCGTCAGGCAAATGCCGTTGACCGCAATACTGTCACCGATTTTGGTTCCCTCCAAAACCGTATCCGCATGAATGGTCAAGACCGCAGAATGCTGTCCGTGCTTGATTCTCTCAACCCTTCCGATTTCCTCAACAATTCCCGTGAACATCTCTGCTCACCTCGCTCTCTATCAGAAAATCCTCTCCCAGAGGAATGATTTTGCTGTTCTTTAAATAAAATGCCTCTGCCGGCGTTGCAACGCCCTGTCCTTCGATGGGGGTTTTTGCCGTCCGTCCGCCAAATAATTTCGGTGCGATATATGCCTGCACCTTTTGCACAATGCCTTCCTCCAATGCTGTCCAATGGAGTGTGCCGCCACCCTCTATCAGAATGCTGTCAATTTCCTGCTCCCCTAATTTTTGCATCAATTCCGGCAAATCAACATGCCCGTTTTTTTCGTTCACCTGTAGAATTTGACAGCCTGCCGCCAGATATGCCTCCTGTTTTTTCCTATCCGCACAGCAGGTTGCAAGGATGGTCGGTATTTCCTTCGCCGTTGCAACAATTTGCGTATCCAACGGTGTGCGAAGGTGTGTGTCGCAAATAATGCGAATCGGGTTTTTTCCGCCCTCCATCCTGCAATTCAGCATGGGATTATCTGCCAGTACCGTTCCCACACCCACCATGATCGCAGTATATTTATGCCTTTGCTCTTGCACATGAGCTCTTGCCGTTTCCGATGTAATCCATTTGGATGCACCTGTGTAGGTTGCGATTTTTCCATCCATCGTCATCGCATATTTCATTACCACAAAGGGACGCTTTGTTTGAATATAGTGGAAAAACACCTCATTCAAGCGGTCACATTCCTCCTCCAGCATGTGCTCCGTTACCTCTATGCCATGCTCTCGCAAAATCCGAATTCCCTTTCCTGCCACAAGCGGATTGGGGTCTGCTGAGCCGACCACCACGCGCCGAATGCCTGCCTCCAGAATGGCATCCACACAAGGCGGCTGTCTGCCCTGATGGCAGCAAGGCTCTAATGTGACATAAAGCGTCGCTCCCTGCGGCGATTTTTTGCAATTTGCCAATGCGTTTCGCTCTGCATGCGGCTCACCGCATTTTTCATGCCACCCCTGACCGATGATTTCACCATCCTTCACAAGCACTGCCCCTACCATCGGGTTTGGTGCTGTCCATCCGAGCCCATTTTTCGCAAGCATAAGTGCAAGCTCCATATATTCTGAATCCTTCATAGAATCCCTCCAGACAGATTTCAAAAAATGCAAAATAAAAAATGCTCCGAACAGAATCGCTCAGAGCATCAGAAATACACACACCAAAAGAATCGCTGTGCCAAAATAAGAAAAGCTCCGGAATGTTCAAAAACAATCCAGAGCAGATATCTCAAAAAGGCACAGAAAAGAAACACTTTTCCTACGTTCATCCATCTTCTTTCATCCAGACTATACTGTCGGCTTCGGAGTTTCACCGAATCATGCCTTGCGGCTCGTGGGCTGTACCACCGGTAGGGACTTTCACCCTGCCCTGAAGATTCTATTTATTTACGAGACCAGTATATGCGTTTGTCAGAGATTTGTCAAGCTATTTTTTGCAAAACATATCAAAATTCTCTGTCCCCAAGAAAATTTCAGCAAAAAAAGAACACGGCTTTTCTCGTAAAAATCCACCGTGTCCCTTTTTATTTTTCCGTTACCGAAATGCTGATTGTACGCGATGCGCCGTCCTCCTCGCCTTGGAAAAACGCCTGTATTTCGCCCAGCTTGCCGACCTGCTCCAGAAAATCCGCATAATTTGCCACAGGAAGCACCGCCTGAATCACATCATCCGCACTGCTTCCCTCGTAGCCGCCGCAGTCCTCTATGCTCTTACGAATTGCCTGCAAGGCTGTCTCCTTTTTTTCCACTTGAAGTGTCATGCTGTCCGCCGCATTGCTGTCCAGCGCGCGTGTGCCGCTCATCAATGTCTCGCTGTCCATCGCATTTTCCGCTTCGCCTGCATATAAAGCTGCTTTCGGCATGGTTGCCGCTCCATCCGACCAAAAAGATTTTGCCGTTTCCTTCGGAGTTGTTTCTTTGGGAGTCGTTTCTTTGGGTGTGGTTTCTTTTGGTGCCGTTTTCTGCGAAACAGGTTTTTTTGCTTTCTTTGTTTCCTGCTCAGAAAAATCCTCCTTGGTATCGGATTTTTCCACCGCATTGTTCTCTGTCACGCTGTCCGCCGCAGTCTGTTCTGCCGCTTCCTCGCCCGTATCCGCCATCAGCGCAGTATCCTCAAACAGAATCTGCTCTATCTCCTCGTTCTGGTTCTGCCGCATTTCCAGCATCCCCCTCGTGCCGCTTGCCACCACAACCACAAGCACCGCCGCCGCGATCATGCTCATCTGCTTCCAGCCATGCTTCTTCTTTGCAGGGAAGGGCACAACCTTGCGCTCCGCCTGCAGCTTCTGCATCAGCTCTGTATGATAGCCTTCAGGGAGTTCCTCGTCAGGAAGGCTCGCCAAAGCGTTTTTGATTTCCTTCTGCTGCGCCAGCTCTTCTCTGCAAGCCGCACAGCCTTCCAGATGCGTTTCGATTTCTGCTGTTTCCTCTGCCGTGGTTTTGTTTTCCAAATACGCCCAGAGCAGCTCTTTCACTTTATCACAATTCATTGCCTTCCCTCCTTTCCTCTCTTATGACGAATAAAATGTGCATCTTGTTCCCGTAATTTTAAAATTTCCTGCTTTAATTGATTTCGCCCACGGGAAATACGGCTCTTCACCGTTCCCAACGTAAGCTCCAGAATCTCCGCAATTTCCTCGTAGGAAAGCCCCTTGATATCCCGCAGGATAACCGCCACCTTATGCTCCGGCGAAAGGCTCTCCAATGCCTGTAAAATCTCGCTTTTCTGCTCCTCTCGAAGCATGCTTTCCTCCGGTGTTTCGCCCGCATCCGCAACCTGCCGCTGCATGCTGCCTTCCTCGCCTTCCAGCTCTTCCTCTAGCGAAAAACTCTGCCTGCCCTTCCGCTTTCGCATTTCATCAATGCAGGTGTTCGCCGTAATGCGGTAAATCCATGTAGAAAACTGCGACCGCTCGTCAAAATTTCCGATATTCCGATACGCCTTCAGAAACACCTCCTGCGAAATATCCTTCGCATCCTCGCTGTGGTTCATCATGCGCAGTGCCACGTTATAAACGATCTTTTCGTGCTGTAAAATGAGTTCCTCAAAGGCGTGCATGTCCCCCTGCTTCGCCCTCTTGACCAATCGTACCTCGTTCTGGTCGGTCATAAACGGTTCACCTCCGTAGGCCGTGCCGATTCTCTCTTTTTTCCAATTTTTTTCAAATCACTGCCGAATATGAAAAAAGAGACGAATCATATTCGTCTCTTAAACTGCCATCGAGGCGACAGGATTTGAACCTGCGACCTCTACATCCCTAATGTAGCGCTCTACCAAGCTGAGCCACGCCTCGATATTTTTTACCGCTTCTGTTCAGCGACTTTTACATATTACCACAGGATATTCTTTCTGTCAACAACAGATTTTATATTTTTTCAAAATGTATCCAAAAAAATCCCTTTTATAGAAAAATCCACCGAACCTTCCGCAAAATCATTCGGTGGATTTCTGTTTTTATAACAAATGCAGCCGTCTGCAAACGCGAATCAGCTTGCCGCCGCCGGGTACTGTCTGCAAGTCCTCCTCCACGATACCCTTGATGAGCAGCATCACCAGACCATACACCGCAACCGCAATGCAGATTGCAAGCAGTGTCGCGATGGTGTTGCTCTGCAAAAGCTGATAGAACACATGATAGCTGCCAAGTGTTGCCGCCGCCATGGCAGCAGAGCCGATAATCGGCTTGAGAAAGCTGCCCATGATATCGAATTTCGTTCCCGTCAGTCTGCTCAGCATGATTACATCAAAAACGCCTGCAACCAGATAGCAGCCCGTTGTGGAAAGCACTGCCCCCAGAACGTTAATAGAAGGAATCCGAATCAGAACCACGTTCAGAATCACCTTTGTAATGGCACCCAGAATCGCACCGACCACGGGCACCTTAATATGTCCAATCCCCTGCAAAATCCCCGTAGAGGTCTGGCAAAGCGCAAGGAAGATAATCGAAACGCCACCAACCGTCAGCAGTGTACCGCCGTCGCTTGCACTGGGGAACAGCATGTGGATAATCTGCGGCCCAAGCGCACTGATACCAACCGCCGCAGGCACAGAAATAATCATGGAAATGCGATAGGTCAGCGTCATTTTTCTGCGTACCTGCTTCCGCTCCTTCAATTTTACCGATGTGGCAATGCTTGGCAAAGCCGCTGTTGCAACCGCCGTAGAAATCGTAACAGGCAATGTGGTCAGCGTAACATATTTCCCCGAAAGCTGTCCATACAACGCTCTTGCATTCTCTTCGGAAAATCCAATCTGCTGCAAAATTCTTACCACCATCCCCATATCAATCAGGTTGGTAATGCTGAATACCGCCGTACCTGCGATGATGGGCCATGCCGTCTGCAAAACTCTGCCTATCAGCTCACGCTTCGATTCCTCGTAGGGCTGCTTGCATCGCTCTGCTCTCCAAAGCAGATACGGGCGAATCAGACAGTAGGCAAAGACCACCACAACCAGGCCTGCCAAAGCGCCAATGCCCGTCCCCATCGTACCACCGGCAGATGCCAGAGGAATGTTCTTCGTCATCCCTTCCGGAATATTGATGCTCATAAACACCCATGCCAGATACACACTGAAAAAGGCGTTGAACACCTGCTCTACAATCTGAGAAATCGCGGTCGGCACCATGGTACGCATCCCTTGGAAATATCCGCGGAATACGGACATGATAGCAACAATCACCAAGGTCGGGCAAAGCGTCAGCAGGGAATAATAGCTGTCCGCAATGTCAATCATATCTGCCAGTCGGTGTGCGCCAAGTCCCATCACAATCGCAAAGAACGTGCCAAAGCAGGTGGAAATCACCAATGCCGCCTGAAAGACACGATGCGCATTTCGGTATTGCTTCAGTGCGATTCTCTCGGAAACCAGCTTAGAAATTGCCGCAGGCAGCCCCGCCGAGGATAAAATCAGCAGGAAGGTATAAATATAATAGCCGCCGCTGTAAATCGCATTCCCCTCGTCCCCAATCATGTTGGTTAAGGGCCAACGGTATATAAAGCCCAAAAAACGTACCAGCAGGCTGGCTGCTGCCAGAATTGCCGCCTGTTTTACGAAGCCGCCGCCCTTTTTCTTCGCTTTTGCCGCCATGGTGCACCTCTTTCCAAAAAATCCTAATCAGAACCGCTTCTTAGCTGTTTGCGCGGTTTTTCGCCTTTCTGCGCTGGGTATTATCCAGAATCTTTTTCCGCATACGCAGATTCTGGGGGGTTACCTCCAGCAGCTCATCATCACTGATAAATTCCATGCACTGCTCCAGAGACATCGTGATATGCGGTGTCAGCTTCAGCGCATCATCGGAGCCGCTCGCACGGGTATTTGTCAGCTGCTTTTTCTTACATACGTTGATATCCATATCATCCGCACGGGCATTTCTGCCGACAACCATGCCCTCGTAAACCTTTGTGCCTGCGCCGATGAACAGATCCCCACGTTCCTGCGCGTTATACAGACCATAGGTGATGGCTTCGCCGCTTTCAAACGCAACCAGAGAGCCCTGCGAACGGGTCACGATATCCCCCTTATAGGGTTCGTAGCCGTCAAACAGGGAGTTCATAATACCATTGCCCTTGGTATCTGTCATAACTTCACTGCGGTAGCCAATCAGACCTCTTGCAGGAATAGAAAATTCCAGTCTGGTATAGCCGCCCTTTGCAGGATACATATTTGTCATTTCGCCCTTTCTGCTGCCCAGCTTTTCGATAACATTGCCGACAAATTCCTCAGGAACGTCAATCGTTACCGCCTCCATAGGCTCGCATTTCTTGCCGTTAATCTCTCTGAACAGCACCTCCGGCTTGGACACCTGAAATTCGTAGCCCTCTCTGCGGAGTGTTTCGATCAGAATGGAAAGATGCAGTTCCCCTCTGCCGGAAACCTTCACGCTATCCAGATTATCCGTATCCTCTACACGCAGGCTGACATCTGTATTCAGCTCCTTGAACAGTCTGTCACGAATCTGTCTGGAGGTAACATATTTCCCCTCCTGCCCTGCGAAGGGGCTGTCGTTTACAGAGAAGTTCATTGCCAGTGTGGGTTCGGAAATCTTCACGAAGGGCAGAGGCTCCGGCTTTTCGGGGGAACAGATGGTATCCCCGATCATAATATTTTCAATGCCGCTAAGCGCAACAATATTGCCGACGCTCGCTTCCTTTACCTCTACTCTCTGCAAGCCCTGAAATTCGTACAGCTTTGTGATACGAACCTTTTTCTGTGTTTCCGCATTGTGCATATTCAGAACGACAACCTCGTCATTGACGCGCAGTACGCCGTTTTCAATCTTACCGATGCCGATACGACCCAGATATTCGCTGTAGTCAATCGTGGAAATCAAAGCCTGTGCAGGCGCATGCACGTCCCCTGTGGGAGCAGGAATATGGTTGATGATTGCTTCAAACAGAGGCTTCATATCGCCCTCTCTTGCAGAGGGATCCTCGGAGGCATAGCCGCCTCTTGCGGAAGCGAACACAAAGGGGGAATCCAACTGGTCTTCGTTTGCATCCAGCTCCATAAACAGCTCCAGAACCTCATCCACAACCTCATCAGGGCGTGCTTCGGGTCTGTCCACCTTATTCACGCAGACAACAACAGGGTGATTCAGCTCCAATGCCTTGCGCAGAACGAATTTTGTCTGGGGCATAGGACCTTCAAACGCATCCACCACCAGCACAACGCCGTCCACCATTTTCAGCACACGCTCTACCTCGCCGCCGAAATCGGCATGTCCGGGGGTATCAATGATGTTGATTTTGGTATCACCATAGTTTACGGCTGTGTTTTTGGAAAGAATGGTAATCCCTCTTTCCCGTTCAATGTCGCCGCTGTCCATGACTCTTTCCTGTACCTCCTGATTGGAACGGAAGATACCGCTCTGTCTGAGCAGCTGATCCACCAATGTGGTTTTGCCGTGGTCAACATGGGCAATAATCGCTACATTTCTGATATTTTCAATATTCTGACTCATTTAGAATTACTCCAATCGTTTCAAGTTTTTCTTTTACATTATCTTCTGTGTGACACTTAATTGTAGCACACCATTTTCTCGGATGCAACGATTCCAAAGAAAAAAACGCCTCCATCTGCCGATAATTCCCAAAAAAATACACTTTTCGGCATAAAGAAAGACTCTCCTAACGGAGAGCCTCTTTGTTGCATAACCAAGCTCAAATATATGTCTGAATGCTTTCGCACTTAGGTCAAATAAATAGAATCGATTAAGCACGTGTTACGTTTGCAGCCTGAGGGCCTTTTGCACCCTGTACTACTTCAAATTCAACTTCCTGGCCTTCTTCCAGTGTTTTGTAGCCTTCAGCCTGAATTGCGGAGAAATGTACGAATACATCGTCTTCACCAGGTACGGAGATGAAACCAAAACCTTTTTCTGCGTTAAACCATTTTACTGTACCTTTTTTCATTCTTTAAAATCCTCCTACTTGAGATAGATAAAAATTTGTTACAGTTTGATATTAGCATAAATTTCCGTCAGTGTCAATCCGATTTCCAGTGAATCACTTGGGATTCGCTCGACATTCCCTTACATTTTTCCGTAATTTTCATCCTCCTGCAGGGCTCCGTTCTGGATTGCCATCCGCGCCAGCTCGTCGCATCTTTCGTTGCCGGGGTTATCCGCATGCCCCTTCACCCAAAGGAAGGTCACCTGATGCTTTTCCAGCAGCAAAAGCAGCCGCTCCCAAAGGTCAACATTCGAAGCCTTCTCCTTTTTGTTCCGCATCCAGCCGTTCTGCTGCCATTTCACAACCCAGCCCTTTTCTATCGCATCCACCACATACTTCGAGTCGCTGTAGAGGTTCACCCTGCAAGGCTCCTTCAATGCTTCCAATCCTTTGATAACCGCAAGCACCTCCATGCGGTTGTTTGTTGTCAGACGATAGCCTGCGGAAAGCTCCTTTTTCGCACTGCCATACAGCAGCACAACGCCATAGCCACCGGGGCCGGGGTTGCCCGAACATGCGCCGTCCGTATAAATCGTCACTGTTTTCATTCGGTTTCCTCCTTCAAAAATGCCGCGCCAATCAACAAATCCTCTTTTGTCGTGATTTTGATGTTGCGGTAGCTGCCCATGATGACCTGCACAGGATAGCCGCTGTGCTCCGCAACAGAGGCATCATCCGTTCCCAGAAAGCCGTCCGCCTTCGCTTTTTCGTATGCCGCAAGGATTTCCTTTCTGCGGAAGGTCTGCGGAGTCTGTATCTGCCGGAGGGTGCTTCTGTCCGGCGTGGCAATCGCAAAGCCCTCCGCATCGCATACCTTAATCGTATCCTTCGCAGGCACGCCTGCCACACAGCCGCCTGTCTCCTTTGCCGCCGCAATGGAGCGTTCCAAAATTTCCTCCGTCACAAACGGACGCACCCCGTCATGAATCAGCACAATTTCCGTATCCTGCGGCACCTGCTGCAAGCCAAGGAAGACAGAATCCTGCCGTTCCCTTCCCCCCTCCGTTACGGAAATGATTTTCTTCCAGCCGTATTCCTGTGCCATCTGCCGCACATCCTGCAGGGCATCTCCTCCTGTCACCAGAATGATATCCCGAATACACGCCGCTTTTTCAAATTTTTCAACCGTATGTGCAAGAATTTCCTTTCCGCAAAGGGGCAGAAACTGCTTGCTGATTTCCGTTCCCATGCGTCTGCCCTTTCCTGCCGCCACAATCACAGCCGTACTGATGCTCATCTTTTTTCCTCCCGATTCAGCAAAAATGCGAAATCAAACAGGCTGATTTCGCACTTTTGCTCTCTTTATTTATGTCGCAGCAATCATTTTTGTAAAAATCATACGTCCTGCCGCTGTCTGCAATACGCTCGTTACAATCACCGTAATTGTCTCACCGATGTGCTTACTGCCGCCGTCTACCACAATCATCGTGCCATCATTCAGATACGCAACGCCCTGTCCTGCTTCCTTGCCGGCCTTGATGATGGTAACCACCATTTCCTCTCCCGGCAAAACCACAGGCTTCACCGCATTGGAAAGCTCATTGATATTCAGCACACGCACACCTTGAAATTCCGCAACCTTATTCAAATTGAAGTCATTCGTCACCACAAAGGCATCCATGCTGTCCGCCATTTTCAGCAGCATAGAATCCACCTCCATCTGCTGACCGGGATGAAAGCTCTGAATTTCTACAGGGACTGCCAGCTGCTTCTGAATTTCGTTCAAAATATCCAGACCTCTGCGCCCTCTTTGACGCTTCAGGCTGTCCGCAGAATCCGCAATATGGCGCAGCTCCTCCAGAACAAAATCAGGGATGATGATTTTCCCTTCGATAAAGCCTGTTTGCAGCAAATCCAGAATTCTTCCGTCAATGATAACACTGGTATCCAGAATTTTCGGTCTGCCGTAAATGGAATCCTCCGCCGTGCTGGGAGGGGTTGTCATCAGCACCTCCTTCAGCGTGCGCACGTTCACATCATCCTTCTTTCTTCTGGCAACGCGAATCCCCAGAATCCCGAACAGGATGTTCAACAGCACCACGATAAACGTGCCCAGTGCGCCAAAGCCATTGAATGCCATGCCGATGAGGTTCGCTAGAACCAGCCCGACAATACAGCCGATAATGGAAAGAGAAAGCTCCTTCAAATTCATTTTGGAAAGGCGTTCCTCTGTCTGGTTCAGCCGTTTCAGGAGCAGACCTGCCAATGGCGTAGCAAATAGAAAATAAAATATAAGTCCGACAATTACCGCTATCACCGTAGGTACATATACCGGCAATTTATGCTGAAATTTGAATAAGTCCATAAAAAGCACTACATGCATTAACGCATAGGTCGCCGCTGTTGCAATCAAGCTCATAATCAGCTCTAATACTCGTTTCATGTTTTCACCTCCTTTTCTTTTTTTCGGAAAATACTTTCCGTTATTTAAGTCTATCGTATTTTTTCTTGTTTGGCAAGGAGTTCTTTCCGTTCTCTCCCGTTAAATTCCCATACAGAAAATCCTGTCATTTTTTCTGCAAAAAAGCAGCAGAGGTGCAGTGTTTTCATGCACAAACAATATTTTGTGGTTTTTTATACTACATAATGTGTTTCTGATGTTGAAATTTCCGTTCCGATTTGTTATAGTATAGCAAAACCACCGCGGAAGACTGTTTCCGCAGAATCATTTGAATGTCTGAAGGTAAGGAGAGAATAGTATGGCAGAGTATCAAATTTTCAGCGATGGTGCCTGTGATATCGGCTTTGCAAAGGCAAAGGAATTAGGAATCGGGCTGATTCCCTTTTATATTTCGATTGACCATGAAACTTATTATAAGGAAATTCAAGAAATCTCTTTAGAGGAATATTTCCGCTATATGACAGAAGAAAAGGGCTACCCCAAAACCTCCCTGCCCTCCATTCAGGATTATATGGATGCCTTCCGTCCTGCCCTCGAAGCAGGCAAGGACATCATCTGCATCACCATGACGCGCACGCTGACCGCCTCTCTGGAATCTGCGGTAACGGCAAAATCCATGCTGGAGGAGGAATTCCCTCATGCGCAGATTCACGTCATCAATTCCTGGGTGGCAACAGGCGCGCAGGCCCTGCTGCTGATGGAAATGGCGCGGATGCAGAAGGACGGAAAATCTCTGAATGAGGTGATTACATACGCGGAAAAAGCAAGAGAGGATGCCCGTATTCATTTCATGGTCGGGGATTTAAGCTATCTTGAGATTGGCGGACGCATCGGCAAGGTTGCTACCATTTCCGCAGGACTTCTGAAAATCAAGCCCATCATCATTTTAAAGGGCGGCGAAATCAGCGCAGGCGGTATCTGCCGTGCCAGAAAAAAAGGACTTACACAGATTGCATCTATCACCGCAAAGCATTTCAAGGAAACCGGCGAAAATCCCGCACATTATATCGCAATGCCCGGCACAAATACCATTTGGGACGATATGGACAGCTTTTACACTCTGCTGCAGGAAACGGTTCCCGGCATGGAATTCCTGCCTCCCTTCCAGATTGGCGCGACTATCTCCACTCACACCGGCCCGGGGACAACAGGCTTCTGCTTCGTCAAGAAATACGAATACTATAATATATAAGGCAAAAACACAAAAACAGATAAAAACAGACATCCCGTCAGGAAGGTGCGCCCACCTGTGACAGGATGTCTTTTTCTTTTGTTTATTTGAAGTCCGCAAGAGAAATGCCGATTTCCCGTAAAATCCCCTTCAGATGCTCCATTTTTTCTTTTGTGGGGGTTCCAAATGCGGCATCGGGCAAATCCATCCCCAGTGCCTCATATTTCCCAAAGCCAAATTTATGATACGGCAGAAGCTCCATTTCGGCATGCGGCAGATATTTCTTCACAAATTCGCCGCTTTTACGGATATTTTCCTCATCCGCATTCACGCCCTCAATCGTCGGAATCCGAATGACCACTCTTGCCGAAAGCTCCGCCAGCTGCTTGATATTTTCCAGAATCCGTTCATTGGGAACGCCCGTAAATTTTTCATGCAGGGCAGAATCCATGTGCTTCAAATCCATAAAAATCAAATCCATCCGTTCCAGAGAGCTGCGTACCCTTTCAAATTCAAAATAGCCGCAGGATTCTATATCCAGACTGAAGCCCATATCATACAGACGGGAGGAAAGATACTCCAGAAGCTCAGGCTGCGCCGTTGCTTCGCCGCCGGAAAAGGTAATGCCGCCGCCGGAATTGCGGTAAAAAAGCTGATGCTTTGCCGCTTCCGCAATGATTTCATCCGCATCCGCCAGAGAAACAAGTGCTTTTCTTGCCCCCTTGGGACAAGCCGCCACACATGCGCCGCAGCTGACGCATTCTTCCCGTTCTGCATTCAGGTCAATGCCGATTCCCTTGGGACAGACCGCCGCACATGCGCCGCAGCCGATGCACAGCCTTGCATAAAAGCCGACAACAGGGTGCTGCCTCAGTCCCTCCGGATTCGCGCACCATTTGCAGTGCAGCGGACAGCCTGCCAGAAAAATCGTGGTACGAATCCCATCCCCGTCATTGACGGAAAACGGCTGCATCTGCATCAGATAACCCTTCATAGCCATTCCCTTTCTTTCTTTTTCATCGACAGCCGCAGACGCTTTGCATCTGCGGCAATTTTTCTGTCTTAAAATTCCTCGTGTGCATTTCTTGCCATGATGGAATCCTGCATGGATTTCGACAGATTGACAAACTGCGTACTGTAACCTGCTACACGAACCAGCAGGTCTCTGTAATTTTCGGGGTGTGCCTGTGCATCCTTCAGCACCTCGTTGGAAATGGTGTTGAACTGTACATGGAATGCGCCCAGCGCGAAATAGGACTGGAGCATTGCGCCGAGGTTTGCGCGCCCTCTCTTTGTTGCAACCAAATCATGATTCAGACGCAGGTTCAGCAGTGTGCCGCCGCTGTGAATATCGTGATTCAGCTTTGCGGAGGAACGCAGTGCCGCAAGGCAGGTAGAGGTATCTGTGCCGGTATAAGGGGAAACGCCCTCGTTGATGGGGTCCTTCGCCCTTCTGCCGTCGGGGGTTGCACCAAGCACCTTACCGGTCGGCAGGTAGTTGGAAATACCCATGAACGCCGTTACGAAATGATGCCCGTAGATATCCTTATATGCGGTAACATCATGATAGAAATAATCTGCCAGCTTCTTCGCAATGCTGTCTACATAATCATCATCATTGCCATATTTCGGCACTGCCTGCGCCTTTGCACGCAGGGCATCATAGCCCTCCCAGTTGTTGTTCAGTGCATCAATCAATTCGGAAAGCGTTACGCTCTTTTCTTCAAATACCAGCTTTTTGATAACCGCCAGAGAGTTTGCCGTAACGGAAAGCCCAACACCTGTGAATACGGGCCCGATGTTGTACTTTGCGCCGCCGTCCACCAGATCCTTGCCATTTTTCACGCAATATTCATTGCAGGCGGACAGGAACGGACGGGGTGCCTGTTCCTTATGGATTTTCTGTGCAGTCAGCAGGCTGATTACGCCATGCTTTACCATATAGGAGAACTGTCTGAACAGTGCAGCCTCGATTTCCTCATAGGAGGTAAAGGTTTTCGGGTCTTTTTCGGGCAGGGCAACCTGCTCACCTGTCAGGCGGCTCTTGCCTTCATTCAGTGCAAACTCCAGCGCCGCCGCAAAGCTGATATTGCAGGAGGAGGTCCATTCAAAGGTCTTTCTGGAATGAGGCACCACGCAGCCGCAGTTATTCCAATCTCTTGCGTCCTCAGGCTCATAGCCCAGATTGCGGAGCATTTCGTAGCCTGTTCTGTCGCTATGGATGGCAGGGAAACCACTGCCTGTGGAAACAAGGTCTGTCACCGCCTCCATGAATGCGGGAGGACAATCCGCATGGATACGGCAGCTCAGGGTCGGCTGATGGCATTTCGTTTCCTTCGTTGCCTGAATTGCCATATAGGAAATATCATTTGTGCCGTCCCTGCCGTCCTTTGTGGTGCCGCCGACGGTCAGATTTTCAAAGTTCGTATAGCCTGCGAAGAAGTCCGCCGTGTTTGCGGAAATCGTCCAAGCCCATTCGCTGTATTTCAGCCACAGGCACTCTACCAACTCCAGTGCGGTATCATAATCAATTTTGCCTGCATCCAAATCTGCTTTATAATAAGGATAGATATACTGGTCGAAGCGTCCGGGGTTCAATGCCAGAGGGTTTTCGGAGATAATGCCGCCCAGCTGGACGAACCATGTGAACTGGATTGCCTCGCGGAAGGATTTCGGGGGATTTTCGGGAACGGCTTCACAGACTGCCGCAATTTCCAGAAGCTCCGCCTTTCTCGCTTCGTCCTTTTCCTCTGCCGCCATTTCTCTTGCCTTTTCGGCATATCTGTTTGCCAGACGGACGATACCATCGCAAACCAGAACGATGGAGCGATAGAAAGTCAGCTTATCCTTTTCTTCGGGGATGGCTTCGTTCAGCTCTGCCATGTAGCTCTCCGCTTCTTTTTTAATGCCGCCGAAGCCCTTGGGGAACAGCTGATCCACATAGTCGGGGGACATTTCACCGATGCCGTTGCGCCATTTGGAGTCGGTATCCACAAAGCCCGTATCTACGCCGATTTTCTTTGTTTCCTCGGAGGTGCGCGCCAGAAAAGCATCCTCAACGGATTTGCCCTTCCAGTAAGGGAAGATATTTTCTCTGATATAGGCTCTCTGCTCGTCCGTCATTTCATAGGGGTCCTGCGGACGGCTCGGAAAGTTATCCATTTCATCATCGACCCATTTCCACGCAAATTCGGGTGTCAGAATACCGCATTTGCGATATTCGCCGCTTGCGCCGACAATCAGCTCGCCCTCAAAAATATTGACGCAAAGCTCATTACAGGTATCATAAAACGCCTGTGCGGTACGAATCTGCGCAGGCATGCCTTCCGTTCTTTTGAAGGATTCTGTCCAGATTCTTGCGCGTTCATAGGAAATGGACGGCTTGGTATTGATATAGTTCTGACGGATTTTCTCAATTCTGGGTGTAATGCTCATCTGATTCACCTAGCCCTTTCTTCGCTTCGGCGCAAAAAATCCGTTATAACGGTTACTTTTTATTTGTCATAATAAATGACCATACAGATTTTTGTCTTCTGCGTGCCGGGACATTCATAAATATGGGGCTTATTGGCAAGATAGCGAATCCCTTCGCCCGCCTCTACCACATATTCCACACCATCCACGGTCAGCCGCAGTGCGCCTTCAAAAACAAGTACAAATTCTTCTGTTCCATCCTCATGAGGAACAGATTCCGAGCGAGTGCCCGGCTCCAGCTCAATGCTGAGCATTTCGAATCTTCTTTCTGCATCGTAGGGGAAAAAGGGAAACAGCCGAAACCGCCCCTCATCGCTCAAAAGCGGGGAAACCTCGCCCCTTCGGATGAGTTGGGTTTCTGTCTGCCTGCCCTCCAAAAGGGCGGTAAAGGAAATATGCAGCCCGGTCGCAATCTTCCAGAGCGTTGCCACCGTGGGGCTGGATTCCCCTCTTTCTATCTGCCCCAGCATGCTTTTGCTGACTCCCGTCTGCTCTGCCATGCTGTCAAGGCTGAGTTTCTTTTCCTTCCGAATCTGTCTCAGATTTTCC
>OOCB01002858.1_pt1 | contig 18387 bp, 10 predicted proteins | sample 1671351 | NCBI WGS metagenome assembly OOCB01 (sample SAMN06348148, study PRJEB24527) | human gut metagenome | biome: human gut; feature: ankylosing spondylitis patient; material: feces | host: Homo sapiens | place: China | collected 2015-10
CATCGGTCCGCGCTTCGCGCGGGTGCCTTATATCCCCGCCGTGAACGGCGGGGCTTTACGGCACGTCGGGTAACAAAAAATCAAAAGGCGACCTCCGGTCGCTTCCCCGCCGGAATCCGTCCGGCGGGTTTTTCTTTTTTCAGGATCGGACGCGGGATCGAGGTCGCCCCCCTTCGCCCTTCCCGCACCGCGCGGCTCCCAAGCGGCGGCAATGTTGGCGAACCCCTGTTTTCCCGCTCCGGGTTACGATTCGAATGAATCGTGAGGAATCTGTTCGGCAACTCTTGCTCGTCTTCGACCCAATAAACATCCCTTTGTTCGAGGAATCATGAGGAGGAACCATGACAGCTGAAAAAGTGCCCGAGCGGGTTTTGGCGAAGTTCAAGAGATGAGGTTTCACCCGTTGCGAAATCGTCGGCAGTTGGAAGGGTTTTGTTGTTTGGGGCCCGTTGCCCGATTCAGTCCTCGGCTTGCCGTGCACGGGTGCTCCGTTTTTCGCGATCGACGACGGCGAACGAGCGAGAGGTTCAAGCTCCGACGAGGGATTCGAACTACTTGACCACTTCGCTCTCGTCAGGAGTAAGGGGCTTCGCAACCTCGTCGCCCGCGACAGGCCCGTCGGTTGCGAAGAAGATCGAAGGCGCCAAGATTTCGACTTTCAAGAGCGAGGGGCGGAACGCGGCCGGAGCCCCGCGCCGGCATCCGTCTCTCTTCAGGTATCTCTGCCGCTTCATACGTTCCGGCACCGATAGCGCTCCCCGGCATTCCGGCATAACCCGAGATGTCCGCAGCCGGAGGGAAGCGTCCCGATCATGGAAGCGACGAGCTCGGGAATCTCCGTCGAATCCACGTATGTTTCCGCGCACTGCGGCGGGCAGATCGTTTCCGACTCCGACAAAACCGCGTCTGCAGCTCGAGTTTGGACGTCGACCGAGACGCAGATGCCGGAGAGCTCGCCCCGGGACCTCCGGTATTTCCGCGAGATCGGCAACGCAATATTCGCGCGATCACCAATGTGAGAGTTGCATTAAAAAGGTTGTTTACTTTCGGGAGGGGTCGATTTTGTCCGGTTCGCTTCGTAAAATCAAATTAAAAGTCGGCTTCCGACCGTCTCATCGAAGGAGGTGCCTTATGCTTTTCCGATCGAAACTTCGGGCTTCCGTTCGTTCTTGCGACTCGTTGAACGTGTATCCGCTCACTCGCGTGGCGGCTGCGGTTGCCGCGCTCGTCGTCGCCTACGCGGAACCGGCCGGGGCGGCGGTCTTCACGACCGGTATTACCGGGAGTGAAACGGGTTACGAATCCGTTCGCACCGCGGCCGAGGACGGCACCATCGTCTATAACTTCGCTGACGGCGACCGGATCGAACTTTCCGACCCGAGCGTGGATTCTTCGGTTGACGCGTCGAATGGTACTCGCCTTGAACTCAACGGCTCCCTCGGAATCCGCCATGTGCGCCGCGCGCCTCGGGCTTTCGATTCGTCGTACGGCCTTTTTGCAGAGGGAATCGGCTCTTCCATCGTAACGGACGACCTTACGCTCGACATTCGCCATGAAGCTTACGTCGGAGCGCCCATCTCCTTCATTGCCTACGCGACCGGTATTTACACAGACGGCGGATCCGTTGCAGCCGGGAATATCGACGGCACGATTTGCGTAGCGGCGGACCGTTCTGCCGGAGACGGTTTCGCGACGGTGAACGCACTGAGTGTTGTGAACGACGGACGACTCGTCGTCGACGGGGATGCCGACTTCATGCTTTCCGCTTCGGCTTCGGCGGGGCAAGCGTCGATTACGGGTCTTTCTCTGAATCGCTCTTCCTACGACGCGCGGAATTACGCCTCCATCGGGGGCCTCCTCCGTGTAACCGGAAGTGCGGTGATCGGTGAGGGGGATTACTCGAGCTTCAGTGATGCCGATGCCGCCGGAATTTTGGTTAACTCGAGCGGGGAGATGCTCGTCGGGCGTTTGGAGACCGATCTCAAGGCCGTCACCGAGGCCCGGGTCGGTCAAGCGGAGGCCACCGGCATCGGCGTTTCGGCCCTCTCCGATGAGGGAATGCTCGTTCAGGTCGGCTCGGCGGACATCCGAGTTTCGGCCCGAAGTTCCGGAGGCGGTGAATCGGCCGCATTCGGCATTACGTCGAATTCCGGTGCGGTCGTTCGTCTCGGCGACAGTGCAATTTCCGTGACGGCCGTTTCGGAAAGCTCGGCGAAGGCCTACGGCCTCTATACCAACGCGGGTACGATCGATCTCACGAGCGGTTTCGTCACGATAACGGTTCTCGGTGAATCGACGGGCTCGGCTAGGGTCGACGGGGTTTTAGTCGACAGCGGCACCGTTCGGATCGGCTCCGGAAACATCTCGGCCGTTGCTCTCGCGGGTGAGAACGGTATGTCGCGGGCGCTGGTCGCTCAGTACGGCACCACGATCGACTACGCCGGCGGGCATCTTTCGGCTACTTCCGACGGATGGCAGGCCGTGGGTCTCTATGCCGACGGCGGAACGATCCGCACCGGCAGCTTCACGGCTGAAATCGGCAACATGCAAGCGGGTGAAAATCGTACGAATACGCCGCGAACCGTCGGGATGTGGCTCAGTGATCATGATTCGTCCGTTACCGTTGAAGGCGACGCCGATTTTACGATGACTTCCTCGGGGAGTCGCGACCTCCTGATGTCGACGGGTGTGGCCTTGGGCGGAGAGGTGATTGACGAATTCCATAAGTTGACCGTCACCGGAGAGCTTTCCGTCAAGTCCGCCGTCACGCCTCTCGACGACGCGGTGCCCGACGCGTGGATTTTCTCTCGGGGCCTGTACGTCGATTCCGGAGTCGCCGTCGACATCGGTTCGATGCGGCTCGACCTTTCGGCTGCGGCCCGTGCCCCCGAACAGTACGCCGAGACGACGGGCATCGACTGCTGGTCCGAAAACGGCTTGTCGACGATTCGCATCGGCGACGTCGACATTCGGCTTTCGAGCATCGGCGAGAACGGTGCCGAAACCGGGAGTTACGGGATCTATGCCACGGCCTTGGCCGACGTCGAACTCGGCGCAGGCGACATCCGTACCTTCGCTTCGTCCGACGGCATAGCTTATGCCGTCGCCATCGACTCGGAGGGCGGACGAATCACGAAGGGAGCAGGTACGCTTGCGGCCGTCTCGGACGGCGAGGCGTACGGCATCTATGCGGCAAAGGGCGGCTCCGTCACCTATGCCGGCGGAACGGTTTCCGTCGAAAGCTACGGGACGGCGGCGCCCGGTTCAAGTGGTACTCTGCGAGCTGCGGGCATTCTCGGGCTCGAAGGTTCGACCGTTACGCTCACGGGTTCGACGTCGATTGATGTTCGGGGTCCGAATGCCGCGGCCGCAATGCTTGAAGGGTCGACGCTCACGGTGGCAGGCGACCTCACGGCCGCCTCTTCGGGTGTCGGTCTTTCCATGGATCCGACTTCAACGCTCGTTGTTGCCGAAACGGGCTCCGTCACCTTCGACTCGGTTTCAAGCTCCGGCACCACCCGCCTTGCGGCGGGCTCGAGCCTTACCGTAACGGGTGAAAGCGACGTCGCGGCCAACACGCTCGGTTCGATCGAAGCGACGAACGCCCGCATCAATGTGGGCGCCGGCAGCTACGCGGTGACGTCCCTTTCGGGTACCGGAAACACGCTCCGATTCACGAATCTCGCGGACAATACGGGGGTCGTGTTCGACGCCCCCGTCACGGATCTTTCCCTGGCCGCAGCCGGCACCGCGAACGACCAATTCGCTTCGCCCGACGATGCGGCTCGGGCGGTGCTTGAAGCCGTCACCTTCACCGATCCCGCCACGACGCTCGGTGCGACCGATCTCGTCGTGGAGGAAGGGGCCGTCAACGACGGCCTCACGGCCCGCGTCGGTGAAGACGGGACCCTCTCGAGCGTTCGCGTAACGGAAAACACGAAGCTCTCGGCGCTTGGTTCGCTCACTCTGCTCGGCGCTTTCCAATGGCGTCACGACATGACGGACCTCTCGCGTCGCGCGGGCGAATTGCGTGACGCACCTCAAGGGGTCGGGACTTGGGTTCGCGCCTACGGGACGAATCTCTCCTACGGCGGCGTCGACAATACCAACTCGTCGATTCAGGTCGGTGCGGACACGGACGCGGGCGGCGGTTGGAAGCTCGGTGCGGCCTTCTCCTACACCGACGGATCGAGCGATCTGGCGGGCGGCTCCGCCGAGTCTGACGCCTACGGTTTGGCGCTTTACGGCACGTACTTGAAGGAGAACGGCGCCTTCGTCGACCTCATCGCCAAGGTGAGTCGCCTCGAATCCGACTTTACGATCCGCGAAATGACGGGCTCGATCGACAACAACGCCTGGAGCGTGAGCGTCGAGGCGGGTCACCGTTTTGCGTTTGCCGATCGGGCCTTCGTCGAGCCGCAACTCGCCCTCACCTACGGACGCGTTTCGGGCGACGACTTCGTGACCGGAAACGGCGTTCGGGTACAACAGGACGACTTCACGTCGCTCGTCGGTCGCGCGGGCGCTCGGGCGGGCTTTTTCCTTCCCGAGAAGAAGGGAACGCTCTACGCCCGCTTCTCGGTCCTCAACGACTTCGAAGGCGAACTCGACACCCTGGCCTCCGCGGGGAACGCACGAAAAGCCGTGCACGACGACATCGGCGGGACGTGGGTCGAGTACGGGATCGGGGCGAACTTCAACTTCACGCCTTCGACCTACGGCTACGTCGACTTCGAGCGGACGTCGGGCGGAGAGGTCGATGAAGACCTCCGTTGGAACGCGGGGGTGCGGTTCGTCTTCTGAGGTTCACGAAAATCCGTAATCCCGAGTGTTCCCGAATCTTCCCCCGTTCCCAGAACACTCGGATTTTTATAGTAAGAATGTTTACGAAATGAGACGGTCGGATGCGTAAAGTGCGATCAACGGAGCTCTCCGACCGTCTCTCCGAAAAAGGGTCTCTCTTATGTGTTCCCGTCTGAAACTTCAGGATTCCGTTCGTTCATTCGGCACGTTTGCCGCGTGCCCGCTTACCCGCGTAGCGGCAGCGGTTGCGACGCTCGTCGTCGCCTACGCGCAGCCCGCTGCAGCGGCCGCCGTCTTCAACACCCCGCTGACTACCGATGAGATCTCCTACGAATCCGTCCGAACCGTGAATGACGACGGTACGATCGTTTTTCATTTCACCGAGGGCGATGTCATTCAACTTCCCGATCTCGACCTTTTCGAAGGCCCGGCCGTATACGTCAACCCTCGGTCGAGCGTTGCCCTTGAGGGGCCCCTTCGGGTCGTCAACCATCAAAGCGCGGATTGGCCGTGGGGCTCAAGTTACGGCGTCCGAGTCATGGGTGTCGAGTCGTCGCTTGTTTCGGATGATCTGACGCTCGATGTTTACGTCGAAAACTTCGGTGATTGGGCCGAGTTCGGCTCCGAAGCCGCGGGTGTCGACGTCAGCTTGGGTTCGGCCACGACGGGCAATATTCAAGGCACCATTCGTGCCGTGGCGGACCGCAGCGACGCTCGGGGCAACGTGCTTGCCAAAGGTTTGATCGTATCCGCCGACGGGCGGATCATCGTTGACGGAGATGCGTATTTCGACCTCACGGCTTCGACATCGGCGAAAAAAGCATTCGTATCCGGGCTCTACGTCATACCCTATGGTGATGACGACCCCGATTATGCTGCCGTTCGAGGACTTCTCCGTGTTACGGGCGGTGCTACCGTCGAGGCGGACAATACCGTGCCGGGTGCCAGAGCCGATGCTTACGGCATTGCTGCTCTGGACTATTCCGAAGTGAACGTCGGTCGTTTGGAAGCGGACCTCTACGCTTCGGTCGAATCACAAACCGGTGAAGCGCAGGCGATCGGTATCATGGCCTGGTCGCAAGTAGGCGTTCCCCTCGTTAACGTGGGATCGGCCGACATACGACTCACGGCCGAGAGTTTGAACGAAGGCGTTTCCTCCGCTTACGGCGTGACGGCCAACGACGGAGGCCGCATTCGCTTGGGTGCGAGTACGTTCGACGTGACGGCGCTTTCGGAAAGTCCGGCTTACGCCTACGGTGTATATAGCTCTGCGGGCACGGTCGAAATCGAGAGCGGAAGCATCAAGGTCGTCTCCGAGGGCCGTGATCTCGTCGGTGAGGCGGTCGGTTTCGAGGCGCTTGAGGGCGCCTTGATCCGCAGCGGGTCGATTTCGATCGACGTGCAAAGTCCCTCGTACGACGCACTGGGTATTCGGATCGGCGATGCGAATTCCCGAGTCGAGCTTTCGGGCGATGTTGCAGTACGTGCCCAATCGGGAGCCGATGCTTACGGGATCGTGACCCACTCGGGCGGCGCACTCGTCATGCGGGACGGACGGAATCTTTCCGTTTCCGTTACGGGCGCCCAATACACAACCGGCATTCACAATACCACCCGAAACGGCGCATTCGGCACCGTCGACATCGATGCACCGGTGACGATCGACGTCCAAGGCGAGAGGTTTGTTGTCGGCATTGCCAATACTCCCAAAATGAGCGATTCGGATTTCGTTGCGGGCGAAAACGACGGCATCTTTCTGAGGGGCCCCATCACCGTCAATGTCCGTGCGAGCGGAGAAGGTGCGTCGGCAATCGGCTTCGAGGTCGAGAACGTAGTCTCCGAAACAGGCAAACGCCTGACCGCATCCGAAGTGTTCGTGCGTGACTTGACGCTCACGGTGACGGCCGACAACGGTGCTTCCGCAATGGGCGTCCTGGGTTTGGGCGGAAGTCTCATAACGTTCTCGGGGACCAACTCGATCACGATCAACGCCCCCGACGCTACGGCCATCTACCTGTCGAACACCCCCGTGGACGGGCAAGGGGGGGACCGCCTTACGGTCGACGGCAGCCTCGACGTTCGGGCCGCTTCGGGGATTATCATGGACGCGGGGGCCGAACTCGTCCTCACCGAAGGCTCGAGTGCGAGCTTTCCCGACATGCTGAGTTCGGGGACCGTCTCGCTTTCGAAGGGCTCAACCCTTTCCGTGGTGGGGCGCCCCAACCGGTATACCTCGTTCGGCACGATTCGAGCGACGAACGCCCTCATCAACATCGGTGCGGGTTTCTATGACCTGGATTCACTCAAGGGCGAGGGGAACACGCTGCGTTTCACGAACCTTGCGGACAACTCGGGCGTCACGTTCGCTTCGCCCCTCGCCGATTTTTCCTTGGCCGCAGCCGGCACCGCGAACGACCAATTCGCTTCGCCCGACGATGCGGCTCGGGCGGTGCTTGAAGCCGTCACCTTCACCGATCCCGCCACGACGCTCGGTGCGACCGATCTCGTCGTGGAGGAAGGGGCCGTCAACGACGGCCTCACGGCCCGCGTCGGTGAAGACGGGACCCTCTCGAGCGTTCGCGTAACGGAAAACACGAAGCTCTCGGCGCTTGGTTCGCTCACTCTGCTCGGCGCTTTCCAATGGCGTCACGACATGACGGACCTCTCGCGTCGCGCGGGCGAATTGCGTGACGCACCTCAAGGGGTCGGGACTTGGGTTCGCGCCTACGGGACGAATCTCTCCTACGGCGGCGTCGACAATACCAACTCGTCGATTCAGGTCGGTGCGGACACGGACGCGGGCGGCGGTTGGAAGCTCGGTGCGGCCTTCTCCTACACCGACGGATCGAGCGATCTGGCGGGCGGCTCCGCCGAGTCTGACGCCTACGGTTTGGCGCTTTACGGCACGTACTTGAAGGAGAACGGCGCCTTCGTCGACCTCATCGCCAAGGTGAGTCGCCTCGAATCCGACTTTACGATCCGCGAAATGACGGGCTCGATCGACAACAACGCCTGGAGCGTGAGCGTCGAGGCGGGTCACCGTTTTGCGTTTGCCGATCGGGCCTTCGTCGAGCCGCAACTCGCCCTCACCTACGGACGCGTTTCGGGCGACGACTTCGTGACCGGAAACGGCGTTCGGGTACAACAGGACGACTTCACGTCGCTCGTCGGTCGCGCGGGCGCTCGGGCGGGCTTTTTCCTTCCCGGGAAGAAGGGAACGCTCTACGCCCGCTTCTCGGTCCTCAACGACTTCGAAGGGGAACTCGACACCCTGGCCTCCGCGGGGAACGCACGAAAAACCGTGCACGACGACATCGGCGGGACGTGGGTTGAGTACGGGGTTGGAGCGAACTTCAACTTCACGCCTTCGACCTACGGCTACGTCGACTTCGAACGCACCTCGGGAGGCGAAGTGAGCGAAGACTGGCGCTGGAACGCAGGCATCAGGTACGTTTTCTGAGCGAACGTCGCCGTCCGGAGCTCGGCTTACCGAGTTTCGGACGGCATCGGCGACGAGAGTCGTCCGCAACGTCCTCTGCCCGAGCGTCGGTGACACTCGGGTAAATCCCGTCGCGCGTTCGCCGACGTTCGGCCGAGAATGACTCAAATACCCCGGTGCCCGACGGCTCGGTTGCGCGTTTTGTCGCGCAATGCGTCCGACCGGGCATCGCTTGACAATCGGGAGGAATTTCACCATGGCCAAACATTCCATCCGCATTTTGCGTGCCACCGCGCTCGCGCTTGCTCTCTGCGGCACGGCATTCGCCGCTCCGGTCACGACCGAAGGGACGGGCGTCGGGAAGCACGGCGACGTCACGGTCGCCGTCACCTTCGACGGCGGAAAAATCACGGCAATCGATGTCAAGTCTTCGCTTGAGAACCCCATTCTCGCCAAAGGGGTCTTCACGGATATGAAGGACGCCATGGTTCGCTACAACAGTGCGGACGTTGACGTCGTGGCGGGTGCCACGCTCTCTTCCGAGGCGTTGCGCACCGCCGTGAAGGCCGCCGCCGAAAAAGCAGGAGTTGCACTCTCCGGTCCCGTCGTCGTCGCGAAGCGTACGCCCAAGATTCCCGAAAAGAACATCTACGACGTCGTGGTTGTGGGGTCGGGCGGTGCGGGTTTTTCCGCCGCGATTACCGCGCACGATGCCGGTGCGAGCGTCGTGATTCTTGAGAAGATGCCCACCGTGGGCGGAAACTCCCTCATTTCCGGTGCGGAAATGGCGGCCGCGGGCTCCTGGGTGCAGCAGAAACTGGGCATCAAAGACTCGGTCGAGCAGCACTTTCAGGACACCATGAAGGGCGGTGACAATCTCGGCGACCCGGCCGTCGTGCGCACGATGGTCGAAGGGGCGCTGCCCGCCGCGCTCTGGTGCCGTGACGAAATCGGCGTCGAATTCGTCGAAGACAACCTCTTCCATTTCGGCGGCCACTCCGTGAAGCGCTCCCTCATCCCGAAGGGTGCCACGGGCTCCGAATTCATCTCGAAATTCATGGCTGCGGCTGAAAAGCGCAACATCCCGATCGTCACGGGTATGAAGGCTGAAGAACTCCTTCGCGATGCCGACGGACGCGTTACGGGTGTTCGTGCCGTCATGGACGGGAAGAATTATGTCTTTGAGGCGCGCCGCGGTACGGTGCTCGCTACGGGCGGCTTTGCCGCGAACGTCGACATGCGCACGAAGGCGAACCCCTTCTACGGCGCGGGTTTCAAGACCACGAACATGCCGGGTGCTCAGGGTGACGGCATCGTCATGGCGGAGAAAATCGGCGCCGCGGTTGCCAACATGGACCAGATCCAGACCTATCCGATGTGCGATCCGGTCTCGGGCGCGATCGAACTGATCGACGACGCGCGCTTCGAAGGGGCGATTCTCATCAATCAGGAAGGTCGACGCTTTGTCGAAGAGCTCGAACGCCGCGACGTCATGAGCAAGGCGATTCTCGCGCAGACCGGTCAGTACTGCTACGCCCTTTTCAACCAGAAGGTCGAAGATCGCGCGCACGCCGTACAGAACCACCAGGACGAGGTCGCGGTCTTCAGTCGGACGGGCATCCTCTACAAGGGTGAAACCCTGAAGGACGTTGCCGACCATTTCAAGATTCCGCTTGACGCCTTGGAAGACACTGTCAAGAAGGTCTCTTCCTACGCGAAGACCGGGAAGGACCTCGACTTCAACTATCGCGGCAAATTCGAAGACCTCACGACGGGGCCCTACTGGATTTACCGCGGTGTTCCGTCCGTTCACCACACGATGGGCGGTCTGAAGATCAATCCGAAGGCTCAGGTCCTGGACTCGAACGGCAAGCCTATTGAAGGTCTCTGGGCCGCGGGCGAGGTGACGGGCGTCACGCACGGCTCGAACCGCCTCGGCTCCAACGCCTACGCCGACATCATCGTCTTCGGACGCATAGCCGGTGAGGAAGCCGCGAAGGCCGTAGCGAAGTAACACTGCTCGCTTGGGAAAAACGCCGCAGGTCGTTGTCCGGATCTGCGGCGTTTCTTTTTCTACTCGCCCTGTGTATTTCAGCTTTGATACTGCCCTTCAACATAAGTTGGAGAGTCAGTTTTTTCATGATTGCAAACGCTGAAAAATCAGTAACCTATGGGCCTCCGGGATCAGAGGATTTCGCCCTTGGCAAGCCTATCTAAAGAAGGCTTCCCAGGGTAAATTGAGTTCTTGATATTGTCCGTAATTCTCTCGAATACGTTCTCCGTATGGATTTTGTATGCTTCATACGCTCTCTTCTTGAACGACATCCGTTTTTCATTAAAATACTTGTAAATACAAGAAAAGAATATGATTAGCCCTGAGCGTCCGTCTCCCGTCGCTTGCGGTTGCCCGAGCGTTATGACGGTTTCCTATCGTACGTCCGGAGTTCCTCTTTGCAATCGAAATAGTCGAATGGAGTTACGTATTTTTTCTTCGCTCATTAGAGCTATTCTCATATCGCTACCTTATCCTCTTGGGATAAGCCGGACTTGAAAGTGCATCGCGCGATGACCTGAGGATGGAAACACCTTCCCGAACACATCGGGTATGTATCCGAGTTCGACGTCTTTCGCCGAATGGGGATGGGTACTTTTGCTCTCTTCTCTTCGCTTCGATTCTGTTCTCCGACCCCTGCAGATCGTCGAGGTCTGATCCGATGATCAAGGCCGTCCAAGTTCGCCCGTTCTCACTTCTACCGACGGAGCCGTCGGCCGGTCCCGCGCCTACTCCGTGTCGCTTCCCCTCCTCAGCTTTCTCCTCTCCTACGTCTACCGCAAGCCTCCGGATCCTAGCAACCTTATCCGTTTTTGAGCGTGAAAGTTCGGTAAGCAACAAAAATGTTGATTTAATAGTTTTTTGTGACTGAGACACTTTTCAAGTTTCAGCAACCGCTCATCGCTCCACGACGTTGTTCTTCTTCACCGTGTCGAAGTCGATTTATTCCGCCCCATGTTAACGTTCCTGTAATCGCATTGCTATCTCGGCATTCTCCGGCTCTTTCTTCCGGGCGACGATCCTCCCCCTTGCACTGCTCGGCAGTTTGTTTGCAAGACGATCGTTCGATCGTGAAAACGGTATGACAACAAAAATGTTGTTACGCGATTCTTCACGACATATACATGCTCACAATCGAACGTTGCGGGCGGCGCGCTTCTGCGTTTCGTCGTCGCGACGGTCGTAACGGGTGGTGGTTTGAATGTTGGCGTGCCCCATCATGTTCTTGATCGTCACGATGTCAACCTTGTCGTCGAGGAGTCGCGTCGCGAAGGTGCGGCGCAGATCGTGAGGCGTGGTACGCTCGTCGATGCCGGCCGCGTCAAGGCGGTTCTTCAAAATGAGCCCGACGCTTCGCGGGTCGAGCGCCGTCGCGAGGCTTAATTCCCCGTTCTTGCGGATCCGTCCGAACATCCGCCCGGGCGCCTTTCCGCGGAAACCGTCGATCCAAGCGTCGAGCGCTTCTGCCACTTCTCCGGGAAGATAGACCGTCCGTTCCTTGTCGCCCTTACCAATCAGGGTCAGCGCCCCGTCTTTTCTGTCGTAGTCCTCGAAACGGAGATCCGGAATTTCCCCGCGGCGCAGACCGCAACCCAACATCAGAAGCAGCATCGCCCGATCGCGCACCGTACGAATATCGGTTTCTTCGAGCGCGCGAATGAGTTTTCCGCTCTCGCGGTAGGAAAGCGATCGCCCCGCCATTTCACGTGAAGCTCGAACACCCTTCACGGCCGAGATTTCGAGAAACGTCTCGTAGGGAATGCGCTTCGAGAGCCAGGCCGCTTTTGCAACGCCTTTGATCGCCGACAAGTAGCAATTGATGCAGGTCCCCTGTCGTCCGCGCGGTTCCCCGTCCGCACGGGGGCGTCCGCCCTCTTGCGCGAGTTTTGTCAGAATCCCGATCACATAGTCCGCCCGCAACTCCTGCCAGGGGCAGTCGTAGATGTCGGTCCAACCGAGAAGTCGAGCGACGACGTTCAACTTCGAGGTCATCGAAACACGGGAGTTCCGGGAATGAAGTCCCGCAAGATAGACGAGTGCGGGATTGCTCGCGGGCTGGCGAACGTCGGTCGAAAGAGTGAACGGAGCGTTCTCGGCGAGGACGACGGGGACGGCGGTCATATCGAGGTTCCTCGAGGGGTCGGGGATGGAGTTCCGAGAAGCAGTCGAGCCGAAGTTCGAGGTCTCTCCTTTGAGCGCGCCTGAAAGGTAGGTCCGGATCGATTACTTCCTAGAAGCATTATTCTATCACGTTACAGTGATTATAAGGTTTTAAGACCCGATTTCGGCGGTTTTGTGCTTTTGTTGCTTTGAGGTACACTTCTGCGGTCGGCTTCCGGTCGTTCCCTCGGACGCGGCGCCTTCCGCCCCTTTTCCGTCGAGACGATCGCCTGCCTCTTCGGGACCTCTTCTCATACCCATCACCCTCGAATTTCCGTCCGAAATAAATACATACGAATAGTATGGATAAGTCGCATTTGCAGATTCTCCGACGTCCATCCTATCGACGGCAAATAAAGTAAGCCTTCTATTTGCGTCTATGTATACAAGTATTTTCGGTGTAACGGTCGGGGATTGCGGACCGACCGGAGAGTGTCGCTCCGCCTTGATCGAAAATCGACCCGCCGTGCGTCGCGAAGCTCGTCCGCGTTCTCGTTCCCGAACGACTTTCTCCGCAGCCCGAGCTTTCCGATCGTCTTGACCGGGCTCGGTCCGGATCTCCGTCCTTTTCCTCATTCGGGTTTCGCTTTTCACCCGACATGCCCCTCGGGGTGTCCCTTCGTAAGGGGTCCGAATCAAAAATCGCAGAAATCCCTTAATATGTGGCACGTATGTGCGAAAATTAGGGAATTACATTTGATTTTGTAACTCAGAATCAAATCTGACATAATGATTGTGTGGTACGAACGCCGAGCCTTCGTAGAACGGATTCCCGATGTCGATGCGTACCGATCGTCAATCACCCCTGCCTGAAGGCAGAGGCTTGAAAAAGTCTGGTTGACCGGCCTCAGTGATCCGAAAGGAGAACTACGTTGCAGTTAGGTTACAAGACCCGCCCCGAGGTGCTTCCTCAGCTCCGGGCTCCGGAAACGGCAGAAGCAGACAAGATTTGGGTATTCACGAAACGGTCTGCCGTTGCAATGCCGGACTGCAACATTGGCGAGGGGAATTCAACTTCTTTGTTGATGTCACGGGGGTAACCCCGATTAACCGTAAGGTTTACCAAACATGTCCGTTTCCGTTTTTGTTTTGGACAGGAAGCACCGGCCTCTGATGCCGTGTCGACCCGCTCGGGCGCGAAGGCTCCTGAAGTCGGGCCGCGCTCGCGTCGTGAGACTCTTCCCGTTCACGATTCGTTTGACGGATCGGTTGATCGAGGACTCCAAGCTTCAGCCCGTCCTCGTGAAGATCGATCCGGGTTCCCGTCGCTCGGGCTTCGCCGTTGTTCGTGTGGACGAGAAGGGACATCATCATGCCCTCTTCTTCATCGAACTCGTTCATCGCGGAGAGTACATCCGTGATGCGTTGACCGGTCGAAGTGCCCATCGCCGTTGGCGACGTGGAAATCTCCGTCATCGTGCCCGAGGTTTTTCAAAGCGGCTACTTCGACATTCAGACGCCCGAAGGCGTCATTCAAGGTATCGGTTGGCGTCATTGCCGACTGCTTTCTTTCAACGACGGATACGGGTATGCGTGGCTTTGCCCCGCGCCTCATTCCTCCCCCGTCTGAAGACGGGGGTCCCTGAGGTATCTCTATGAAGTCGTTTTTCCGAGAACCATGTCTTCTACCAAAACCCCGTCTTCCGAAGTCCGCAAATCGGCTGCCGCATACAAAGCGAACGAAGCTCCCGAAGTTTCCGACGTTTCCGAATCGCCGTCGCCCGATTCGTCGACCTCCCCTCCTCCGGGCCTCTGCGCCGGAAACGCAAAAGCGCCGAGTCTTTCGAACCGCTTCGGTCGCTCCGGCAACTTGAACCGCAGTCGTACCCGAGTCGGTCGCGCGATATCCGCCCCGTCCGCGGATTCTCTCCGCAGGTCCCGTGTTGGGCAGCCGAATCCCGATTTTTCCTCCCTCTCCGCTCCCGCCAACCGGGCGGGGTGCCGTCTCGGTTCGGGGAGCAATCTGGTCGACGGTCTTGACGGTTTCGACGAGCTCGGCCGAGATCCTCGCTTCGAGCGACCGTTTTTGGACTGCCTCGCCATTGCCGAAGTCGAAATGACGGCAAGCTGCGGGTTCCCCTCACCTGCGATGGACTACCGGGTGGACGAACTCGACGTTGCGTCCTACTTCGTGCGCGAACCCGCGGCCACCTACATCGTGACCGCGCGCGGAGACTCCATGGTCGATGCGGGCATCCTCGACGGCGACAAGCTTTTCGTCGACCGCTCGCTCGAACCGAAAAACGGGGACATCGTGCTCGCGTTCTACGACGGAAGCTTCACCGTGAAGCGCCTCGTGTTGAAGGACGGCCGTCCCGAATTGCATCCTGAAAATTCGAGCGGCAAGTATTCGGTTCTGCGTCCCGATCCCGAGACCCTTTCGATCGAAGGGGTCGTGGTGTCGTGCGGTCGGACGTTTCGTCGGTAGTCGGAGGTCGTGATGGCACGCATCTACTTGCATCTCGACGCGAATTCCTTTTACGCGTCCTGCGAACGCCTCTTTCGGCCGGATCTGCGAACGAAGCCCGTGGTGGTCTTGTCAAACAACGACGGCTGCATCGTCGCGCTCACCCGCGAGGCGAAGGCATTGGGGCTCAAACGTGGGATCCCGTTCTTTCAAGTACGTGAAATCGTTGAAAAAAACGGGGTCGCAGTCTTTTCGTCGAACTACGAACTCTACCAGTCGATGTCGGACCGGATCGCGAGCATCATTGCTCGTTCGGTGCCCGATCTCGAACGCTATTCGATCGATGAAATCTTTGCCGATCTGACGGGCCTCCTCCGGAAACCGGACGATATCGTTCGGGATATTCGCTCGACCATTTTGCAGTGGACCCGCATCCCCTGCTGCGCGGGCATCGCCCCGACGAAGACTCTCGCCAAGTTGTGCGACCACTTCGCGAAGACCTACCCCGCATTCGGCGGGCAGCTGAATTGGTTCGATCTGACGCCCGAACGTCGGGCACGGGCGCTCGCCCTCACCCCGATTCGGGAAATCTGGGGAATCGGCGGACGTACGGCCGAGAAGCTCGGAAAGATGGGCGTTGAGAACGCAGCCGACTTTTTGAAAATTCCCTCGGGGAGTATCCGTCGGATTTTCGGCGTCGTGCTCGAGCGCACTCACCTCGAACTCCAAGGCGTCGAATGCCTTCCGCTCGAACCGACCCCGAAACAGCGTCTTCAGATTTGTCGGTCGCAAAGTTTCGGAGAACCGTGCTTCGGAATCGAGGACATCAAGGCATCGCTCGCGACCCACATTGCCGAGTCGGCTCGGGTGCTCCGGCGGGAGTCGCTAACGGCAAAGCGTCTTAGGATCTACTTTTTCACGGATCCCTTTCGCACCGACCTCCCCTCCTACGCCGCGGACGTCGAGCGGGTGTTCTTCGAACCGACGAACGACGTACTCGAACTCACAACCGCCGCGCTCGACCTCGTCGACCGTGTGTTCCGAAAAGGTTTTGCATACAAAAAGGCAGGCATCATCCTCACGGACCTCGTCGGCCAGCAGGAGCGGGACGCCGAGCGGTCCCTCTTTGTGGAAACCGAGAGCGATCTGAAAAAGGAACGCAGTCGCGAACTCATGGCGACGCTCGACGGACTGGAGAAGCGCTTCGGAAAAGGGACGGTCGTGCCCGCCGCAGCGCTCCTTTCCTCTCGATGGCGGATGAAGCAGGATCGAAAATCTCGCTGTTTCACTACCCGGTGGGACGAGCTGATCGAGACGGCGCCGTGAACTCCGGAAATACAAACCCCTCCTGAAAAGGAGGTATTTGCTTTTTAAAAACCTGAAATTCAGATAATAAATCAAAAGTTACGAACAACATCTCGAGCTGTCCGACGAGAGACATCGTCAGTCGAAATCGGTCGAGCGAGCAACGTCGGTTTGGGTACGAAAATCGGCGAGGCGCTTTTCGAGCGTGTCGATGGTGCAGGCAAGCGCCTGAGAACCGAGCACAACGCGAAGCGGGACGTCTCTCCGACGGGCGGACTCGATGATGCGGGCAGCCATCCTTTCGGGGTCGCCCGGAGCCAGTCCGTTTTCGGGATTGAGCATCGTTTGGAAAGCGTGCGCGGGGGTGCCGTCGTAGGCGGGAATGGGATCGGCAACGCGGGCGCTGCGGTAGCGGAAGTCCGTGCGGGCGCCGCCCGGCTCGACGCTTGCGAAGATCGGCCGGATGAGCCGCGGAAGGAAGATGCGGAATATGTTCTCGATCAAGCCGCCGATCGAGCCGCTTCGACCGACGGGAGGAACGGGGTCGAAGCGGCACCGAGGCCTGCCGAACGTTGTCGTTCTGCGACAAGCCCCGGTTGATCGGATGCCTGAAGAGGATTTCGCCTCGTGCGCGAGAAATGCAAAGCGTTCGAGCACGTGTCGACTTACCTCGTCAAGCCCTTCTTCGTACAAAGGGAAAAAGCGAAGAAGGGCTCGATGGGAGCATTATTGGTCAAAGAAGCGTAGCAATCAACCCCATAGGTGTTTAATCGATTGCTTTTTGTTCTCCGATCTTTCCTCCCCAGGTGCGACAGGAGCCCAACAAACAGAAAACCGCGCGATCGCGGGATGCGAGGTTCTTACCGTTCGTGCAAGTCGCAAACGGTGCCCCACCGCAGGGTACGGGACAGCGTGAAGTTTTATCGGCGCGAGCCTCTCCCGAACGAACTCGAAGGGAGACGAGGGAATATCTGCCTTATTCCCAAGAACAAAAATTGAAACTCACCCCTTTCGGGGTGGTTTTCAATGAACGGCGGCTGGGCCTTCTCGGCCCGGTTCGCCCTACGCGTCTCAATGTCAGTAGCCGTGAACGGCGGGGTCAATCTGTGCGATGAGGTTGCGACCTTCGGCATTGGTTCCCCCTGCCAAGAGGAAGAGTCCGCGAATGTCGTTCGCTTCGACCCAAATTTCGTCGATACGACACTTTTCTTCCGAGGGCCGTTGGTCCGGATTTTTAAGCCATCGTCACAGTCACCGAGCGCGTGTCGGATTCGGCGTAGCCCATGAGAAAGTCGACGCGGGCCTTGTCGAGGAGCTCGGGTTTCTCGGCGGGGTCCGTCAAGGCGAGTACCTGGCTGAAGGGAAGAAGTTCGCCCGAGGGATCGCCCTCAACCGTGAGACCATATTCGGCAAAAAGACGGAAACCGAATCGCCCGTAATAGGCGGGGTCGCCCAAGACCACCAACCACTTTTCGTTGGCGAGGCGGCACTGACGGATGCACTCATCGATGAGCGCCGATCCGATTCCGCGGGAACGGCGTTCACGCTTCACGCAGACGGGCGCCAAAAGGACGGCTCCGACGGCGTCGCCGTAAGCGGTCGTAATGGTCGTGCGGGAAAGCAACACGTGCCCGACGAGTTCCTGAGTTTGCTCGTCGAGAGCAACGAATTCGTTCGGGAACCGGAGTGCACGCGCTGGGTCGTTGCGAAGACGGTAAACGAGCTCTGCTTCGGTACCGTCTTTGTGTGTGGCGGTGGCGAAGGCTTCCGTGATGAAAGCGGCAAGCTCGGTCGCGGTGCACGGTGCGTGAATATAGTCGAGAATGCGGAAGGACTGCGTCATGACGAGTCTCCGAAAAGTTTGCGATTATCAAAGTATATCGAGCGAAGGGTTCGATAGGTTCGAGCGATTGTTACCGAGCGGACGACCTGCTTAATGACCGACGACGCCGGACATGTTCGCAGAGCGCCAGGCGATCGAGTGAGGATAACTTTGCTTTGTCCACAGAAGACGATTGGCTGAGAAAAGTCTTGACTTCCTCCCCGCCCTAAAGGGCGGGGATTCCTTAGGCCGCGCGGTCGCGCGGACTGAGGATGGTTCCCATTGATGGCGTCGAGTCCTCAGGCCGAAAGCCTTGCTCCTCGACACTCACTACACGGGCGATGTGCTTTTTGTCGTGTGCACTCGGGCCGGTCCGGCCCTTCTTCAACACGTTTAGG
>OOCB01002865.1_pt1 | contig 18350 bp, 16 predicted proteins | sample 1671351 | NCBI WGS metagenome assembly OOCB01 (sample SAMN06348148, study PRJEB24527) | human gut metagenome | biome: human gut; feature: ankylosing spondylitis patient; material: feces | host: Homo sapiens | place: China | collected 2015-10
GTGCTCAGCACGCAAACCTGAAACCTAACCCACGAGCCCCTCGGTTAGCAGGTCCGAAAAACGCGCCCCACCCCAGTCGTCTTCGACGAGGTTCACTCGTACGATACCTATACCTCCACGCTTCTTCAGTTGGTGGTTCGAACGCTTCGGCTACTTGGGTGTACCGTCATCATCCTGAGCGCGGCTTTCACCTGTCAAGTCAGGAAGGCATTCCTTGACGAAGAGGCGGGCTCGACTGATGAAGAACGGGATCATAGCCCCGTCCGCTTGACGGCAGTGACCGAAACGTCGACCGTTATGCGGATCATGCTCGCTGACCGCAAGCTTAACGTACGTCGAGCGATTGTTGCTTGGGGAGATGGACCGTAGCTTTTACGCGGAAGCCGAAGAGCGCTCGCAAAAGGATCTTTTGCTCGTGGGGAGGCAAGTCTTGGAAATGAGTCTCAACTTGGGTGCCGACTGCTTGGTGACTCGAATTGTTCCGATGAATCGTGTACTGGATAGATGGGGCGTCTCTAGAGGCACGAGCGCACCGTGCGCCCTTTGGGTTGCGCGGTGCCTGGCATGAATCAGCGGGCGTAACCATGTGAGCAATACCTATATCCTGTGCTTCTCACACAACATTAAGAGGACTGTTAGCGGATAGAAGCATGTGAACATGTGCGGACAACTTATTTTGAACTTCGGATAAAACGATCTGAACAGAAAACTGAACACAGGTTCCTCCCTCCGCTCCTTCTCCTCCTTTTGCCTTCCATGGTTTTCCATTAACATCAATAAGTTAGATCATCAATGCGATGATCGCTTTCGTTCTTTTGTGCATAATTAAGTATCTGATGTTAATCGCTGATACTTAAATGCTTACACCTGAACAACGCCAAAGTTTGCGCAGAATGACGCTCGACGGCGCTTCCGTCCAAGCGATCGCCAAGGCCCTGGGGATCAGCAGAACGACCGTCTATGCGTACCGGAAAGACCAAAGCAGGGGCATGCGCACACGCCGTCCCGAGGCCGGTCGCAAGGCTACGTTGAGTCGGGCCAATCAGGACGAGCTTGTCAAGGCGTTCACGAGCCTCAACTGCAACGCGGCCGCTCTTACCTTCCTGCTGCACAAGGAGCCCCGGAGCTTCGGTCTTGAGCCGGGTTTCTCGCTCAGCGCTCGGAATGTGCGTCGCTACTTTGCTACGCGCTACCCCGACCTCCTCAAGCCCAAGGCGCCCGCCTACAAGCCCTTCTTCTGCGAACCGGGGCAGCAGTTGCAGATCGACTTTACCTTCAGCGAATTTCGTTTTGCCGACGATCTCAAACCAACGAAGCTCAGCTTCTTCGAGGCTGTTTATCCGTGGTCGCACAAGGGGTTTGTCATGGTCTGCCCCGGGACGTCACAGCCGTCGTGGATGCTGGGTATCAGCACGTGCCTGGCTCGCTATGGTTGCCCGGCCGAAATCCTCTGCGATAACGACAAATCGTTGGTTATCCGCAACGATAGGAAAGGGAACGTTCGTTTCCATCCCGATTTCGAATGGATGCTCAAGCCCTTCGGTATCAAGCCCAAAGCCTGTAAACCCAGTCGTCCTCAGACAAAAGGGCACGTCGAGCGTTTCGGTCGGTACTTCAAGGAGCAAGGATTGGCCGTTCTGCAGTATCGCAATCGGAACATCCGTACCGTCGCAGATTTACAGGCCGCCATTGACGAGTGGCTCATCGAGCAGGCAGATACACGCAAGTTCGACGGCAAAACGGTGCGGGAGTGGTTTGAACTGGAAAAGCAGGCATTGGTGTCACCCGGGCAGGCCGACGAGTTCATGCCCGTGGCGAGTCGCATCGACGCGGTCTCGCGAAACGCGTCGGTGCACATCTACGGAACGCGCTTCGACCTTCCCGCCATCTATGCCGGAATCTGGGTCTCCATCACCGTCCGTCACAACGGCGAATTCCTCATTTCAACATTGGCAGGGACGGAGATTATGACCGGGGTGATCCCGATCTCCCGGATGCAGGAACACAAATTTGACGATCATCAAGCGGATACGGCTCCCGCTCAAGAGCCGGAAGAACCGACGAAGGTCCACGACATCATGCAGGACCTGGTCGGCATAGAAGGAGTATTTACCTATGAGGAATAAACTCAGTGACACCTTGACCAGCTTACGTCTGGCCAAGGACTCGCAGGGATTGACGGAGCTGATGCTCTCTCTGGAACGGGATGGGGGCTGTTCCCCGATGCAGGCGATTTACAGTGCACTCAAGCTGATTAACGACAACCGAGGCCAGAAGAAAAAGGCAACGTGGATGACGACAGCTCGTTTTCCCTCATGGGCCAACTCGGTTACTTTCGATCCCAAGCTCTGTTGCGTTCCGACCAAGAAACTAGAAGAGCTCATGGATCTGCAGTGGCTGGTTCGCGGAGAAAACCTCCTCATGAACGGACCCACCGGCTTGGGCAAGAGCCTTTTGTCCGTGGTCCTGGGAAAACGTGCTGTCCTCGCAGGATACCGCACTTTCTTCATCGAGGAGAAGGCCATGAACGAGCGACTGCTCGACAAAAGCAAGGACCCCGCGTCCTACAAGCGGCAGATGCAGCACTTTCTCAGCCAGGACCTGCTAATCATTGACGACGTGGGCCGCGTAGGCGACCGCACCGGCGGGTTCTGCGAGGTACTTCACGAACGGCACGGTTTGAACAAAAGCACGATCATCACCACCAACTTCCCTATGGCGGAGTGGCGCTGCAGTGAAGAGGTGTGCGGCGACCTGAAGCCCTCGTCGGAAAGGTTTTTGGAACGTGCTCACAATCTGCATTTCCAAGGAGCGAGCCTTCGACTTGCAGCTTATAAGAAGCGAAACAGCAAGTCGACGCCGATTCTGACAGAAAGCTAACTGAGGTACGGGGCGTGTAGGCTGTCGAGCCTGCCGCCCCGCTTGCGGACAAGATGAACGTGACGCCCGGGAGCGCGCTACTCTGCCGCTCTGCGTGCAGACGGGCTCCGCGACAACAAGAGCGAGATACTTGTTCATTTCTATTTTATCTTTTGTCCGCGCTTGTTCAGAAAGATCCGTCCGATTTGTTCTACGCGTTTTATCCGCTAACACCTGTTCGGAATATCGGACTGCGATCTCGTTTCTTCCCAGACTGTCGTAGAAAACGGAAAGCGGTGCAAGATCATCTACTTGGAATACAGTGGAAACGTACCCGGCAAGTGTCCAAAATGCGGGGAAAAAACTTATAGTCACGGCCAACGCGTTCTGAAGGTTATGGACACCCCATTTGGAGGCTTACCCGCACAGCTCCACATCACGTTCCCGCGTCGTCGCTGTGCCGTCTGCGGGAATATATGGCAGCCGACGTTCGAGAACGTAAACGTGAACCACAAGATGACTGACCGTGCCTATACGGATATTGCGCAGAAGTCCCTGGGTTCTACGTTTCGCAACGTCAGTAATGAGTACACGCTGTCCCATGTAACGATCAAGGATGTGTTCATGGAGTTTGTCCGAGAGCACCGTCAAAAACTACGATTTAGGACTCCTGCGTTCTTGGGCATTGACGAGATCAAAATCAAGAAGATCGGCGAAGTCACGGTCATCACCGACCTTGAACACCGCACACTGTACGACATGCTGAAGGGGCGCAACCAAGCGGCACTGACCGAATATTTCAAGAAGATGCCGGACCGTGAAAAGGTTTTATGGGTGTGCTCCGACATGTACCGACCGTTCGAGAGAAGTATCGGTCAAGCCCTGCCCAACGCCCGTTGGGTAATCGACCACTTTCACGTGGTCATGAAGGCCAACGAAGCGATCGACACGATCCGACGCGGGCTTCAGCAAAACATGACCAAGAAGCACCGTATCAGCACGAAACGCGGTCTTGCCTACACGCTCAAAACAAGGCGTTGCAGCTTGACCTCGGAAGAGTCCTCGAAGATACGACTTCTTCGCAATGATCCTGTGTTGCAACCGCTGGCCGTCGCATTTGACCTTAAAGAAGACTTTTTCGACATCTGGGACAACAACCCGGCATCGAAGGACAATGCGATGAAGGCGTTTGACCAATGGGAACAAAGCATTCCTAAAGACGGCCTATTCGACTGTTTTCATGATCTGGCAAAGACTGTCCACAACTTCCACGAACAGATATTCAACTATTGGGATTGTCCGATCGCAATCACGAACGGTTACACAGAATGCGCGAACCGCTTAATCCGTGAAACCAACATGAAGGGACGCGGGTATTCGTTTGATACCTTGCGCGCCCGCAGTCTCTACCGGAAGAACAATCTGCAAAGCATTATGGACAGCGGAGGGCTATCCATCGGACCAAACGTTCTCTCGAATGATCCTTTGTTCACCACCGAGATTCCGGACGAAGAGCTTCAGGAAGCAGAAGCCCAAGATGCACTCGCAGAATCAGAGTTGGTCGTGGATGAAGCTACTGGCGAGATCCTAAATCAATGATTTGGTAAAAATCAGGTTGGAACGTTCTGCTGGCGAAGAGCGTTCCGACCAATCTTCCTTTTCCTATCCTGTAAGGTTCAGTCGATCTGACCCTCACGTCAGAGCTGATTTCCAACCTTATTTCTTACAAACCCAAAAAAACGGCGCTTCGTTTGAAGCGCCGTTTTCGAAATCTGGCAGGGGTAGTAGGATTCGAACCTACGCATGGCGGATTCAGAATCCGCTGCCTTAACCGGACTTGGCTATACCCCAGTACTGGTGCGGTCGATGAGATTTGAACTCATATGGATCTCTCCGCTACCCCCTCAAGATAGTGCGTCTACCAATTTCGCCACGACCGCAGCCTTTCAAATTTTCAACCTTGCGTCACCGGAAGTGAGGCTTCCTCATCAAGGAAGAATTTAATGATACCCCATGTTTTTGAAAAAAGCAAGGGGTCGCGAAAAAAAAGCTCAAGATTTTTTTTGGTTCGCTCCGCCCGAGACGAGCGGGTGTGGTTCGCCCCGGGTACTCCTGCGCATTTTCCGTCGGGTTTCGAGGGTGGCGCTCACGCCTGCCACCATGATGATGAGGATGCCGAGTGCGGCCCAGAGGCCGATCGGCTCGTCGAAGAACATCCATCCGAAGACGGCCGCAAAGACGATGGCGGTGTACTGCAGGGAGCTTGTCAAAAGAATGCTTTCGCCGCCCCAGGCACGCGTCATGCTGAGCTGAGCGAGGATCCCCGAGATCGCCATGCCGAGAACGGGCCAGCCGTTCTCCAAGGTGAGAATCGTCATGGGACCCTCGAAAAGGAAGTGGCAAACGAGCGAGGCAACGGTCCCCGTGAGGGAGAAGTAAAAGACGATGCGCCACTCGGGTTCGTGAAGTTCCGTCATCTGTCGCACCTGGAACTGCGCAAGCGCGGCGAGGAATCCCGAGGAGAGGCCGATGAGCCCGGGAAGGAAGTCCGCCGAGTGGATATCCGGGTTGAGGACGAGCGTGATGCCGAAAAAGCCCAGAACGACGCAGAGAAGGAGCTTCCCCTCCAAGGGGTCGTGCCGGCGCAGGGCGACCACGATCGCAATCGCCGCCATCCACAACGGATTCGTGTAGTTGAGCGTCATCGCGGTGCCGAGCGGCAGGTGTGCGATGGCGTAAAACCAAATCAGAAGCGCGGCGGTGCCGAGAATGCTGCGCTTGAAGTGACTCCCGAGATAGGGCGTACGAAGCGTGCGTCCGCGGGCGACGACGAAGCCGTAGAGTACGAGAGTTGCAAAGAGCTGGCGGTAAAAGACAAGTTCGTACGCGCCGAACGCATCGGTGCCGAACTTCGCAAAGGCCGCCATCAGGGAAAAGAATAGGGATGCCGCAAGCATCCAGAAGCTTCGCATGGGACTAACCGGTGCCAAAATTTTGAGTGTGCGCCCGAAGGAAGCGATTCGTCAAGGCGAACGGGCGAAACAAAAGAAAAACGGGCCGGAGCAATGCTCCGACCCGTAGATCTGGCAGGGGTAGTAGGATTCGAACCTACGCATGGCGGATTCAGAATCCGCTGCCTTAACCGGACTTGGCTATACCCCAGTACTGGTGCGGTCGATGAGATTTGAACTCATATGGATCTCTCCGCTACCCCCTCAAGATAGTGCGTCTACCAATTTCGCCACGACCGCAGCGTCTCAGATTTTTCTCTTCCGAAGCTTCGTTGAGTTGAGGTCTCGTTCAGAAGAGAAGACGTATTTTACTGAGGAATTTGGTTCACTGGAGTAGTATTTTCACTTACAGGCATACCTTGTTCTTGGGATGCGGGCTGTTCGATCGTACCGAGAACGCCGCCGACGGGCTGCTGGGCGCGCTTGTTGAAGGCACCCGAAGCGAGCGTGAGCGCGATGGTCGAGCAGAAGAAGACCGTGGCCGCAATGGCGGTCGAGCGCGAGAGGAAGTTGGCGCTGCCCGTGGCGCCGAAAACGGAGCCCGAAGCGCCGCTGCCGAACGCGGCGCCGAGATCGGCCCCCTTGCCGTGCTGCATCAGGACGAGCACGATCACGACCACAGCCGAGATGATTTGCAGAACGAGCGCAATGCTAAGGAGGAAATGCATGGTGGGTTGTACCTTGGTTGTCGAAAGAGAAAATTCGTGAGTTCGGGGCGGCTTGGGATCAGTCGCCCTTGCGGGCGGCTTCGATCACGGCGACGAAGTCTTCGGCCTTGAGGGCCGCACCGCCGATCAGGCCGCCGTCGATGTCGGGTTGACGGAAAAGTTCCCGGGCGTTCGAGGGTTTGACACTGCCGCCGTAGAGAATCGGCAGACGGTCGGCGCCTTCGCTCGCGTAGCAACCGAGTCGGCGACGGATCGAGGCATGAACGGTCTGGGCCGTTTCCGGGGTGGCGGTGCTGCCCGTACCGATCGCCCAAACGGGCTCGTAAGCGACGGCGCCCCACTTGGCGGGCGGAAGCACGGCGAGGACGGCATTCAATTGCCGCAGGACCACGGCTTCTGTCATGCCCTTTTCGCGCTCTTCGAGCGTTTCGCCGAGGCAGACGATCGGACGCAGCCCCGCCTTGGCGAGCGCGAGCGCCTTCATGGCCACACGGTTGTCGGTTTCACCGTAGATGTGACGTCGTTCGGAGTGACCGACGATGCACCAGGAGGCGCCCACGTCGGCGAGCATCGGTGCGGACACTTCGCCCGTGAAAGCCCCCGAGGCGTTTTCGTTCACGTCTTCGGCACCGAGTTCGATGCCGAGTTCGCGGCATGCGGGGGCGAGCTCCGCCAGGTACACGGAAGGCGCGCAGACGACGACGCGGCAGTCCGGTCGGACGCCCGAAGCGCGGTACGACTCGATCCAGGCTCGGTTCGCTTCGCGGGAGCCGTTCATCTTCCAGTTGGCAATGACGATCTTGTCGCGCACGTGACGAGCTTCCTTCAGAAAAATAGGGTGAAAAAAGGTGGAGCCCTCCGAAAGGCAAAACATCCGGAGACTAATCCCGGCATTTTAACGGTTTTCTCTTAAATCAAGGGCTCGGATTTACCAAAAGTTTGAGGGCGGCCATTCGCTTGCCTCCCGGCTCCCCGCCCGAACCCGTCGCGCGGCCGCTCGGTCGCCTTGGGTTGCGCGTAGCCTCGGAGAAGTCGAAGAGCAAAAAAGAAAAGCCCCTAGAGGGCATTCTCGGACGCTCTAGGGGCTTCGTCGAACGCCCCGAAGACGGGTTGCGGGGCGTCCGATGGCGGATCGATTATTCGCTCTTATGGGCTTCTTCCTTGAGAAGAGCCTTCATGGAGAGGCGAACACGTCCCTTTTCGTCGGCTTCGATCACCTTGACGCGCACCTTCTGGCCTTCCTTCAGATAGTCGGAAACCTGGTTGACGCGTTCGTTGGCGATCTGGCTGATATGAAGGAGACCGTCCTTGCCGGGGAGCAGCTGAACGATGGCGCCGAAGTCGAGCAGACGCTGGACCGTGCCTTCGTAGATCTGACCGACTTCGACTTCGGCCGTGATGAGCTCGATGCGACGGCGGGCCTCTTCGACGCGGGCCGTATCGGGGCTCGCGATCGTGACCGTGCCGTCGTCTTCGACATTGATCGTCGTGCCGGTTTCTTCCGTCAGAGCGCGGATCGTGGAGCCGCCCTTGCCGATCACGTCGCGGATCTTTTCCGGGTTGATCTTGAAGGAGACCATGCGGGGCGCGTAGTCGGAGAGGTCCTTGGCACCGCCGCCGGCCATTTCGTGCATCTTGCCGAGGATGTGCTGACGGCCTTCGTGGGCCTGCGCGAGCGCGGCCTGCATGATTTCGGCCGTGATGCCTTCGATCTTGATGTCCATCTGGAGGGCGGTGACGCCTTCGGCGGTACCGGCCACCTTGAAGTCCATGTCGCCGAGGTGGTCTTCGTCGCCGAGGATGTCGGTGAGGACCGCGAACTTGTTGCCTTCCTTGATGAGACCCATGGCGACGCCGGCCACGTAGTCCTTCAGAGGCACGCCCGCGTCGAGCATCGAGAGGCAACCGCCGCAGACGCTCGCCATCGAGCTCGAGCCGTTCGATTCGCAGATTTCGGAAACGACGCGGATCGTGTACTGGAATTCTTCGGGCGTCGGAAGGACGGCCTTCAGAGCGCGCTTGGCAAGACGGCCATGGCCGATTTCACGACGCTTCGGGGAGCCCACGCGGCCCGTTTCGCCCGTGGCGAAGGGAGGCATGTTGTAGTGGAGCATGAAGCGATCGTGGTATTCCTCGCACAGACCGTCGACGATCTGTTCGTCCTGCTTCGTACCGAGCGTCGTCGTAACGAGCGCCTGGGTTTCGCCGCGAGTAAAGAGGGCGGAACCGTGGGTGCGGGGCAGAACGCCCTGACGGATTTCGATCGGGCGCACGGTACGCGTGTCGCGACCGTCGATGCGGGGTTCGCCGTTGAGGATGTTCGAGCGCACGATGTTCGCTTCCATTTCGAAGAGAATACCGTGAACTTCGTTCATGTCGGGAGCGTCCGTGCCGGCGGCTTCGGCATCGGCGACGAGCTGCGCTTCGCAAGCGGCATAAACTTCACGGAGCTTTTCCGTGCGGGCCTGCTTCGAGCGGATGGCGTAGGCGTCCTTGAGCCCCTGACCGCAAATTTCGCCGATGCGGGCGATGAGCGCTTCGTTCTTCGGAGCGGGCTGCCAATCCCAGGCGGGCTTGCCGGCTTCGGCGACGAGTTCGTTGATCGCGTTGATGGCGACCTGCATTTCGCGGTGACCGAACATGACGGCTTCGAGCATCGTCTTTTCGGGGAGGATGTCGGCTTCGGATTCAACCATCAGCACAGCGCGTTCCGTACCGGCGACGACGAGATCGAGGCGCGAGGTCTTAAGTTCGGCGGGCGACGGATTGAGCTTGAATTCGTCGTTGATGTAGCCCACGCGGCAGGCGCCGATCGGGCCGCGGAAGGGGATGCCGGAGACGGCGAGAGCGGCCGAGGCGCCGATCATCGAGGGGATATCCGGATCAACGGCGGGGTCCGCGGAGAGGACGTGGATGATGACCTGAACTTCGTTGAAGAAGCCGTCCGGGAAGAGCGGACGAATCGGACGGTCGATAAGACGCGAGGTGAGCGTTTCCTTTTCGGAGGGACGGCCTTCGCGCTTGAAGAAGCCCCCGGGGATCTTGCCGGCGGCGTAGGTCTTTTCGATGTAGTCGACCGTAAGGGGGAAGAAGTCCTGACCGGGCTTGGCTTCCTTCTTCGCGACGACCGTCGCGAGCACAACCGTGTCGCCCATCTGGCAGACGACGGCGCCCGTAGCCTGGCGGGCGATTTCACCCGTGGTGAGCGTGACGTCGTAGTCGCCGAAGCGGAAGCTCTTCGAAACCTTGTTGAACATCGTCATGGATGAATGCTCCTTAATGATGGGTCGTCGCTGACGGTTGACATCCGCCTGTGAGTGGGGGCGGGCCCCGCACCACGCTGCGGCATCAGCCGACTCGCGAGATGGGAGAGGGCTCATGGCGCAACGCGATGACGGATGGGAACGTCGTCAACGATCGACCGGAAGGGAGTGATGGTGGCAGATGCGACGACGGCCTGTCGTCGATCGGCAGGCCGTTGTCTGGGAGAAATGATCCGTCTTACTTACGGAGATTGAGCGCGTCAATCAGCGTGCGGTAAGCGTTGAGGTCGGTGCGCTTCAGGTAGTCGAGGAGCTTGCGGCGACGCGAAACCATGCGGAGAAGGCCGCGGCGGGAGTGGTGATCCTTGGCGTGAACCTTGAAGTGATCCGTGAGGTGGTTGATGCGGGCCGTGAGGAGAGCGACCTGGACTTCGGGAGACCCGGTGTCGCCTTCGGCGCGCTGGAACTTGGCAACGATCTCAGACTTGTTCATTTCAACGGACATTTGAATTCCTGTAATAGAAATTGAATTTAAAACTTGCGGACACGAGCGTTGAGACTCGAGCCGTGAAAGCGGGCATTTTACCTGCGAACCGAGGGGCGCGCAATTGAAAAGGGACAAAAAAATTCGGGGAGCATCGCGCGGGCGTTGCTCCCCGTTCTTCCCCGCTCGGGGAAGTACCCGTCAAAGGGCGGTCAGCGTTCGTCGGAGAGTCGGTAGCGTCGTTCGACGAAGCTCACGAGTTGCGAAATCGAGAGCGTCATGATGAGGTAAAGGAGCGCGACGGCGGCCCAGATTTCCATCGTGGCATAGGTTTCGGCAATGACGAGCTGACCGGAGCGGGTGAGTTCTTCGAAGCCGATCACCGAGACCAGGGAGGAGTCCTTCAACATGGCGATGAATTCGTTGCCGAGCGGCGGGATGATGCGCTTGAAGGCCTGAGGCAGCACGATGTAACGCATCGTCTGGCCGTAGGTCATGCCGAGCGAGAGACCTGCGCGCATCTGACCCTGGGAGATCGACTGGATGCCGCCGCGGAAGATTTCGGCGATGTAGGCGCCCGAGTTGAGCGAGCAGGCCGCAACGGCGGCAATGAAGGGGTCGATGCGCGAACCGATGATGTTCGGGAGCGCGAAATAGATGATGAAGATCTGGATCAGAAGCGGGGTGCCGCGGATGAAGTCGACGTAAACCTTCGCGGGCCAGCGAAGCCAGGGCTTCTTCGAGAGTTGCGAGAGGCCGAGGATCAGACCGAGAACGAGACCGAGACCGACGGAGAGGGCCGTGATCTCAAGGGTGAGCGCCGCACCGCGCAACAACAGGGGGAAGCTGTTGAGGATGAGCGAAAAATCAAATTCCATGGCGGACCTTAAATTTTTTCTGTAGTGAACCTATGCGCCGCTCGGGGCTGAGACGACGCGGGGTCGGGAATCGCCGAAAAAAGGTGAATCGACGGATTGTAGCGGGTTTGAGCCGCTCGGCGCGGAAATCGTACCCCTTCAAAAAATACCGGTCGGGCCCGAAAGGCGCCCGACCGGACCGTGTCACATGTTCGACGTTCGAACGAAGCGCCGGGCGGTTACTGAGCGAACCACTTGTCGTGGATCTTCTGCACTTCGCCCGAGGCGACGAGTTCGTCGTAGGCCTTGTTGAGCTTGTCGAGGAGCTCCTTGTTGCCCTTGCGAACCGCAAAGCCGTAGCTCTGGGCGTCGAGGATTTCGGGCTGGAGCTGCATCGTACCGGCGCTCTTGGTCTGGGTCTTGAGGAAGTAGGCAAGCACCGGACGGTCGTGTACGACGGCGGCGGAGTTGCCCGTGGCAAGGTCCATGAACGCTTCGCTCGTCGTATTGAAGGCGGCGACCTTGGCACCCTTGATGCCCTTGGCGGTGTCGGCGCCCGTCGTGCCGATCTGTACGGCGATTCGCTGATTCTCAAGCGCCTTGAAGTCGGGGTACTTCTGGGCGTCGGCCTTGCGAACGAGCATCGAGAGGCCCGCCGTGTAGTAGGGCTTCGTGAAGTCGACGCGCTTGGCGCGTTCTTCGGTAATGGAAAGGCCCGCGGCAATCACGTCGATCGAGCGCGTCATGAGAGCGGGGATCAGCGCGTCGAAGCCCATGTTGAGAATTTCGACGTCGTAACCCGCCTTGTCGGCGACGGCACGGATGAGGTCCATGTCGAAGCCCGCGAACTGCTTCGTTTCGGTATCGAGGAATTCGAACGGCGCAAAGGTCGGTTCGGTACCGACGCGCAACAGGTCTCGGGCAAGAGCCGCACCCGAAAGAGCGGTACTCATCAGGGCGGCGGCACAGGCGCCGAGAACGAATTTCTTCATCGACATGACGGATTCTCCGTGAAAAAAGTGCGGTTGCGAGTCGAACGCGGTTGAGAGTTTGCGGCGTCGGTCGACCTCGTTTCGGGTCGCTTCGTTTTCGCCGTCGTTAGGGCGGAATATAGCGCAGAATCGGGCTGTTTGTCGTTTTTGATTCGAAAAATATCGAGATATTTCAATATGTTGGCGAAATCGACCTATTGGTTGAACGGTGACGGGAAACTATCGGCATGGAGTACGAATAGGTGCGAATCTTGTCGACAAATGATGTTTTTTGGTCCGATTTTTCGGGACGCTTCATCGGAGCAAAACGCGAAAAAGCCCGAACACGAGGTCCGGGCTTCGGGGGCGGCGGAAACGGAGCGCGACGGCGCGTCGCTTGTCGATCAGGCTTCTCCTTCCGTCGTCGGGACGCCGAGCTTGCGCCACGCGGCGGTTGCCTTCGCTTTCTTTTCGGCGATGTCGAGGATGCGTTCGTGCTCCGCGAGCTCTTCGACCGTTGCGGTTACTACGACGAGGTTCTTCGGGATGGCGGGAAGGTTGTCCGCGTCGGGGTTGCGCATCTCCAGAACGTCCTGCCCGCGCGTGAGCGCGACGTAGACCTCCGCAAGAAGCTCCGCGTCGAGGAGCGCCCCGTGGAAGGTTCGGGAGGAGTTGTCGATCTCGTAGTAGCGGCACAGGCTGTCGAGGCTTACGGCGCGCCCGGGAAGAAGCTGCTTGGCGAGCTTTACCGTATCGACGATTTTGCAGTAGTCGGAGAGTTTCCCTCGGCCGATGCGTCCGAGCTCCATGTCGAGAAAGCCCGTGTCGAAAGCGGCGTTGTGGATGACGAGGGTCGAGCCGCGCACGAAGTCGAGGAAACGGTCGGCCACTTCGACGAAAGTGGGCTTGTCGGCGAGAAATTCGTTCGTGATCCCGTGAATTTCGACGGCTTCGTCGGGTACGTCCCGTTCCGGGTTCACGTAGAGTTGCAGGGCGTCTTCGGGTTTGTGGGTGACGATGCGCCCGTCGAGCGCGACGCAACCGATTTCGATGATGCGGTCGCCGTTGGCGGCGTCAAGCCCCGTCGTTTCCGTGTCGAGTGCGATGAGTCGGTCCATGGTCAGTCTCAAAAAGCGGGTTGGGGACGATCGTTCGGAGTTTCGGTCGCGTCGCCCGTGAGTTTCGCGAGGAGCGCTTCAAGCCGGTCGGCCTCTTCGGGCGTGAGGTTTTGTTCCGAGAGGCGCGCGAGCTTTTCGGAAATCGCGTCGATGACGGGTTCGAGCTTGAGCCCCTCGTCGGTCAGCGACACGTAGGTGCTGCGCCGGTCGTGTTCGGAGGCGCGTTTTTGCACGTAGCCGAGGCGTTCGAGCTTGTCGACGAGCGTCGTGACGGTCGGTTTCGTACGGTGGATGCGACGTGCGATCTCGCTCATCGTGAGGGGGCCGCAATGAAAGAGAACATGGAAGATGTCACCGTGACTCGGCGCGATCCCGTCGTAGCCCGCCGCGAGGAGTTCCGAGGCGATGAGTTGATTGGCTTGTCCGAGAAAGCGGGCGGCGAGATTCACCGTGCGGCGTCGTGCGTGATCGGTCATAAAGCGGCGGCGGCCTTCGCGGGGGCGAAAGCATGCCGTCTCCGTAGTGAGTTCCATACGAAGTCCGGCCGGATTTTGCGGCCCGAAGAGGGAGTGGCAAACGGTCGGGTGTTCCGTACGATAACGGTCGACGCGCCCGAATTCAAGCTTCGTTCGAGCGGGTGCGAATAAACAAAAACCCCGTTCGAATCGAACGGGGTTGTGTGCGACTGGAGCGGGCGAAGGGAGTCGAACCCTCGTCATCAGCTTGGGAAGCTGAGGTAATAGCCGTTATACGACGCCCGCACCGCTAAGTGCTGAATTCTGGCGGAAGGAGAGGGATTCGAACCCTCGATACGGAATTTCCGTATGCCGCCTTTCCAGGGCGGTACAATCAACCACTCTGCCATCCTTCCTTGATGTGCTCAGTCGTGTCGGCCGATCTCGTGGTGACGAAGATGTCGGCTCAAGGGAATGTCCCGAACTGAGAAGACGAACTATAGCACGAAAAATTGATTTTGTCACGGGTCGAAAGAAAATTTTTCTCTCGACCGAACCCGTCCTCTTCCGGAGGGCGTTCGGGGACGTTCTCGGTGCCCTTTTCGAGCGCCTCGGGCGGTTGAGTGCCACCTTTCGCACGCTGTTCGAACGCCTTGCCTATACTTCGCGCAGAGTTTGCTTGTGGGCGGTGCATCCGCGGCCCCCGCCCGCGGCAACACGTTTCCCTCGGTTTAAGCAACGGCCCCTCGTTTCGGACACTCATGGCGCTCAAAGTTTTCAACTTTCTTTGCTCGAACGGACACCTCTTCGAAGGCTGGCTCAAGTCGGACCTCGACTGGAAGGCGGAGTCGGCCGCGGGACGCCTTGCGTGTCCCGTCTGCGGGGGGTGCCGTTCTGGAGAAGCGACCGAGCGCTCCGAGCGTCGCCCGTGTGACGGGCACGACTCGCACGGACGTCACCGAGGATCTCCAAAGCCGCCGCGACCGCGAGCTCGGGGCCCGTCAGCGCGAAGCGTACGAAGCGCTCCGGAGGGCCGTGCGCGACGCCGAGGACGTCGGTCGCAATTTCAAAGAAGAAGCGCGGGCTCTCGCCGACGGGCGAACGAACCGACCGGGCGGAATCCGCGGTCTTTGCACCGAAGCCGACGCCGAGGAGCTCCGCTCCGAAGGCATTCCGGTATTCAGCGTCCCCGACGAACTCCTCAAGGACGGCAACTGATTTCATTGTCGAGCGCGGGGCGGATCTCCGGGCTCATTTCGCGAAGGATCACTCCATGACCAACACCGAATTCAAACCTCACGACGCGGTCGATTTGACGAATCAGGACACGGTTTTCCTCGTCCTCGAAGAGCTCGGCATCGCGCACATGCAGCACGTTTGGCTCAAGACGAACGCGCCCGATCACGAGGATGCCAAGGCGGTCGAAGCGCAGGCCGAAGAGTTCTTCGAAGACCTCTGTGCGATTCTCGCGGGCCGTGCGGATCCCTCCCGCGTGGTCGCAAACGGCTGGGCGGGTGCGGCGCTGGCAGCCCATCTGCGTCGGGCTCTCAAAACGGAAATCGAGGCGAAGCTCGCCCTCTGGGCGAACGGACGTACGGTCGATGCGATCGACGACGACACGACGATCGTGCTCGCGCTTCGCTGTTACCTCGAATGCATCGAAAAGCTGACGGCGCTCGACGCGGCCGAAAAGGCGGCGGGTCGCAAGCTTCCCGCCGAAGACTATATCCGGGTGATGGCGGGCTGGTCCGGGGTCTTCTCGGGAAAGAACGAAGCGCTCGAGATTCCGGACGCCTACCGCGCCTGAGCGCTTTCCGAAAGCAACCCAAGGCTTTGTTCGAAGGTCGTCTCCCGAGTCCCCTCTCGTTAGACTAAGAGGGACGTTTGACCGGCGCTTCGGCTTCGGAGCGCTCACGATCCTCGACCACCTCAAAAAACAGCCGGAGATTCCCCCATGGATTCGACAACGAGCGTCAATGCGCTCACCATCGTGTTTGCGGCATTGTGCGTCTTCGCGATTGCCTACCGCTTCTACGGGCTTTTCCTCGCCCAAAAGGTTCTCAATATCAATGCGGAGCGCGCGACGCCCGCCGTTCGTTTTGCGGACGGAAAGGACTACGTCGCCACCGACAAGTACGTGCTCTTCGGGCACCATTTCGCCGCCATCGCAGCCGCCGGTCCCCTCCTCGGGCCGGTGCTCGCCGCACAGTTCGGCTACATGCCCGGGCTCCTCTGGATTTTGATCGGTTGCGTGCTCGCGGGCGGCGTGCACGACATGGTTGTCCTCTTTTGCTCGGTGCGACACCGCGGTCGCAGTCTGGCGTACATCGCCTCGAAGGAAATCGACCCGACCACGGGGTTCGTAGCGTCCTGGGCGGTGCTCGCAATTCTGATTCTCACGCTCGCGGGCCTTTCGATTGCGGTCGTCAACGCCATGCACGACTCGCTCTGGTCGACCTACACGGTGGCGGCGACGATTCCCATCGCCGTCATCATGGGACTTTACATGCAGATCTGGCGTAAGGGCGACGTGCGCGGCGCCACGCTGATCGGCGTCGTACTTCTGTTCCTCTGCATCCTCTCGGGCCCCTGGGTCGCGGCGCATCCCGAATATTTCGGGTGGCTCGACATCGACCGCAAGACGATGAGCATCCTTATTCCGGTCTACGGGTTCTTCGCTTCGGTGCTCCCGGTGTGGCTCCTGCTTCTTCCGCGCGACTACCTCTCGACCTTCCTCAAGATCGGCACGATCGGCGCGCTTGCGCTCGGCATCGCCTTCGTGATGCCCGACTTCCACATGCCCGCTTTCACCGATTTCGTGAAGGGCGGCGGCCCGATCGTGGGCGGTCCCGTCATCCCCTTCATCTTCATCACGATCGCCTGCGGCGCCCTCTCGGGCTTCCACGCCACGATCGGCACGGGCACGACTCCGAAGATGATCGGCAACGAACGCGACGTGCTCTTCGTGGGCTACGGTGCGATGCTGATGGAAGGGTTCGTTGCCGTGATGGCGCTCGTGGCCGCGTGCGTGCTCGTTCCGGCCGACTACTTCGCCATCAACGCGCCCGTGGAAAAATTCCAGGCGCTCGGCATGACGGTTCAGGAACTCCCGCGCCTTGAAGCGGAAGTGCAGGAAAGCCTCATGGGCCGCCCCGGCGGCTCCGTGTCGCTTGCGGTCGGCATGGCCCACATCTTCTCGCAGATCCCCTTCATGGAGCACCTGATGGCGTACTGGTATCACTTCGCCATCATGTTCGAAGCCGTCTTCATCCTGACGGCCGTCGACGCGGGTACGCGCGTCGGACGTTTCTTCCTGCAGGAAATGGCCGCCAAGGTCTGGCCCAAGTTCGGCGACAAGAACTGGTGGCCCGGGATCATCATCACGTCCTTCGTCTTCACGGGGAGCTGGGGCTATCTCGTCTATTCGGGCGACATAGGTTCGATCTGGCCGCTCTTCGGTATTTGCAACCAGTTGCTCGCGTCCGTGACGCTCTTGATCGGTACCACCGTGATCCTGCGCCTCAACAAGACGCAGTACGCGTGGGTGACGGGCGTACCCGGGCTCTTCATGACGATCATCACGTTCTGGGCCGGGATCTGGCTCGTCGTCAACCAATACCTGCCCGCGAAGCAGTATCTTCTGGCATCGCTTTCCGTCCTCGTCATGGTGCTCATGCTCTTCGTGATCGCGGGGACGTTGCGTCGCTGGGCGGTGCTTCTCGGCATCCGCACGACGACGCGCGACGCGTGGGGCAACGAAGTGAAGGCGCTCGTCGAAGAGTAAGCCCTTTTCTTGCATAACTTCCACGTGCAAGGGCCGCCCGGGGTGTCGTTCGACGTCCGAGGGCGGCCTTTTTCGTTTTCATCGTTCGCACCCCGACCGCCCGAAAACTCGGATCCGGTCCCCGATCGGCGGTATCATCAAACGCTTGCCCGTTCGGGTCACCCGCCTCAAGGATTCTCAATGTATCGAACCGCACCGAAGTCGCACTCCCAACGCATCGTCGTTCTCGACACCGAAACGACGGGGCTCAGTTACCGCTACGGCGACCGCGTGTGCGAAATCGGAGCGATTGAAGTGAACGAAGCGTTCGAGCCGCTCCGGGACTTTCACGCCTACATGAATCCCGAGCGTCCGATGCCCGTGGCGGCCTACAACGTGCACGGACTCTCGACGGCGTTTTTGAAAAAGCAGCCCCTCTTTCGGGAGATTGCTCCCGAGTTCGTCGAATTCGTGCGCGGAGCGCGCATCGTCGCGCACAATGCTTCTTTCGACGCGGGGTTCATCAATCACGAGCTTTTTCTCGCGGGCTACGACAATCTCGAGACGCTCGGCTGCACGATCTTCGACACGCTCCGCTGGGCGAGAAGCCTCTTTCAGGGCTACCCGAACGGACTCGACCATCTCTGCCTGCGTTTCGGCATCCTCGGCAAAGATCGCACGATCCACGGGGCGCTCTCCGACGCGGAACTCCTCCGAATCGTCTGCCGCGGGCTGGCGACCTATGAAAAAACGGGGGTCGTGACGGCGTTTGCGGGCGAATTCCGAGCGGAAACGACCCGACTGGTGCCGAGCCGTTCGTGATCACTTGACATCCTCTCCGCCCTAAAGGGGACGGAGATTCCCTACCGAGCCGTCAGACTGGCCTTTTCAGGCCTTTCTG
>OOCB01002890.1_pt1 | contig 18204 bp, 16 predicted proteins | sample 1671351 | NCBI WGS metagenome assembly OOCB01 (sample SAMN06348148, study PRJEB24527) | human gut metagenome | biome: human gut; feature: ankylosing spondylitis patient; material: feces | host: Homo sapiens | place: China | collected 2015-10
CATCAAGTTTTTCTTGCTGTCATACGACGTTTTTTTAAAGCAAATTTCAAAAAATCTATAGTGTTGAGTTATGACACAGAAAAAGCCTGTAACCGCAACGGTTACAGGCTTTCTTCATACTTGTTTTCGATGGGTTTTCCCTTTAGTTTTCCCTTTACAGCTTCCGAGAAGCGAATTTACGCTTGTTCGGATGGTAAAGTTTCGGCAAAAAAGATGTCTGGCGAAGGTCATTCGCCAGACACTTTTTCTATAAACTTTCCATCCTCGCTGCGCTGTTTTGCTTCATTTGGTCTGTGACATGCCCGTAGACATCTAAGGTGAGGGAAGCAGTTGCATGACCCAGATTGCCTTGTACGGTCTTAATATCATCCCCTGATTGAATCGCAGCAACAGCATAGCTGTGACGTAAATCGTGAAAGCGCGCTTGAGGTAGTCCAATGGATGCTACAATTCGTTTGTATTGATTGTAGATACTATTCGGTGAAACATTTTCAAATTTTTCGATAGCTTGCTTATACGATTTGAGAGCTCGAGGATATGAGGCGAGCCAATGTTGTGTTTTTGCGATAATCTTAGCATCTACAGAATTTTTTGTGGTGCTCCCTGTTCGCTCCGATAATTTCTTTTTTAAGATTTCGACTTGGGGATTGTCTTCCATCTCAGGAAGTTTACATAATTCTTTAATAATATGGGTGCGTTGAACATCGCTGAAACACTTTAAGTTTTCCAACAGAGCAGTTCGCTTGTTAGGAACATTTTTAGGAAAAGGATAAGTAGCATAAGGAATTTTAATATTGTATTCTATTGAATATCCTACACAGTATTTTGCAATCTTACTTCCAGTTAAGCCACTTGCAATATCACCTAAAATGTCTGCTGCAAAACTAATAGACTCGAATCCATCATCCCAGCCTCCTCCAAATATGATTATATATAGAGGTTGATATCTTTAACGAGGCTACCAAACAGCGCATGGACGAACTGGACGGTCAGCGGCAGGAACTTAAGAACGCACTGGCTGCCGCCAAACTGAAGGAGGATCTGGGGCTAAAAAAGGAACATTTACTCTACTTCCTTCACAGGTTTTCCGAGATGGATTACGCCGACGAGTCCTGCCAAAAGCGGCAGCCGCACAGTTTTTCTGCTCTGTGGCAGCCGCTTCATATGGATGCCATTCCACAACAAAAGGAAGCCGGCTTGCAATGCAAGCCGGCTTCCTTTTACTTTGATTGACCGTGTGGCCCATTGTCCGCCTGCACACCAATTATCTGCGGATAAACTGCAAATTCATATCCACCCGGCCGTTGATGCCGGCTACCGTGCAACTGCTGGAGAACTGCCAATAATCCATGTGGTAAGCCAACGTCGGGCACAGCCGCTTGGAGGAGCTGCCCTTATACTCCGGGTACCAACTGATATAATCCGCCAGCGCCCCCTGATCGTACTTCATGTAAGTAACATACGAGCCCGCATAGACCATCGGCGTATAGCCCGCCGCCTTGACCCGCTCGCAGAACGCCACCGCACAGGCCGTGGCCATCTCCGGAGACGTACCGTAGACACGGTAGGTGGAATCGTGCATCTCCCAGTCATAGGCCACCGGCCCGTCGATGTCCAGGCCCTCCAGCAGACTGATGACGTAATCCGCCTCCTCGATAGCCTCCTCAACGGTAATAGCCTGCGCGAAAAAGTACACGCCCGTTTCCAGCCCCGCGTCCAAAGCGCCGCGAATGTTTTCCTCATAGCGGCTGTCGGTATTCAGGCTGCCTGTGCCGTAGCCACGGTAGCCCACCCGAATCATGGCAAAGTCAATATTGTCATTGGCTACAGCATTCCAGTCCACCGTGCCCTGATAGGAGGAAATGTCCACGCCGTAGCGAGTGCGGAACTCATCACCCAGATACTCCAAGCGGTCCGGCTTGTCAAGAGACCACGCAAAATTTAAGTCCGCAAAGGTGTTCAGAGACCGGTCACAGTAAAGCGGCACTTCCTTTCCGCCATAGGTGATGGTGCGGCCCAGCAGCGTGCCGGGCGTATAGACCTCCGAGGGCTGAATGGCCGGCTTCTCCGGCTCTGTGGGCGTATCCGGCTCTGCCGTGCCGCTCTCAAAAATGACCTCCGCCGTGCCGAAATTGCGAATCTCTCCGTAAACCGTGCAGTCAATCAGCGTTACCTTGCCTCTGACGCCCGGCGCCACCAGCAAATCTCCGTCTATCTCCGCCCGGTTCAGTACAGCCCCCTCTGTGGAGCTGACCAAAAGGCTGCCCCGAGCCGTACCTGTCCATTCCACCGTATCCTTCACCAGCGTATTGACCATGTTTCCAAGGATGTTGACGATTTCCGCCCGGGTGATAGGCTCTGTCGGCCGGAAGCGGCCATTGGCAGAATCCGTGATATAGCCCCGGGCCGTAAATTCCGAAACATAGGGGGCCGCATACTCCGCAACCTGTGCCGCATCCTCATAGCTGAGCGAAACGGTCTCCGGCGCAATGCGGAACGCCCGCCCGATCATCGCCACCGCCTGCTGGCGGGTGATGGTACTGTTAGACAGTGCCTCACCCTCATTGCCCAGATACACACCGGCAGCGTGGAGCTTCAAAATAGCATCCTCCCAGTAGGTACCCGGCGTATCGGAAAACGTATCTGCCGGGGAGACCTCCTGAAAATGGAGAAAGCGGTCCAGAATCCCAGCAAACGCACCCCGCGTAATGGAATTATCCGGGCGGAACGTACCGTCATCATAGCCCTGAATGATGCCGTACTCCCCGGACCATTTGTTGATGGACTCCTCCGCCCAATGCCCTGTTGTATCGGTAAAGGCCGACGCGGTCATGGCCGTGCAGCCCACGGCCAGCAAAGCCGCCGCCAGCCAGCCTCCAATCTTCTTTTTCATAATCGCTCCTTTTTCCGTCATACTTCGACGGTCTCTCTCAAAAAAACACCACAGCTCATGGCGAGCTGTGGTGTTATGTCGCCCTACAGGGCAATCATACCAAAAAGGAAGGGAGCGGTCAAGGCAGGCGGCGCAATTTATACAGGAAAAGTTTGGTTATAGCGCGGCTGCGCTCATTTCGAAAATCGCAGCGTTATTCCACCGTGACGCTCTTGGCAAGGTTCCGGGGCTTATCAATGTCGCAGCCGCGCTGGAGGGCCACATAATAGGCGAAGAGCTGCAGCGGCACTACGCCCAAAGACGGCTGCACTACCGCGTGCGCTGCGGGCACTGCCACCGTAGCATCAGCGGTGCGCTCCATTTTCTCACGGAACGGCTCCGTGGTCAGCGCCAGCACCTCGGCCCCCCGGGCCTTGACCTCCACCACGTTGCTCATGGCCTTATCGAAAAGCGGCGCGTAGGTCCCCAGCGCGATGACCAGCGTTCCCGGCTCAATGAGGGAAATGGTGCCGTGCTTCAGCTCACCGGAGGCGTATGCCTCGGAGTGGATATAGCTGATCTCCTTGAGCTTCAGAGAGCCCTCCAAGCCCATGGCGTAATCCAGATTCCGACCGATGAAGAAAATGGAATTATGATTAAAGTACCGGGAGGCGAAATACTTCACATCCTCCGTGCTGTCCAATACGGTTTGCAGCTTTTCCGGCAGAGTTTCCAGCTCATGCAGGATGGCCGTATATTCCTCATGGGAGACCGTTCCCAGCAGGTCACCGAGATAAAGAGCGATCATGTCCATCAGGGCCAGCTGCGTGGAATATGCCTTTGTGGTAGCCACGGCGATCTCCGGCCCCGCCCATGTATAGAGCACATTGTCCGCCTCACGGGCGATGGAGGAACCCACCACGTTCACAACGGCCAGCGTCCGGCCGCCAAGGCGCTTGGCCTCCCGCAGGGCGGCCATGGTATCCAGCGTTTCGCCGGACTGGCTGATGAAGATCACCAGAGAGTGATCGTCCACCAGCGGATCGCAGTAGCGGAACTCCGAGGCGAGGCACACCTCCACTGGGCGGCGGAGCAGGCGCTCCCAGTTATACTTGCTGACCATGCCCACATGGTAGCTGGAGCCGCAGGCCACGACGAAAATACGGCTAATGCTGCGTACATAGTCCGCTGTCAGGTGCAGGTCATCCAGCACCACCCGTCCGTCCCGGATGCGGGGCGAGACTGTTTTGCGGATAGCCTCCGGCTGCTCAAAAATCTCCTTGAGCATGAAGTGGGGATAGCCGCCCTTTTCTGCGGCGGACACATCCCAGTCCACATGGCTGTGGGGCTTTTCAATGGGCTCCATCTCATCGTTGAACAGGCTCACACCCTCCGCTGTCAGGACTGCGATCTCCCCATCCTCCATGTAAATAACGTCCCGGGTATGCCCGATGACCGCCGTTACATCGGAGGCGATGAAATTTTCCCCCTCGCCGCAGCCGATGATAAGCGGGCTGTCCTTACGGGCGGCAATAAGAGCATTGGGATAGTCGGCACAGATGATGCCGAAAGCGTAGGAGCCCTCAATGCGCCGCAGCACACGGCCCACGGCCTCCAGCATATTATGGCATTCCCGGTAATGGAACTCCAAAAGCTGGGCCACTACTTCCGTGTCCGTTTCTGACTTGAACTTCACGCCGTGGCGCAGAAGCTGCTGCTTGATCTCCATATAGTTTTCGATGATGCCGTTGTGCACCAGCGCGATTCGCCCGTCCTCGCTGACATGGGGGTGTGCGTTGATGTCATTGGGCTCGCCATGGGTAGCCCAGCGGGTATGGCCGATGCCGAGGGTCCCCTCCACATCCGCGCCGCCGTGAATCATGTCCGACAGCACCTGAAGCCGCCCCTTGGACTTATAAATCTGCAGGCCCTTTTCCCCGGACCGCACTGCCACGCCGGCAGAGTCATAGCCCCGGTACTCCATCCGGGACAGGCCCTCCAGCAAAATGGGCGCCGCCTGTTGATGGCCCACATAGCCGATAATACCACACATAAATAAAAATCCTCCTGAAATTGATTTCAAAAGGACAAACGCGCAGAAATTTGTCACTTTCTCGCAGTCAGCATTTCTCTGTTCCGCTGTCGCCCGCGTATTTGTAAATGCTGTCACATGGCTGCGGCCATGGAGGGGTATCCGCCGAATTTTCGATACGCCCCTCACCTCGTTATCCCGCCGGGAAAGCCCCTGCGGGCACATGGCGCTTATGATGGGCCGGGCCCATAGCCTCCTTTCCAGTCTGCGTCTTGATTCATTTTATGTGCAAGGCCCCGGGCGGATACCACCCGGAGGCCGTGACACCTATTTACTTCTTCTCCACGATATGCGCCGCGTCCTTATAGACATGGTTCGCCGGAATGACGCCCCGGACACAGGAGGTGGGGTACACATTTGAGTCCGGGCCAATAACCGTACCGGGATTGAGTACGCTGTTGCAGCCTATCTCCACCCGGTCACCCAGCATGGCGCCCACCTTTTTGCGGCCCGTTTCCACCTGCTCCGCGCCGTCCTTCACCACCACCAGAAGCTTGTCGCTCTTGACATTGGAGGTGATGGAGCCGGCGCCCATGTGGGACTTATAGCCAAGGATAGAATCCCCCACGTAATTATAATGGGGCACCTGCACGTTATCAAAGAGAATCACGTTTTTCAGCTCTGTGGAGTTGCCCACCACGCAGTCATTCCCCACCAGCGCACTGCCCCGGATAAAGGCGCACTGCCGGACCTCCGTGCGGTGGCCGATGATGCAGGGGCCGTGGAGATATGCGCTCTTGAACACCGTTGCGTCCTTGGCCACCCAAACATCCTCCAGCACATTACCGTCCCAGTCTTTCGGGTGGAAATATTCCTCCTCCGGTAGACACCGGCCAAGCTCCAAAATCAAATCGGAGATACCGGCCAGCGCCTCCCACGGGTAAGTAAATTTACTAAGATACACCCCGGCCAGAGAATGCTCCAGCGAATAAAGCTCCTTTACAGTCAGCATTACTTCTTCACCTCGATCAAATGGCCGCTTTTCTCCATGGCGGCGATGATATGGTCCACCCACTTTTCACATTCCTCGGCAGTCCCAGCCTCCGCCATGACCCGGAGTACCGGCTCCGTGCCGCTCTTGCGCAGCAGCACCCGGCCGGAATCCCCCAGTGCGGCGGTGCATTCGTCCACCGCCGCCTGCACGGCGCTGTCCGAAAGCGTAGCGTCTTTATCATCCACCCGGACGTTTTTCAAGACCTGCGGATACATGGAAACGCCGGAGGCCAGCACACTCAGGGGCAGTTGGGTCTCCATCATCACCTCCATGAGCATCAGAGCGGTGATGAGCCCGTCGCCGGTGTGGGCGTATTTGCGGAAAATGATGTGCCCGGACTGCTCGCCGCCCAGCACATAGTCATTTTCCTTCATGTTCTCGTAAACGTAGCGGTCCCCCACCGCGGTCTTTTCATAGCGGATGCCCGCCTTGTCCAGCGCCTTATACAGTCCAAAGTTGCTCATGACCGTTGTGACCAGCGTATTGCCGGGGAGCTGCCCCCGCTCCTTGAGAAACTTGGCGCAGATGTACATGATCTTATCACCGTTCAAAACCTCGCCCCGCTCATCCACGGCAAGGCAGCGGTCGGCATCTCCGTCAAAGGCAAAGCCCACATCCAGATGGTGCTCCCGGACATAGAGCTGAAGTCCCTCAATATGGGTGGAGCCGCAGTCCATGTTGATATTCACGCCGTCCGGCTGGTCATTGATCACGTAGGTCTTGGCTCCCAGCGCGTCAAACACCGCCCGGCCGATCATCCAGGAGCTGCCGTTGGCGCAGTCCAGACCTACCTTGTGCTTTTCAAAGGACCGGGCCGCAAGGCTGGTGAGGTAGCCGATATAGCGGTTGCGGCCGGAATAGAAGTCGATGGTCTTGCCGATCTTCCCCTCCGTGGCCCACGGCAGCGCGGCGGGCTCCCCGTCAATGAACCGCTCCAGCTCCGCCTGCAGCGCGTCCTCCATTTTCTCGCCGATGCCATTCATCAGCTTGATGCCGTTATCATAGAACGGATTGTGGCTGGCGGAGATCATCACGCCGCAGTCAAACCGCTCCGTCCGGGTGATATAGCTGACGCATGGCGTGGTAGTTACGTGCAGCAGATAAGCGTCCGCCCCGGCGGAGGTAATACCCGCCGCCAGCGCGTTTTCAAACATATAGGATGACCGCCGGGTGTCCTTGCCGATGACGATACGGGCCGTGTCATCAGGATGCAGGCGGCTATAGTGCCAACCAAGAAAGCGTCCTACCTGAAAGGCGTGCTCCGCTGTCAGGTCTACACCAGCCTTGCCCCGGAATCCGTCTGTACCGAAATATTTACCCATAAGAACCGAATGCTCCTTTGATATATTGTTGAAACGCGGCTTCCCGCCGCGGAAACGGCTGTTTTATCTTACCCATTCTCTATAGGAAACGCAAGAGGGAATTTGTGAATTTTCAGGCAGCGCACATAATTTTCCGCTCGCCTGCCCCACACTGTCATAAGAGAGGGGGCATTTGGCATGATCACCGCGCTGCTGCGTACCGTCATTCTTTATTTTCTCATCATGACCGGCCTGCGGCTCATGGGAAAACGCCAGATTGGCGAGCTGGAGCCAAGCGAGCTGGTGCTGACCATGATGATCTCCGACCTTGCCACCGTCCCCATGCAGGACTTTGGGATTCCGCTGCTGGCCGGGGTCATCCCCATTCTGACACTGCTTTCCCTTTCCATGCTGCTCAGTCAGCTATCCCTTTTGAGTCTGCGTTTTCGGGAACTGATGTGCGGCACCCCGTCTATCCTCATCCGAAACGGCAAGCTCCAGCAGGATGCCATGCGGAAAAACCGCTACACGCTGGACGAGCTGCTGGAACAGCTCCGGGGACAGGGCTATGTCTCCGTGGACGAGGTACGCTGGGCCGTACTGGAAAATTCCGGTCAGCTCTCCATTCTGCCGTGGGCGCGGCAGCGACCCCCCACAGCGGAGGAGCTTGGCCTCACCCCCGAGGAGGACGAGCTGCCCTTCATTCTCATCAACGATGGCCGGATCGTCCGGCGAAATCTTGCCCGCAGCGGGCGGAACGAGGCTTGGCTCCAAAAGGAGCTGCGGCGGACAGGACATTCCGCCGGGGAAATTTTTCTTTTAACGGTGGATGGCAGCGGCAAGGTCCTCTGTATCCCGAAGGAGGCGAAGCCGTGAAGCGTCTGCTTTTGCCGCCGATAGCGGTGCTGTGCGCCCTGCTGGCCCTTTCCCTCTGGAACAGCAGCCACATGGAGCGTCAAACCCGGCGCTGGCGCGCCCAGCTTCAGGAAACAGACCGTCTGGCCCAATCGGAATGCTGGGCCGAGGCACTGGATTCCCTTTGGGAGAGCTATGATGACTGGACGCTCCGGCAGACCTATCTCCACATTGTTTCCCACCATGATGCCGTGGACGATGCGGAGGCCATGTACCGCCGGGCCATGGCCTTTGCCGAAACGCAGGAAATTACGGAGTTTCGTGCAGAACTGTCCGATCTCATGGATCAGCTCCGCCTCATCTCGGAAATGGAAGCGCTGAATATCAGGAATGTGCTATAGCTTACTTCTCCGCCAGGAGCTTATTCAGCTCCGCCATGAAGGTATCAATATCCTTGAACTGCCGGTAAACGGAGGCGAAGCGGACGTAGGCCACCTGATCCACTGACCGCAGACGCTCCATGACCTTCTCGCCGATGTCCGCCGTGCGAATCTCGCGCTCCATGGAGTTCTGGAGCTCCTGCTCGATCTCATCGGCAATGCGCTCCAGCTCCGCTAAAGACACCGGCCGCTTTTCGCAGGCCCGAATCATGCCCCGCAGGACCTTCTGCCGGTCAAAGCTCTGGCGGCTTCCGTCCTTCTTGATGACCACGATGGGGAGGCTTTCCACCGTTTCATAGGTGGTAAAGCGCTTGCCGCAGGCAAGGCACTCCCGTCGGCGGCGGATGCTGGCATTTTCATCGGCGGGGCGGGAATCGATGACCTTGCTCTCGGGATGACCGCAAAACGGACACTTCATGGGAAACAACCTCCTGACCGGCGCCCGTGACCCGGGGCCGTTTAAGTATAGAATACCATGATTAGTTTACCATATTTCATTTCCGTTTGGTATCCCTATTTTCATTTTTTTAAAAAACAGGCCACTCCGCGTCATCAAAGGCAAAAATCCAGAAGTCGCTGCCCTTGATCTGCCGAAAGGACGCAAAGCAAAACAGCTCCTCCAGCGGGAACGGCGCATCGTCCGCTCTGGGAAAGGCCAGCAGCAGCCGTCCGTCCACGCGGCAGGTCAAAACTCCCTGCCGCGCTTGAATCGCCCGCAGAAAACGCTCGCTTCGTACCGGAGGTGCTGCCGGGTCTACCGGCAGCCATTGCGGCGTTGCCCGCTCCGGCATCCGGAGTTCTCCCCGCAGAATACGGCCTATGGGCGCGGTCATGCTCCGGGAAAAGCGGCGGCGTAGGTGCAGCCGGTCACCCTCCGGCTCCGGGATGCCGATTCGCAGTGCCCCGCTCTCTCCCACGGCCCACGCACACCACAGCCCCTCCCGCCGGACACAGCTCATATCCAGCACCGTATCCGATGTCGCCGCTTCCACCGTCAGCTCCCCTACGGTCTCCCCTCCCGCCAGAACCGGATACTTGTCCATAGCTCTCCACCTCCGCACGCAAAAAGACCGCCTGCGCGATTCTACGCGCAGACGGTCTTGAATATACCGCGTCAGCCGATGGTATATGTTCCCCGCACCAGCAGTTTCACCGTGTCGGCCCCGGCCTTGACGCCCCGGTTCTCCACAGTCATCATGTACAGATGGTTTGCCGCCAGCGCTCCGCCGCCGCTGAGGGTACTGCCGGAGGTCTCGTCCACCAGCCCCGGAGTGGATGCCGCCACACAGGTCGCAGACCCCACCCGCAGCATAACCTCACAGCCGATGTCACCGGTGAGGACCTGTCCCTTGGAAAGCGTCACCACGGAAAATTCCATGCCGGCGCCGGACTGGCCCAGTCCGCTGTTCCGCTGGGCGATCTTCTGGTCCACCCTGTCCATGATCTGCCCCATAAACGTTTCGTTCAGGTAGCTCAGCGTGATGAGCGGGTCCGTGGCGGAGCCCGGCTCCACCGCAAGCGAAACGCCGCTCATTGCCACGCAGCTCACTGCCAGCAGCCCTATCAGGCGCAGTCCCCATCTGTTTTTCATATCCTATGTACCTCCCATCCCGCGGGCACAATGCGCTTTCCGCGGAATTTCTTACGTTTTCTATGAAGCCGCCGTTTTTTGTAAGCCGCCCCTGAAAGGTTCCCCTTTCAGGGGACAGTTCCCTACACCAGTTGATCGTGGGGCAGCCCAAAACTCACCGCAATAGCGGTGTCTACCTTCTCCATCACAGTCTCCTCCACATGGCCCATCCGCTCCCGCAGGCGCTTTTTATCCAGCGTCCGCACCTGCTCCAGCAGGATAATGGAATTGCGGCTGAGGCCGCAGCTTTGATCCACAGGCAGGTCAATATGCGTCGGCAGGCGGGCCTTGCCCGTCTGAGAAGTGATCGCCGCCGCGATAACCGTCGGGCTGTAGCGGTTTCCTGTGTCATTTTGAATGATGAGGACCGGGCGGACGCCGCCCTGCTCGCTGCCCACCACCGGAGAGAGATCGGCATAGTAAATATCGCCGCGCTTCACAGTTGTATCCACAAAGTTCACACTCCGCCGAAAAAAGTACCCGTCACCTGATCGGTGAGGCCACTTTCATTCTCCCACGCCGCTTCGGAATTTATACCAGCGGGGCAAAATTCCGATGTCCCGCCTCCAAATCATCCTATGCGCCGGACAGGGCCGGAGTGCTATGCAATTCGATTGACGTCCTATTACAGCAAACGCAGGCTGCGCTCTATTTCCTGACCGTTCTCCATATAGACACGCGGTACCCGCTTGTTTACCGCGCAGGTCAGCTCGTAGGGAATTGTATCCAGCAGCGCGGCAAGGCTGCCCACGCTCTGCCGCTGTCCGAACAGCTCCACCGTGTCGCCCACTTTCACTTCCGGTAAATCCGTCAGGTCCACCATGCACATATCCATGCAGATGCGGCCCCGAATCGGTGCCGGGCCGTAGTCCGTCTGCACCGATGCACGGTTGGAAAGTCCCCGGAAAAAGCCGTCCGCGTAGCCTACCGGCAGCACGCCGATACGCGTTTTTCCCTCTGTGCTGAACGTTCTTCCGTAGCTGACGGTGGTATCCGGATCAAAGACCTTAATGGTGGAAATACTGGTTTTCAGGCGCATGACCGGCTTTAGTCCCAGCCGCTCCGCATCACTCCCCTCACCGTAGAGCGCAATACCAGGACGCACCATATCCAGATACATCTCCGGGTAGCGGGTCAGCGCGCCGCTGTTGGTGCAGTGGCGGATGCGGAACGTGCGCCCTTTGGCGGCCAGCGCGTCTAAAACGCGGGTGAACACGCCGAACTGCTCCCGGGTGTATGCCTCGTACTCCGCACCGTCCATATCGGACACGGCAAAATGTGTGAAGATACCCTCGGCATCCAGCCCCGGCAGGGCACAGGCCGCCGCAATGGCGTTCACACCGCTTTCAAAATGCTCTCCCCGGACAAGGAAACCCAGCCGGGACATTCCGGTATCCACCTTGATGTGGATCCGCAGCGTTCCACCGCATTTCTGCGCCTCTGCGCTGTATTCCTCAGCCTTGGCCATGGCGGACACCGCCTGTGTGATGTGGTAGGAAATGAGCTGAGGCACCATTTCCGGCGGCGTATGCCCCAAAATTAAAATTGGCAAGGTGATGCCAGCGTGGCGCAGCTCCCGGGCCTCGTCCAGACTGGCGACCGCCAGATAATCCGCCCCCAACTGCTCCAGTTTCCGGGAAACCTGTATGGCGCCGTGGCCGTAAGCGTCCGCCTTTACCACGCCCAAATACTTCACACCGTCGCCGATTCGCGTCCGTGCCACTTTATAATTATGTTCCAGCGCATCCAGATCGATCTCCGCCCATGTGCGCCGTAAAATCGCATCCTCCAAAATACTCACCTGTCTTATGTAGATTCGCGGGGCAGCCCCGCCTGCTCTGTTCCCGTTTCGTTGATTATATCACAAAATGAAAAGCTCGTAAACTCCGCCGTTAAAATTGTTTCGCCCTCCACGGCGATCTCCCCCAAAAACGGCGTTCCATCCGCCCGCCGGAGCCAGATTGTTGTCACAATGTCCCCGCCGCCGCTGCCGGTCTGCTCCAGCGCCAGCCGGACGCAGGGGATATCCTGCCGCTCCTCGGTGTTTTCCTCCAGCAGCCACCCCTCCCGCAAAGCATTGAGCATCCGTACCGGCACCGTGGCAGGGGAAATTTGCTCCGCGCTGAGAGGGCCGATGTTCAGGCACAGATCGCTGTATTCCAGCGACCAGTCCGCCTCCCGAAGAACTGCCCGGACCCCGGCCAGCTCCAGCGGCTCCGTCACCTCCACCGTGCTCTCTCCCTCCGGGGCGTAATGGCATTGCAGCGTGGCAGCCCACTCCCGCTGCGCTTCGCCGCAGACAACCTTCATTGTCAGCTCACAGCCGCTCATCTCCCGATAGGCCGCCCGGATGTCCGTTTCCTCCGCCTGCTCCTTGCAGCCGCACAGCAGCAGGCACAGGGCTATCATTGGTACACATTTTCCAATGTGCACCGCGCTCCCTCCGTTATTCCAAAATTTCCCGGATGGCCAGCGGCAGATGCTCTGCAACCGCCTCCGGCATAACGCCGTAAGCTGTCAGCTCCGCTTCCAGCAAATCGCCGGCCCGGCCGTGGAGCCACACGCCCGCTACTGCCGCCTGCACCGCATCGGCTCCCTGCGCCAGCAGGGACGCGATGACACCGGTGAGCACATCGCCGCTGCCACCTTTGGCAAGACCGCTGCCGCCGGTGGTGTTCACCAGCACCTCGCCCGTTGGGGCGGCCGTTACCGTCCCATGGCCCTTCAGCACCAGCACGCAGCCGTGGCGCATGGCAAAGTCCCGCGCCGCCTGCTGCCGATCCCCATGGCTCAGGTCCCCGCCTATGCGGGAAAATTCCACCGCGTGAGGCGTCAACACTGTCACTTTGTCCCGGCGGGCGTCCAGAACATCTATATGCCCGGAAAGGGCGTTTATGCCATCCGCGTCCAGCACCACCGGCTTTTCCGTTTCCAGCAGCGCCCACACCAGCTCCGCCGTTTCATCTCCCCGGCCAAGGCCGGGGCCGAGGGCCAGCACATCGCAGCCTTGCAGACGCTCCCGCAGCAGCGGCAGCGCCCCAAGGCACAGCCGCCCGTCCCGCTCCGGCAGCGGAAACGGCATGGCGGAGCTGCACTTCACCGCCTCGATGGGCCAGATGGACTCCGGTACGCCCACGGACACCAGCCCGCAGCCCGTCCGCACCGCCGCCGACGCCGCAAGATACGGCGCACCGGTGTAGCCCACGGCGCCGCCCACGATCAAAACCTTGCCGAACGTCCCCTTATGACCGTCCTCCCGTCGGGGCGGCAGCGCCCGCCGCACCAGCTCCGGCCCGACAAATTGCGTTTCCACCGGCATCGCTCCTTCGTTTTTTCTCTCATTATATATGGCGGTGCATTTCCGTGCAATCCCTTTTGCAATTTTCCCGCAAAAGTCGGAAAACCGTCATTTTTGCTCTTGCATTTGCCGTCTTTTTGTGGTATATGTAGAAAAGTCATCAGCGATGAAGGGGAAAATAACCCAAAACGCCGCCGCAGAGAGGGTCGGTCACCGGCTGCAAGCCGACCTGCGGACGCTTGGTTTGGTTCGCCCCGGAGCTTCTATGGAGACATGGCGGTCACCCTCCGTTATCAGGGCACAAGTGTGCGCTTTGGCGCAAATTTGGGTGGTACCGCGGAAGTGAGCCTTTCGTCCCAATGTGGGACGGAGGGCTTTTTGTTTTGCACCGCGGCCTGAACCGAACATCCCAATTCCAACAAAAAGGAGTTTTGCTTTTATGATGAAAGAACAACTGGAAGCCATCCGCAAGGGCGCGCTGGACTCCATCGTGGGCACAAAGGCCGCGGCGGAGCTGGACGCGCTGCGGGTCAAGTACCTTGGCAAAAAGGGCGAGTTGACCGCCGTGCTCAAGCAGATGGGCAGCCTCTCCGCCGAAGAGCGCCCCGTCATGGGCCAGATGGCAAACGAGGTCCGCGCCGCCGTGGAAAAGGCCGTGGAGGCCCAGTCCGCCATTCTGGAAAAGGCCGCTCTGGAAGCCAAGCTGAAGGCCGAGACGCTGGACATCACCATCCCCGGCAAGGAGGTGGCTCTGGGCCACAAGCACCCCATGTACACCGTGCTGGACGAGATCAAGCAGGTGTTCCTTGATATGGGCTTTGAGATCATGGACGGTCCCGAAATCGAGCTGGAAAGCTACAACTTCACCAAGCTCAACGCCCCGGAGTCCCACCCTTCCCGTGACTGGACGGACACCTTCTATCTCACCGAGGATTCCAAGATCCTCCTGCGGACCCAGACCTCTCCCATGCAGATCCGGGCCATGGAGGAGCACGGCGTACCCATCCGCATGATCTCCCCCGGCCGGGTGTACCGCAAGGACGAGGTGGACGCCACCCACTCCCCCATGTTCCATCAGATCGAGGGTCTGGTGGTGGACAAGGGCGTGACCATGGCGGACCTGAAGGGCACGCTGAACGCCGTGATCAAGAAAATCTACGGCCCCGCCTCCGTCACCCGCTTCCGTCCCCACCACTTCCCCTTCACCGAGCCGAGCTGCGAGGTGGACATCCAGTGCCACAAGTGCGGCGGCAAGGGCTGCCCCACCTGCAAGGGCGAGGGCTGGATTGAAGTACTGGGTGCCGGTATGGTGCACCCCAAGGTGCTCCGCAACTGCGGCATCGACCCGGATGAGTATTCCGGCTTCGCCTTCGGCATGGGCCTTGAGCGCTTCGCCATGGGCCACTTCAAGATCAGTGACCTGCGCCTGATTTTTGAAAACGACGAGCGGTTCCTGCAGCAGTTCTAATATTCTCGCCAAAATGGCACAGCCATTTTGCGCGGATTTTGCAGAGTGCCGCAGCGCACTCGCCGCAAGCGGCTCGCACGTTTGCACTCTGCGCAGTGTTTTTTGCGACGTACACGCCGCCGCAAAAAACAATTTCAATAATTTGCCGCAGGCGGCAATAAGCACCTCAAGATAATAAAGAGGAGGATAGACAATGATTCTTTCCCGTAAATGGTTAAATGAATTTGTAGATGTTTCCGACATCAGCGACCGTGAGTTTGACGAGGCCATGACCCTCTCCGGCTCCAAGGTGGAAACCGTCACGGCGCTGGATGAGTCCCTGAAAAACGTGGTGGTGGGCAAGATTTTGTCCATGGAAAAGCACCCGGACAGCGACCACATGTGGATCTGCCAGATCGATGTGGGACAGGCGGAGCCTACCCAGATCGTCACCGGCGCATGGAATATCCATGTGGGTGATCTGGTGCCCGTGGCCCAGCACAAGTCCCTGCTGCCCGGCGGCGTAAAAATCGAAAAAGGCAAGCTCCGGGGCGTGGAGTCCAACGGGATGCTGTGCTCTTTGAAGGAACTGAACCTCACCGCCGAGCACGACTATCCCTACGCCGTCATCACCCCCGCCGCCCTGCTGAATGACTACAAGCCTCTGGACCCGGAGAAGCCCTCCATCCCTGCCGACATCAAGGCCGGGGACAAGGTGTTCGGCCCCGTGGTCTGCGGCAAGGTGCTGGAATGTGAGGCCCAATCCTACGGCGTGTACCACACCACGCTGGACATCGGCAGCGCCACCGTCTCTCCCGACACTGCCTGCTCCAACCTCCACGCAGGCGATCTGGTGGCTTACAATACCAAGACGGATTCCATCTGCACCCTCTCCGACCTCCATGCGGAGCAGGCGGAGTTCCCCCACTGCATCCCCGACGGTATCTTCGTGCTGCGGGAGGACGTCGCTCCCGGTGAGGATATTGCCAAGGTCATCGGCGCGGACGATCATGTGGTGGAATTTGAGATCACCCCCAACCGGCCCGACTGCCTCAGCGTCATCGGCCTTGCCCGCGAGGCCAGCGCCACCTTTGGCCGTCCCCTGAAGCTGCACACTCCTGAGGTGAAGGGCTGCGGCGGCTCCATTGCGGAGTTGGTGGACATCGACATTGAGGACGGCGATCTCTGCCCCCGGTACACCGCCCGGATGGTGAAGAACGTGAAGATCCAGCCCTCCCCCGCGTGGATGCGGGAACGGCTGCGGAACTCCGGTGTCCGCCCCATCAACAACATTGTGGACATCACAAACTACGTCATGCTGGAATACGGCCAGCCCATGCACGCCTTTGACTTCTCCTGCGTGGAGGGCGGACACATCATCGTCCGCACCGCCCGGGAGGGTGAGACCATTCAAACGCTGGACGGCAATCAGCGGAAGCTGACCCCCTCCATGCTCTGCATCTGTGATGAGCACAAGCCCGTCTGCGTGGCGGGCGTCATGGGCGGTGCCAACAGTGAGATCGTGGGCGATACCGCCATGGTCCTCTTTGAATCCGCCAACTTCAACGGCACCTCTGTCCACCGCACCGCCGCCGCTCTGAATATGCGTACCGACGCTTCCTCCCGCTATGAAAAGGGTCTGGACCCCATGAACACCCTGAAGGCCGTGGAGCGGGCCTGCGAGCTGGTGGAGCTGCTGGGCGCCGGCGAGGTGGTGGAGGGCGTGATGGACGTCATCGCCAAGGACTCCAACCCCGTCACCGTGAAGCTGGAGCCGGAGAAGGTCAACGGCCTGCTGGGCACCGATGTTTCCCGTGAGGAAATGGTCCGGATTCTGGAAGCTCTGGACTTCAAGGTGGAGGGCGACACCATCCATGTTCCCTCCTGGCGGTCCGACGTGGAGCATTACTCCGACATCGCCGAGGAGGTGGCCCGCTTCTACGGCTACAACAACATCCCCGACACTCTCTCCAACGGCCTCACGGAGCGCCGCGGCTTTACGGAGCTTCAGCAGACGGAGAACCTGCTGGGCGCTGTCTGCCGCGCCGCCGGTTACGATGAGATCATCACCTATTCCTTCATCAGCCCCACCTATTATGACAAGATCGACCTGCCCAAGGATTCCGCTCTGCGGGATTCTCTGAAAATTCTGAACCCCTTGGGCGAGGACACCTCCATCATGCGAACCACCACGTTGCCCTCCATGCTGGAGATCCTGACCCGGAACTACAATTTCCGCAACAAGTCCGCCAAGCTCTATGAGCTGGGCCGGGCCTACTTCAAGCGGGCCGACGGACTGGCGGACGAGCCGAAGGTCCTGACACTGGGTGCCTACGGCGATGGTGTGGACTTCTTCTCCCTCAAGGGCGCGGTAGAGGCTGTTTTGAAGCAGCTCCGCATTGAAAATGTCCGCTTTACCGCCGACAGCGAGAATCCCTCCTATCACCCCGGCCGCTGCGCCAAGGTCTACTGCGGCAACCGTCTGCTGGGTACGCTGGGTCAGATCCACCCCCATGTAGCCGCCAACTACGGCGTGGATACCGAGCTGTATGCCGCCGAACTGCGGTTCGACGCTCTGTACGAGAGCCGCGGTGCACAGCCTGTGTACCATCCCCTGCCGAAGTTCCCTGCCGTGACCCGGGACATCGCCGTTGTCTGCGACAAGGCCGTTCCCGTGGGTGCGCTGGAGGACGCCATCCGCAAGGGTGCCAAGGGGCTTTTGAAGGAGGTTGACCTGTTTGACATCTACACCGGCGTCGGCATTGCTCCGGGCAAAAAGAGCGTGGCTTTCAGTCTGACACTGCGCTCTGATGACCGCAGTCTTACCGCCGAGGAGGCGGATGCCGACGTCCAGAGTATTCTGGACGCTTTGAAGCAGGAGTGCGGCGCTGTTTTACGGTAAGCGCTTCCCGGCCAGCCTCCTCGCCCCGCAGCGCGGGGACGCAGGCTACTGCGTACAAGCGTTCTGCACAGCAGAACCTTGGCGCAGACGGAATTCATTTCCGCCAAGCATTTTAAAGAACAGGGTTCCCGCAGACTGCTTAGCAGTCTGCGGGATGGCGGATGCCGTCGTCCAGAGTATTCTGGACGCTTTGAAGCAGGAGTGCGGCGCTGTTTTGCGGTAAGTGCTTCCCTGCTCTCCCCGTCCTATAGCGTGTGGGGGCACCGCTGCCTCTGAAAATTGCCAAAAAGGGCGCATTGCAAAATAGCGCACGGAAGCTGAATAAAAAAGATGAGCAGGTCTCCCCGAAAAAAGGGGTTGCCTGCTCGTCTTT
>OOCB01002893.1_pt1 | contig 18192 bp, 17 predicted proteins | sample 1671351 | NCBI WGS metagenome assembly OOCB01 (sample SAMN06348148, study PRJEB24527) | human gut metagenome | biome: human gut; feature: ankylosing spondylitis patient; material: feces | host: Homo sapiens | place: China | collected 2015-10
GAATCCCGCTTTCCCATGTACAACACGGCGGTCAGCATGATCGTCACAGACGAAAAGACCGGCCGCATCCTGCTCATTCAGCAGTACGGCCGCCCGAGCTACATCCTTGTCGCCGGATACGTCAACCGCGGCGAGAGCGCCGAAAACGCCGTGCGGCGCGAAATCCTCGAAGAAACCGGCCTGCACGCCGGGCGCATCCGCTTCAACCGAACGCGGTTCTTCGAGCCGTCCAACACGCTCATGTGCAACTTTACCGCCTTCGTTTCGGACGCCGACCGGCTCCACACCAACCGCGAGGTGGACCGGTACCGCTGGTTCTCCCCCGCCGAGGCGCGGCGGAACATCCGCCCGAACAGCCTCGCCGCCGCGTTCCTCAACGCCTATCTGGACGAAATCGGCCGGTAAACTCGATAAATTAGACAGATATTCTGTTTTTGTTGTTGAAATGTTCGCTCTGTGATGATAGAATATAGATGTGCATACTTATGGTATGCTTATTCGGCTTGCGCAGAAAATTGTGCGCCCGCTCGTGTGGGCGTGCACGCACCGGAGTTATCCACAATCTGTGTGGATAAACCTGTGGAAGCTGTGAATAAACTATGTGTTTTTCACAAATTCGACACAAAAACACATTATACTCTATACATATAAGACAGGACATTAACAGGAGGTCTTTCCTATGCCATATCCCTTTGTTCGCCGCGCAGGCGTTCTGGCGCTGGCGGCGACCATGCTCGTGCCGCAGGCCGGTGCGCTTTCGGGCGTATCGAGCTGGGCGCAGGAGGATATCACCGCGGCGCAGCAGGCCGGTCTGATGCCTTCCTCTCTTGAGGACAGCTTCGCACGCGAGGAAATCACCCGCGCCGAGTTCTGCGCGATTGCCGTCAAGGCTTACAAGCAGCTGACCGGCAAGGCGGTTTTCGCCTCGGGCCAGAAATATTTCCGCGACACCGACGACGCAAATGTAAACGCCGCCTATTCGCTCGGTCTGGTAAGCGGCCGTTCGACCGGCTTTTTTGACCCGAACGCAAGCATCGAGCGTCAGGATCTGTGCGTCATTCTCAATAATATCCTTGACAAGGCCGGCATTGACGCGCCGGAAATCGCGGGCGACGCCTGCATAGAGGATTACAGCGACGTGGGCGAAATCAAGTCCTACGCCGTCGATCCGGTCGTCCGCATGGTGGATTACACCATCGTAAACGGCATTTCGGACGGCTCGGGCAGTGCGCATCTCTCCCCGTCCGGCACCGCGACCCGTGAGCAGGCCGTTATCATGGCCAGCCGCTTTTGCAGCGAGTTCGAAAAACTCTCGCCCAACCAGAAGGAAATCGTGACCACCACACCGAACACTTCCATCAGCGCACCGAACAACCTCTGGAACACCCCGAGTACCATCATTCCTGACGATAAGATGACCTTCGTCTACGGCCCGGGCGGCTCGAAGTACACCTCCGCCGAGGAGGCCGAGGCACACATGGTTGAAATCGCGGTTCCGGTATGGCGTCTCCAGTCGGACGGCACCAAGACCACCGGCACGGCTTACTTACAGGTCAATGCTTCTCTGTCCGCTATCTACAAGGCGATTTTCGAGGAAATCTATAACGGCGACGAGAAGTTCCCGATCAACGACGTCGGCTGCTATTCGTGGCGTACCGGCGAGCATTCGCAGGGCACCGCGGTAGACATCAACCCGGACGAGAACATGGAAGCAACCATCAACGCGGACGGCTCGCTCACCCCGACCTGCGGCACGCACTGGACGCCTTACACCGACCCGTTCTCCATCCCCGAGGGCGGCGACGTCTACAATGCGTTCACCAAGTACGGCTTCGCCTGGGGCGGCAACGCATGGCACAGCAAGCGCGATTATATGCACTTCAGCTATTTCGGCAAATAAAGGCAACACCGCACAATGAAAGCTGCGGCGCTTTGCGGAAGTCGCTCTTGTCCAATTATGCGGTATTGCCTAAAAACTTCGAAAAGACTGCTCATACGGCGGTCTTTTCTTTTTGCATAAAAAACAGGCATCCGACCGGTTTGCAGTCAGACGCCTGTTTTAAGATAAAGTTCAGCGCAGGAAGCCGAACGAGCGGACGATGAGCGGCTCCTTCGCCTTGCCCTGGCAGATCGAGAAGAACGAGATGATGCGGACAACGAACAGGATAACGTAACAGATGCCGCAGGCGATCGGGATAAGGAACGTCCAGAAGAATACTGCGGCGATGATGCCGAGCAGAATATCCAGAACGGTGAACTTGAGCGCCTGGCGAACGTGGAAGCCGGCATATGGCGAGCTGTTGCTGCCGAGGAGCGCGATGATAACGCCAACCGTGCCGAGCAGATAGCACAGCATCGCGATAACCTTGTTATCGGAAATGTCCTTCGGGTCAAATTCGGCGGTATGGTCATACGGGTCGAACTGATACGGCGGCTGCTGCCAGTTGTTCTGCTGCTGCGCACCCTGCTGCCAGTTGTTCGTCTGCTGACCGCCGTTCGGCGCACCGCTTTCGAAGTGCATTCCGCAGGCCGCGCAGACCGTGTCGGTGTCGTTCATCTGCGCACCGCATTTCGGGCATACTTTCATTTTCATATCCCCCTTTTCAGGCTGAATTTCTGCTTTCATTATATACCCCATCCGCCCTTTCCGCAAGGGCATCCGCAAATTTTTTCCTTGCGCGGCAGTCCTTTCCTCCCCTCCCGCATATCCCCTTTCAAAATCCGCATTATTTTCTCTCCGCTGTAAATACTACCTCTATCACAACAGAAATACCAGAACGGGAGGCAGAACAGCGTGAAAGCAACCGGAATTGTGAGAAGGATCGATGATCTCGGCCGCGTCGTCATCCCTAAGGAAATCAGACGTACCCTGAGAATTCGAGAGGGCGACCCTCTGGAAATCTACACGGACCGGGAGGGCGAGGTCATTTTCAAAAAATACTCGCCGATGGGCGAGATGGGGACGATGGCGGCGGAGCTGGCGGAGGCGCTGGCGCGGACGGCGGGTATGAGCTGCGCGGTCTGCGACCGGGACGCGGTGATTGCAGCGGCAGGGAGTGCGAAGAAGGATATTCTCGAAAAAAGCGTCTCGCCGGAGCTTGAACAGATGATGGAGCAGCGCGTTATCTGCGAGCGCGGGGCGGACAGCCTCGGGGAAATCCCGCTCGCGGGACGGGACGGATACAGCGTGGTCACGGCGGCGCCGGTCATCACCGAGGGCGACGTCAGCGGCTGCGTGGCGTTCGTCAGCGACAAGGAGGACGCGGCGTCAAGCGAGGTGCTGCTCAGCCTGTGCCAGTCGGCGGCGCAGTTCCTCGCGCGGTGCGCGGCGGTGTAAAATCCCTCGCTCCCGCCTATTTTCTTCGGCTTTCCTTCAAAAATAGTATAAAAACCGCGGCAGAATACGTTTCTCTGCCGCGGTTTAGTATTTATCTTCTTCCTGCTGCGTTTCCGCGTCTGAGCCGCCGCAGCACCGGATACAGCTCGTCCCGGTCGATGTTTCGCGTGTGGACGACGCCGTAGCCGCAGCTTTCGAGCACCGTGTCCACGAACTCGTCCCGCGCCATGCGCGAGGGGGTGTCGTGGGTGAAATCGTCCAGCTCAATGACGAGCTTTGGTTCGCTTTTCGCATTGCAGACCACGAAATCCACGTGTTTCGCGCTGACTTTGTTCAGATACAGCTGATACTTCCGGTGGCGCGGCTTTGGTTCCGCAAGATCGAGCAGCCGCACCTTGACGAACAGCACGAGTCCCAGCTCGTCCGTCATTTCGCGCAGCGCCTTATAGGCCGCCCGTTCGTGCGCCGAGAACAGCGGGCGCGGCTGGTAGGCGTGGCGCAGCTCGCGCGCCGTCAGCCAGGCTCTGAGTCTGCTCCACGCAAGGCCGAGCAGAACGAGCGCGACTGCCCCGCCCGCGATGCACAGAACGATGGTTTTCTGGTCCATCAGAAGCCGAACGCCTCGTAATCCTCGCGAATGAAACGGTGGTAGGTCGCGCAGCCGTCCTCTTCGAGCTTGATGCAGTAGCGGTAGCCGTCCGGCTCGCCGTTTTTGAAGTAAACGAGGTAGTCGAACTCATCGCTGCCCTCGATTTTCTCGCAGACGACCTCATCCGAGAAGCGATGGAACACCGTGAGAATATCGTCGAGGCTGACCTCAAGGCCACTCACGACCGCGAGGAACGCCTTGAGAAAGCCGCTGTCCGGCACCTTTTCGTGGACGTACTCCGCGCCCTCCGCCGGAACATCGATGCAGAAGCGCTCATCATCGCGCACGACCTCGACCGCGCCGAGCGTCGGCTGCGCGAAAGCGGAAAAGCCGGAAAGCGCCTGCTCGACCGTGTCCGCGTCCTCTTTCGTTCCGAGCATATGCGCGAGAGAGGCCGCCGGATAATAGAGCGTGATGGCGTGGCGGTCGTAGCCGATTTTGGCCTGTGCTTCCTGAATTACGCCCACAAGGCTGCTGTGCAGGCGCGAATAGTCATAGTTCTGCATGGTTGCTCCTTCTCAGTTCCAGTAATCCGTCTGTTCTTTGAGTCCGATGTTTTTCGCCTGAAAGACGGGGTCCTTGCCCTCATGCCGCTGCTTCATGTAGTCGGAAAGCGCGTGCATGGCGGTGCCGCCGAGGCGCAGGATAACCGGCAGGTTGATGAGCGCCATAATGCCCATCAGAACGTCCGCGATGTCCCAGACAAGGCCGAACTTCATCTGTGCGCCGACGAATACGACCACGCAGGCAAAGGCGTGGAACACGTTCATCTGGCGGTGGGACAGCGTGCGGCCCGCGATATAGTTCAGGCAGCCCTCGCAGTAGAACAGGTTGCCGAGCAGCGTCGTAAATGCGAACAGCAGCAGGGCGATGGTGATGAAATACGGGCCGACGACGCCGAAGGTGTGTTCGAGGGACGCCTGCACGAACGGCGCGCCCTTGAGCGACTCGCTCGGCTCGATGCCGGTGCACAGGCACATCATGGCCGTTGCGCTGCACACGAGGATGGTGTCGATGAATACGGAAAGCATCTGGACAAGACCCTGCTTGACCGGATGGGAAACGTCCGCTGCCGCCGCCGCGTTCGGGGCGGAGCCGACGCCTGCCTCATTCGAGTACAGACCGCGCTTGATGCCCTGCATGAGAGCGGACGAGCCGAAGCCTGCCGCGCCGCCGAAAATCGCCTTGAAGTCGAATGCGCCCTGGAAAATACGGCGCAGAACCTCGGGCAGCATACCGGCGTTCAGCACCATGACGATGAGCGCCATGATGATGTACAGCACGCCCATGACCGGCACGAGCACGCCCGTGACCTTGACGATGCGGTTGCCGTTGCCGAAGATGCAGACGCCGACGAGAAGCGCGAGAAGTGCGCCGCCGATGATCGGCAGAAGATGCGCGCCCGAGGCAGTGACGAACGTATCATAGAAGTGATAGCTCGACATGCTGTCGATGAGGTTAAAGGACGCGAGCATATTGAAGCCGACCGCGTAGGTCGCGATCAGCGCGACCGCAAAAATAATACCGAGGCTCCGGCTTCCGAGAGCCGCCTGGATATAGTACGCCGGGCCGCCGTAGCTGCCGCCCTTGACGCTGCGCTTTTTGTAGATCTGCGCGAGCGTGCTCTCGACGAAAGCCGTAGCGCCGCCGATGAGCGCGATCAGCCACATCCAGAACACCGCACCGTAGCCGCCGATGGCGATCGCGTTCGCGACGCCGACGATGTTGCCCGTGCCAACGCGGCTCGCCGTGGAGACCATCAGAGCCTCAAAGGCGCTGACCGCCTTGGTGTCGCCGGATTTTTCGTTCACGACGCGAACCGACTCCCCGAGCAGACGGAGCTGAACTCCCTTGCTGCGGATGGTGAAGTAAGCGCCCGCCGCGAGCAGCAGGATGATGAGCAGATAGCTGTACATCAGGTCGTTCAATGTCCCTACCAAACCTGCAAAGCCGTTATAAAGTGCATCTAACATTGCATTCTCCCTTTCCCTGCGGCGCCGCATACCGCTTCTTTCTTTTTTACGGCCTCAAACGCGAAAAGAAAAAGGAGGACACACGCCCCGCCTTTCGTTATTTCGCTATTTTAGATATAATAAGTATACCATAGTTTCTAATGTTTTACCATACCCCTTTTTTGTTCCGCGCACAGTTTGACACTTATGCACAGAGTATGGATAAACCGCGCAGTGCTTGCATTCCGCAGGACAAGCGATTATACTGAAACTAAGAAAATCGTCACACAGCCGGGGTTTCCCGGCATGACAGGAGGAGAAACCATGTCTTTTTCTGCGAAAAGCATTCTTGCCGAAGCCAAAGCGCTTCAGACCGCTATCATCAATGACCGCCGCCATCTGCACACCGCGCCCGAGGCCGGAGCCGACCTGCCGAACACGCGAAGCTATGTCGCGGAGCGCCTGCGCGAAATGGGTTATCAGCCGCGCGAGCTTGCGGGCGGCATCGTTGCCGAAATCACCGGCAGGCCGACCGGCCGCTGCATCCTGCTGCGTGCGGATATGGACGCGCTGCGCGTCACCGAGCAGACCGACCTGCCCTTCCGCCCTGCGACCGGCTGCATGCACGCCTGCGGCCACGATATGCACGCGGCAATGCTTCTCGGCGCGGCGCAGCTGCTCCGCAGCCATACGGACGAGCTCAACGGCACGGTCAAGCTGGTCTTTCAGCCGGACGAGGAGGGCTTTACCGGCGCGAAAGCCATGCTGAAAGCGGGCGTACTGCGCGACCCTGCGCCGCAGGCCGGCTTCGCGCTCCATGTCAATTCGGGCACGCCGTCCGGACTGGTGCTCTGCGGTGAGGGCACGTTCATGGCCGGCTGCACGCTGTTCCGCGTCACGGTGCACGGCACCGGCTGTCACGGTGCGATGCCGGAAACCGGCGTTGACCCCATCAATATCGCAGCGCACATCTATCTCGCGCTTCAGGAGCTGATTGCACGTGAAATCCCGGCGAAATCGCCCGCCGTGGTGACGGTCGGCAGATTTTCCGCCGGCGACGCGCCCAATATCATCCCCTCGACCGCCGTTCTGGAGGGAACCATCCGCAGCTTTGACCGGAACCTGAGCGAAACGCTGCTGCGCCGCATCGGTGAGGTCGCGCAGGGTATCGCGTCCGCGTTCCGCGGCTCGGCCGAAACCTGCGAAATCGTGTCCGCGCCGCCGCTGCACAACGATGACGCCATGCTCGATTTGTCCACAGCCTGTGCACAGGAGCTGTTCGGCGATGCGTCGGTCTATCGACTCCGTGAGGGCGGCATGGGCTCGGAGGACTTCGCGTCCTACACCTACGAGCTGCCCTGCGCCTATCTGCTTCTCGGCGCCGGAACGGCACAGGAGGACCCGCGCTACGGCAAGCCGATGCATAATCCGCAGGTCGTGTTCAACGAGGATATTCTCCCGCGCGGTGCCGCCCTGCACACTCTGACCGCGCTGCGGTTTCTGGAGCGGACTTGAGGTTAAACAGCGCTCAGGGGCAGCCTTCCGGCTGCTCCTTCCTCGTTTTCGGCAAACAAAAAAGCACCATCCGAAGATGATGCTTTGATGGAGCTGATAACCAGATTCGAACTGGTGACCTCATCCTTACCAAGGATGCACTCTACCTACTGAGCTATATCAGCAAAGAAAAACGACGGCTTTGCAGTCGTCGTTTCTGGCGACCCGGATGGGACTTGAACCCACGGCCTCTAGCGTGACAGGCTAGCGCTCTAACCAACTGAGCTACCGGGCCGAATGCGTTTTTTAATTTGGTGGGCCTTCAGGGACTTGAACCCGGGACCGACCGGTTATGAGCCGGTTGCTCTAACCAACTGAGCTAAAGGCCCATAAAAGGCTTTTGATACAAGTTTTGCCGCCACTGGATGTGCAGCAGCGGCAATCCCTGTTTCTTCTGGCTCCTCAAGTTGGACTCGAACCAACGACCCTGCGGTTAACAGCCGCATGCTCTACCAACTGAGCTATTGAGGAATATAAAATGCTGGTACACGCTGTTTGGATGGTTTATCGCAATCAGCTTGTATATTATAGCGCGGATACAGCTTATTTGTCAATAGGTTTTGCAAATTTTTTTCGTAAGTTTTTTACTTCCGCGCAGAATGTCAAAAAGGGACCCTCTCGGGTCCCTTTTCAGGCTTTATTCGGTAACTTTCGTGCCGGTAACGATCGCCTTCGGCGAACCGGTGAGTTTTTTACCGGTATACGGTGTGTTGATTCCCTTGGATTTATACGTTTCGTATACCTTCTCAGTATCCCAGTCCAGCAGCACCAGACGGGCGAAATTGCCTGCCTGCACAGCACGGTCGGTCAGACCGTAAATCTCGGCAGGAGCCTTACTCATGCGGTCAACAAGCTGCATCGGCGTGAGCTTGCCGGTCTGGACAAGGTAAGTATTGCACACCGAGAACGCGGTTTCCAGGCCGGTGATGCCGGACGGCGCCTTTGCGAACTCGCGTGCCTTCTCCTCGGCGGTGTGCGGTGCATGGTCGGTTGCCACCATGTCGATGGTGCCGTCCGCCAGAGCCGCAATCAGCGCCTGACGGTCAGCCTCCTTGCGGAGCGGCGGATTCATGCGCGCATAAGTGCCGTGTGCCGGTACATCATCCTCGGTCAGCGACAGGTGATGCGGCGTGACCTCGGCATAAATCTTCGCGCCCATCGCCTTGCCCGCTCGAATGAGCGCGACAGACTGCGCGGACGAAACGTGCTGGAACAGCACGCGCGCACCGGTATCGAGCGCCAGCGCAATGTCACGGCCGATCATCGCGGATTCCGCGCTGGCCATCGCGCCCGGTACGCCGAAATGCTTGGCGGCCTCCGAGCCGTAGTTGACACCCGGAGACGGCACGAGTGACGGCTCCTCCTCGTGAAACGAGAGCAGCGTGCCGCGCTTGGCGGCTTCCGCCATGGCGGTGCGGCACAGCGCCGCACTCGTCAGGTTGATGCCGTCGTCGGTCAGGCACGGCGCACCCGCTTCGAGCAGTGCGTCAAAGTCGGTCAGCTCCTGCCCTTTCAGGCCCTTGGTGACCGAGCCTGCCTGCAAAACCTGCACCGGACAGCCCTTCGCCTTGTCGGTAACGTAGCGGATAATCTCGGGTGTGTCACAGGTCGGCACGGTGTTCGCCATGCAGATTACCGTAGCGTAGCCGCCCGCGGCTGCCGCCGCCGCACCGGTCAGCACGTCCTCTTTCTGGGTCTGACCCGGATCGCGGAAGTGAACATGGCCGTCCACAAAGCCGGGAGAGACGGTCAGCCCGCTCGCGTCATACACCGTGCAGCCCGCGGGCGCGTCGATGTGCTCTGCCACCTGCGCGATAACGCCGTCGTCACCGATCAGCACATCACACAGCGCATCCATCTGCGTATACGGGTCGAGAACCCGTCCGTTTTGAATCAACAGCATGGTAAAACCTCCGTTTTATCTCGTTTAATCGCGGTAGAACGCACCAAAGCCCTTGTATGCCATATACAGATCCAGCTTGGCAATGCACTCGAACGGTGCGTGCATGGAGAGCACCGGAACACCTGCGTCTACAGTGTCAATGTTGCGGTTTGCGAGGTACATGGCAACCGTGCCGCCGCCGCCCTGGTCAACCTTGCCAAGCTGACCGGTCTGCCAGATAACACCCGCCTTGTCAAAGATGCAGCGGATGCGCGCCATCAGCTCAGCGGTTGCATCCGAGGTGCCAGACTTGCCGCGTGCGCCCGTGTACTTGACGAGCGCGAAGCCGCAGTTTGCGCGCGCATCGTTGCGCTTCTCGGAGACCTCCGGATAGTTGGGGTCAAAGGCGTTGCAAACGTCGGCAGACAGGCAGACCGAGTTCTCAAAGCACTCGTCGAGCAGCACGTCCTGGGCGCGGCACAGATCTGCCATAAAGGTGTCGAACGCGCGGGACTGCATGCCGGTTACGCCGTCCGAGCCGATCTCCTCCTTGTCCACCAGCAGGCAGACGCCGGTATGTGCCGGAGTCTCGGTCAGGTCGAACAGAGAGGTTGCCGCCGGGTAGGAGCAAACGCGGTCGTCGTGGCCGTACGCACCGACAAACGAGCGGTCAAAACCGATATCGCAGGCATTGAACGCCGGAACGCAGCACAGCTCGGCAGACAGGAAATCCGCTTCGGTCATGCCGTACTCGCGGTTAAGGTGCTCCATAATGGCGAGTTTGATCTTCTCGCTGCACTTTTCGTCCACGGTTTCGCTCGGAACCGAGCCGATGAGGATGTTCAGACCCTCGCCCTTGATCACCTCGGTCGCCTTGCGGGTCATCTGCTCGGTAGCAAGGTGCGGCAGCAGGTCGGTGATAACGAACTTCGGGTCGGTCGGCTTGTCGCCTACGCGCACCTGTACGCGCTTGACCTCGCCGTTCTCGCAGACGCAGACAACGCCGCGCAGCTCGAGCGGAATTGCGGTCCACTGGTACTTCTTGATGCCGCCGTAGTAGTGGGTCTTGAAGAACGCCATGCCATTGTCCTCGTACAGCGGCACGGTGCGGATGTCAACGCGCGGTGCATCGAGGTGCGCGGCGGTCAGGCGCACGCCCTCGGCGAGGCTCTTTTCACCAATAACAGCCAGCATGATGCCCTTGTGGCGGTTGATGCGGTAGATCTTGTCGCCCGGACGAAGCGTGTCGTCACGCGTCCAGGCGCGGAAGCCTTTGCTCTCAGCCATGCGGGCGATTTCCAGCACAGCGTCACGCTCGGTTTTGCTCTCGTCGAGGAATTTTTTGTAACCCTCGGCGTAGGTCTGAATGCCCTGCTTGTCCTCGTCGGTCAAACGGTCAAAGCCGGTCTTTTTGTCGTAAAAAAGCTGTTCGGAAGTCATGTTGCATTCTCCTTTTTTAATCCGAATCACTTAATGAGTTGACTGTATAAAGCATCGGTGTCCCGATAGAGTGCATCGAGATCGCCGTTGTTTTCGATGATAAAATCGCATTTTTCGCGGTAAAACGCGTCGTTCGGCTGCGCGTCAATGCGGGCGCGTGCGGCTTCATCGGACAGACCGTCCCGCTCGATGATACGGGCAACGCGCGTGTCGTGCGGCGCGAGCACAGCGACGATTTTGTCGCAGAAGTCGTCCGCACCGGCTTCAAACAGGGTCGGCGCATCGTACAGCACGATGGGACACGCGCTCTGCGCGTGAATCGCATCAAGAGACGCCTTGCGGATATACGGTGTGGTGATTTCGTTGAGCTGCTGCAGCTTTGCAGGGTCGGAAAACACGATTTTCGCGAGTTTCGGACGGTCAAGTACGCCGTTCGCGTCGGTTACGCCGCCAAAGGCGGTATCGAGCGCGGACAGCATTTCGCGGTTCTCCGCACAGAGCGTGCGGTACACCGCGTCCGCGTCCACCCAACCCGCGCCGAGAGCGCGCATACGCGCGGCAACCGTGCCTTTGCCGGTGCCGCTGCCGCCGGTCAAGCCGATGATTTTCATTAGTTTCACTTCCATTGCTCTACATATGGTTTGAAAACATCATATAAAAGTATGGTATATTTGATAAACCAGTTAAACTGATCTACCTTTTTTGTTTCGTCAAATATCGGAATATTTCTTTGCAAGCGAACACGACTTGCCTTCTTATTCGGCAGCGCCATCCACTCGAGTTGCATATCTATTTGAGCTTGAATATTTTCTCTATGTTTTTCTAAGTATTCAAAAAACTCTTGATCGTCACTGATATACAATTCTACACGTTGTTCATTGGTCTGTGTATTGACATTCAATGAAAGCGAATATCTCGATGCCCCAATGCTAAAAGTGTACCATGTCCTGATCGGAGGTTTTTTCAGCTTAAAATACTCGATAAACTTTTTGTTGCTTTGCGCATATTCGTTAAAATCTGTCCAGTAATTTAGTAATCGAGATTGCAATTGTCCTTCGGTTGCAGATATATTCTTTACTTGTTTTGCCCAATTATTAGGCTGTTCTAAAATATTAAAATGAACTGCCGGAGCCGAATCCCCGATTCTCCACAATTCCACTTCCACCAAGAAAAACGCCGTTTCATCGTCTGTATGCTCATTCAGCCATTCCATCGCTCGACGGTGTTCTTCTCGTGCCTGTTTGACAATCCATACAATGATTTTTGCGCTTTTACCAGCCGCATAGGTCAGCAATTGACCCAAATGTGTATGGTTGGAACTTTCCAGTTGATTTTCGATCACAACGGTATTATCGGTTCCTTCTTCAGAAGCCAATATATCCAAGCTGAACTTGCCTACGGCCGATTCACGCTCACGAAAACACAAATCAACACCGATAGCTTCGCCCAGTAAATTCAGATTATTTTCCAGCCAAGGTGTAAAATCGTATGCTTCATTAGGCCAAACCGTTCGCAAATCATATTCCCGCTTCAAATCAGCCAGTTGTATATTCATTTTTACACCTCAATAATCGAGAATCCCGCCGCTTTCTTAATCCGGTTCGCCACTGCAAGACCGAGACCTTCATCTGAGGGGCACTGCGCCCAGATCTGCGTCACCGCGGTATCATCGAACGCCCGCAGGCGGTCGAATACCTCGCGCGCCTGTGCACCGAGATCGTCCCTCGAGCCGAAGCACTCCACAATGCAGTTCGGGAACATATCCTTGTACTCATCAAAGCACAGCACACCGGTTGCGTCACCGATACGCTCCGCGATGTACTTCGCCGTGTCCTGCGGGTTGCCGCGCACGACCGTTACAGGCGCTTTCGGCGCATAATGCCGGTATTTCATGCCGGGCGCCGACACCTTCACGTCATCCCCGATCTTCTCGTACAGGGCGCGGTCAACATCCACCTCACCGAGCACCGAGCGCAGCTGCTCGAGCGTGATGCCGCCCGGGCGCAGCAGGCGCGGACGCTCGAGCGCGAGCGTGATTACCGTGCTTTCCACGCCGACGCCGCACGCGCCGCCATCCAGTACAGCCGCGATCTTACCGTCCATATCATGCATGACGTGCGCCGCCGTGGTCGTGGACGGTCTGCCGGACGTATTCGCGGACGGAGCTGCCAGCGGTACGCCGCTCTCCCGAATCAGCGCACGCGCCATCGGGTGCGACGGCAGGCGGATGCCCACGGTGTCCAGTCCGCACGAAACCTCGTCCGGGATGCAGTCGCCCTTGGGCACGATCATGGTCAGCGGACCCGGCCAGAACGCGTCTGCAAGCAGCTTCGCCTGCGGCGGAACCGCCGGACACAGGTCGTAAATCTGGTCAAAGTCCGCGATGTGGACGATCAGTGGGTTATCCTGCGGACGGCCTTTCGCGAGGAAAATTTTCTTTACCGCCTCGCCGTTCAGCGCATTCGCCGCAAGGCCGTACACGGTTTCGGTCGGCATGCCGACGACCTCGCCCGCTCGAATGAGTTCTGCGGCGGTTTTTACCGCGTTTTCGTCGGTTTCCGGTGTCAAAAGAGTTGTTTTCATCAGTTTACACTTCCATTTATGATATCAATGGTCTTTTTCTTCCACTTTGGTGACGATGCCGTTTCCCAGTGTCAGGTCGAGCGTTACCTCATCAAACGGCTGTGCAATGAGGTACGAAAGGCAGGTATCGGTGTCCGCATAGTCCGGCGTGCCGAGCAGCTCACGCACCTCGTCCGCGCTCATGCCGACAAGCTCGGTGCTGTTTTGCAGGTCGCCGACCGTGAAATGCCGCTGTGCCGGTGCGGTTTTCGCCCGGTTTTCCGCAGAAAACGTCTTTGGCACGCCGATACCGAGGTCAAAATAACGGTTTGCGTTCCAGATGCCGTTTCCCGCCAAAGAGATGTTTATCGGACATTCACCATGTTATACTCCAATCATAAAAGAAAGGAGTGCTTCGCATGGTAAAAAACAAGAACATTTTCGTCACGATCACCGGCTTTCAGCACTATTACGGACGTGAGCCGTTCCAGATCGGCAATCTCATCCGCTGTGCCAAGGAGCCGGGCAATCCGTACGACAGCGATGCCATCCGCGCGTTTCTGCCGTACATCGGCAAGGTCGGCTACATCGCCAACAGCCCGCAGACCAAGGCCGGCGGCACGGAGAGCGCGTCGCGCATTTACGAGCGCGTGCCCAAACGGTTTTACGTCCGTGTGCTGTTCACCACCTGCACCAAGATCATCTGCCGCGTAGAATTCGGCGATATGTCCGATCTGAATGCTGAGTTGGAGAGCCAGACCGAGGACAAGTGGGACGATTGGGACGATGAGGATGACGAAATCCAGTTCTAAGGCAATACCGCATAATTGAACAAGAGTGATTTGCGAGTAAATTTTGCGTACTGGCGAGGCACAGTTTTGCGGTAATACTCGATGTATTACCGTGAAACTGCAACAAAGTCAGGACACAAAATTTCCGCAAAGCACCGCAGCTTTAATTGTGCGGTGTTGCCCCAAGGTTACATTTCGCTCTGCTCCTTCAGCTTTTCCGCTGTGTCAGCCGCAATAAGCGCGTCTAAAATCTCGTCCATATCGCCGTTCAGGAACTGATCCAGCTTGTAGATGGTCAGCTTGATGCGATGATCGGACACGCGATTCTCCGGGAAATTGTAGGTGCGGATGCGCTCCGAGCGGTCGCCGGTGCCGACCTGACTTTTGCGGTCAGCGGCGATGGCGGCACGCTGCTTTTCCACCTCGGCCTCGTACAGCCGCGAACGCAGCACGGACAGCGCTTTCTCCTTGTTCTTGTGCTGGCTGCGCTCGTCCTGACACTCGACGACCGTGTTTGTCGGGATATGGGTGACACGGATAGCCGATGAGGTCTTATTGATGTGCTGACCGCCCGCGCCGGAGGCGCGGAACGTGTCGATGCGTAAATCCTTCGGGTCGATATAGAAGTCGAGTTCCTCCGCTTCGGGAAGGACAGCCACGGTGGTTGTCGAGGTGTGCACGCGGCCCTGACTTTCGGTCTCGGGCACACGCTGCACGCGGTGTACGCCGCTCTCGAACTTGAGCCGCGAGTACACCTTGTCGCCTGCCACGCGGAACACGATCTCCTTATAGCCGCCCAGCTCGGTCTCGGATTTGTTCATGACCTCGGTCTGCCAGCCGCGCTTGTCGGCGTACATCGTGTACATGCGGTACAGGTCAGCGGCAAACAGCGCGCTTTCCTCGCCGCCTGCACCGCCGCGAATCTCAACGTAGATATTCTTCTCGTCGTTCGGGTCCTTGGGCAGCAGCAGGATCTTCAGCTCTCCCTCCAGACGGGCAATGTCGCTCTTGGCCTGCTGCAGCTCCTCCTGCGCCAGCTCCTTCATGTCCGGGTCGGACAGCATTTCGGTCGCGTCCGCGAGCGTGCGCTGTGCCTGCTCGTATTCGCGGAACGCGGTGACGATCGGCTCAAGTTCGTTGCGCTCACGCAGCAGCCTGGCCGCCCGGTCGGGATCGTCGTATAAATCCGGCGCGGAAAGCCGTATTTCCAGCTCGTCCAGCCGCGCCGCTAAGACTTTCAGTTTTTCAAACATACTCTATCTCCAAATCGTGTGAAGCACGGAAAATTCATTAAAATTGCGTTTACCAGCGTCCGGTGAACATCAATCCCATGATGGAGCAGTATTCGCGGCACCTTACCGCCATCCACTGCCCCGGATACGGCGTTTTCGCGGGAACGCCTGCGTCACCCAGACCGGCGTGCGCCAGCAGGCGGCGTGCGCGGGCAAGATGATAATCATTTGTAATTACGGCAACAGCTGCGCCCTCGGGCAGTAGCTTTTTTGCGTTGGCGATATTCTGGATGGTCGTGCTCGACTTGTTCTCCAGGATCAGCCGTTTCGCATCTGCGCCGTGCGCGATCATGTAATCCTGCATGGCTGCAGCCTCGGTGCGCGGCTCATCGCCGCCCTGACCGCCGCACAGGATGGCCTGACTGCCCGGATTGACGTTCAGCACCGCAATTGCCGTATCGCATCGTGCCGCCAGAGCCGCCGACGGCTGTCCGTTCGGATTGACGAGCGCACCCAGCACCAGATAGTAATCCGCCTGCGGCGCAGCTGACGGGTCATCCTCGTCGAATGCTATGCCGATTACAAACACCTGCACCGCCGCAAACGACAGCACGAACAATGCAAACAGTACGCGTCCCACGCGCGATAAAATGCGGCACGCCTTATGCTTTTCGCGTCCGCGCAGCATCAGCCATTCCCCCATACAGCCGATGGCAAGCGCCAGCAGGAAAATACCGCCGAACCGCGACGGCTTCCAGAACAGCTGCGGCACGCCAATGATAGCAAACAGCACCGCAAGCCCTATCCATACCCTTTTTTCTTTCATTGCAGTTCCTCCAGCTCGGCCGCAACGGCTTCCCATTCATCCATTTTTGCGGCGAGTTTTTCGTCACAGGCTTCTTTTTCGGTCATCAGCTCGAGCAGCTTGCCGGAATCCGATGCCGCGTCCACCATCTGCTGTTCGAGGTCGGACGACTGGGTTTCCAGCTGCGAAATCTCGCGCTCGAGCGTGTTCAGCAGCTTCTGCAGATTCTTGGTGCCGCCGGTGCGCTTTGGCTTCTCAGGCGGCTTGGGCACGTCGTCCAGCGTCGGCACAGCGGCCTTTTTCTTCTTGGGCGCCGGTGCAGGAGCCGCTTCCGGCAGTGCGCCGCCGCCCTTGGCGCGCCAGTCAAGGAACGCGCTGTACGAGCCGATAAAGTCGGTCAGGTGACCGTTTTCGAGATACAGCACGCGGGTTGCAAAGCGCTCGACGAAGTAACGGTCATGCGAAACAAACAGCAGCGTGCCGTCGAATGCCTCAACCGCCTCCTCAATCCACTCGCGGGATGCAAGGTCAAGGTGGTTGGTCGGCTCGTCGAGGATGAGCAGATTGAGCGGATCGTACATCAGCTCACACAGGCGCAAACGGCTTTTCTCACCGCCGGACAGCATATCTACGGTTTTCAGCTGGGTTTCACCGGTAAACTGGAACGAGCCGAGCCGGTTTCGCGCCACCTGCATGGATACGTTCTTGTCGTAGATGAGCGTGTCGATGAGGTTGCGGTGCGGATTGGCAAAATACACCTGCTGCGGCAGGTACGCCGGCTTGAGTCCAACGCCCTTGCGGATGACGCCGCCGTCCGGCACTTCCTCGCCGAGCAGGATTTTCAGCATAGTGGTCTTTCCGGCGCCATTTGCGCCAAGCAGCGCGACACGCTCGCGGTTACGAATGTTGAACGATACATTATGTAATATTTCTCGTCCGTCATAACTTTTCGTAATATCGCGGACCTTGAGCACTTCCTCGGTCTCGTAGTTCGGGTCGCCAAACGTAACAGTCATTTTCTTGTCGGTCTTGGGCCGGTCAGTGACCTTCATACGCGCAATGCGCTTCTCGATAGACGCGGCACGCTTCGCCAGATGCTCGGTTCCGTGCTCGTGCATGGAACGCGCGGTCGCCTCCAGACGCTTTTTCTCGGCCAGCTCATGCTCATGGTGCTTGAGCTGCTCCTCACGGCGGCGCTCACGCTCAACTGCATAGTACGAGTAGTTGCCGTTGTAGAAATCGCAGGTGCAATCGTGGATTTCAATCACGCGGTCGCAGCACTGATCGATAAACCAGCGGTCATGCGAGATAATGAGCACGGTGCCGCGGTAATTCTCGAGGTAATTGCCCAGCCAGTCCACAGCGTCCATATCGAGGTGGTTGGTCGGCTCATCGAGCAGCAGCACGTCGGTCTGCTCAAGAATGATGCGGGCGAGATTGATGCGCGTTTTTTCGCCGCCGGAGAGCAGGTCAAACTTCTGCGAACGCATTTCCTGCGCGATTTCAAGACCGTTGCATACGCGGTTGATCTCGTAATCGCGGTTGTAGCCGCCGAGGATTTCCAGCCGCGTTTCCAGCTGCGCGTAGCGCTTGAGCAGCGATGCGTCATCCGGCTTGCGCGTCATTTCGTCGGTCAGCGCGTCCATTGCTGCCGCAACTTCGTCGGACTCCTTGAACGCCAGACGGAGAATGTCCTCCACGGTCGATTCCGGCGGAAAATCCGGCATCTGGTCAATGACACCGGCGGTTCGTCCCTGTCCGAACGCAACGTGTCCGCCGTCATACGACAGCCGACCAGTCAAAATATTAAGCAAAGTGGTCTTTCCGGCGCCGTTTGCGCCTAAAATAGCAACCTTTTCGCCCGGCTGAATGTCGAACGAGATGTCCTTGAGGATCAGGCGGTCACCATAATATTTGGTCAGGTTTTGTACGGTAATATCTGCCACGGAGAGAACTCCTTTCAATGCACTTTTATTCAGCTTATATTA
>OOCB01002909.1_pt1 | contig 18091 bp, 14 predicted proteins | sample 1671351 | NCBI WGS metagenome assembly OOCB01 (sample SAMN06348148, study PRJEB24527) | human gut metagenome | biome: human gut; feature: ankylosing spondylitis patient; material: feces | host: Homo sapiens | place: China | collected 2015-10
CCTGACAAGAACGCCAGGCATCGGCTACTAATTCCGGTGCCTGGCGTTCTTTGTTTCTGTTGTAAAAGAAAGCTCCTGCCTTTCATCGCGAGAGGCAGGAGCAGATTAGTTTGTTCGTATAAAAACCTATCTTACTGTTACTTTCTTTATGAAATTTTTTGACTGAATAATGTATATGCCGCTTTGTAAATTGAATTGCATTGCAGTGCCTTCCTTTTCAGCTATCAGCTGGCCGAGAGTGTTGTAGATTCTTGCCGTCACCTCTTCGGCAGCCGCCACATATACCGTACCGTTGGCTGCTGAAACTTGAATATTCCCGTTTTCAACGGATTCCACACCCGAAGTTTCGTTGATTTCCACTTTGTCGATGTGAATATTGTAGCCATAGTCCGACACGCCTTTGAAAGCGATGGCAATGGCTTTTTCTCCTGCATACTTGTTGAGGTTGAATGAATATTGCTTCCAACCGTTTTCTGCGGCTTCTCGGCTGATTTCGCCCATGCTTTCCACTGAACCGTCGGCTTTTACCACTTCAACGGCAACTTTGTCGTTGGTGGTAAAGGTGCCGGAATAGTGGTAGAGTGCGAAGCTCAGATATTGTTCCTTTCCGGCTGCCAGTTGGATGGCTGGAGAAATGATTCTTGATTCCGTCAGTTTCGGAACATCGGCTGAATATGAATTGAATGTGAGCAGACCGTTGTCGGTGTCGAATGCTTCGGTTGTCGGATTGTTTCCGCTGGATTCTACTGACCAGCATACGGCATTGTTGCTGAGATTGCTTTCATACCAGTTGTATGCTGCTGTTCCGTTGGCAAATGATTCCGTGAACGGCGTCGACAGAGTGTTGCCGAAAAGCATTGCCTTTGAAACGGTGGCTTCCGATTCTCCGGCAGAGTTATAGGTAGTGACGGTATAGAAAGTATAGGCGTATTCTTCGCCAGCCTTTTCATCGGTGTAGCTGCATTCCGCCAAGTTGTCGGCAACGGTAACCCCGTCGTTGCGCACAATTTTGTAGCGGAGATTTTCTGTGTCGATGTTTCCGTTGTTGACTCCTGATTCTGGAGCTTCCCATGAAAGGGCGGCTTTACCGCCGTTGTCGGCAATTGTCAGATTGCTTACCGGCTTCGGGATGTCAGTTCCTGCCCAGACTGTGAAGCGGGCAAACAGGCCTTTTCCAACGTCGTTTTTTACGACAATGGCGATTCGTTTTTGTCCTTCCGTCAGTGTCAGGCTTTTTTCAAAATCAGCTCCCGGAGCATAGCCGCCTTCAGTGATGACGTTCTTGCCGTCGACCGATACCTGCACTTCCAAATCGCCAGTCAGCGTTTGTCCGTCAAAAGTCTTTTCCGGCAGTTTGAAGCTGAGTGTTCCTTCGAGAGCGCTGTTGTCGGTAGCGACATACGCCACATTCTCCACCCAGTTCGGTGCGCCATAGACCGGATTTTCAATGAAAGTGGCAACCATCTGATAAGGGCCGTCCGTCGATATCTGCGTGGCCTTGCCTGTTTCCGTGTTTACTTCAAAGATATCCATCACTCCTGAACGGGCTGAGGCATACCAGTAGAGCTTGTCAGTCCGATAGTCGAATGTCATGCTTTGGCTGTATTTGGGGTCAAGTCCGGTGTAGCCGATGCGCTTCATTCCGCAGTTCTCCTTCTCGATTTCGTACAAATCTCCTCTGGCATCAATGGCATACATTTTTCCTTTGCTGTTGATGGCGGCAACCGGGAATGTGATTTCGAGATAGTCCATAATGGGAGTCGAAACTCCTGTATTCGGGTCAAATTCGCGATAGTTGCGGTACACTCCGCTCCATGGGTCGGCGAAAAATCCGTAAGTCTTTCCTGTGGTCGGGTCGTAGCAGAGACTGCCGGCAAGGTTTTCAAGCAGTTCGATGACTACCGGTTCCTGTATCTGTTCCCATGTTTCGGCGTCGAATGCCAGATAACGGTTTCCGGAAGGATATCCGTCTTCCATATCGTTGGTCATGGCATATACCTTGCCGTTGACATACATGGCTGATTCCCAGGAAAAGTCAGCGCCTTTTACGACAGGATTCAGTGCTACCTTGTCGGTTGCATAGAAGTTGTAAAGGCCGAGGTCGGCTTCTCTGTCCTGGTCGCTTGTCCAGAATTTTGAACCGGCCATTGTTCCCCAAATAAGAGGTTCATTGTCTGTGCGAAGCAGGTTTCCGCTAACTTCCGACAGGCTTTCTGCTGTCGCCGTAGCGCACAGGGTAAGTAGAGCTGTTGATATGAGTAGTTGCTTTTTCATACGCGGCTAAAAGATAATGGAGTGGGACGAAAGAAAGTGTCCCGCTCCATTATCGGTTACAGTGATTATCACGGCCGAGTTCGCCTTCGTTGTTTGAACCCCAAGTCCAAAGAGAACCGTCGGCTTTCAACGCTGCAGTGCTGGATACGCCAGTGCCCAAAGCTACCCAATCGTTGTCAGTTCCAATTTGCACAGGGGTGTAGAATACTGTTTCTTCGCTGTTGTTGACTTGTTTTCTTTCGTTTTCACCCCATGCCCAAAGTGTACCGTCAGCCTTGATACCTGCTGAGTGATAGAAACCGGATGCGGCATCGAGCCAGCGGTCAGTTCCCAATTGGATCGGCATATCGACGTATTCGTAATCTGCACCATGTCCTGTTGCATAGTCCCAATTGCTTCCCCAAGTTCAAAGGGTTCCGTCGTTTTGGATAGCGCAGTACGTTGATGAGCGGCCTCTGATTTGTTTCCATTGTGCATCGTTTACTTTAGAAGGTGTATAAACACCGCCGTAAGTGCTCACGCTCGGTTGGCCGAGCTGTCCGTATGTGTTGGCTCCCCAAATCCACAATGTACCGTCTTCCTGGATACCGGCAGAGTTGAAACTTGAAGCGCAGATGAATTTCCATTTGGCATCACCGATTTTTTCAAAGGTACTGATGTCGTAGTTGAATTCGTAGTCACCGCATTTCCCGTTACCTATTTGTCCATAACCATTGGAACCTGATGCCCATAGATAGCCGTCTTTGTCGAGGACCATCGTATGGCTGCTACCTGCCATGTCTTTCCATTCAGAGTTTTCTACTTGAGCCTGTCCTTGTGCAGCAAAAAGTGCGGCAGCAGATAAAAGTGTAATTGCTTTTCTCATAACTTATATATTTATGTTAGTTTGTGATAAATCGAATGTTTTTTCTTTGTTTTTGTGTTGATTTGTTATTGGCAAATGTATAAACAAAACAAATTAAAACAAGCGAAATGTCCCGAAAAGCGGGGACATACAGGTAGAAAAAAGGGGACATTTTCCCTATATTGTTGAAAGATAGCTGAATAGCGAGCAGGTGTCGTCGAGGTGCATTTTGGTGGAAATTCGTTGTTTTCTCTTTTTGCAGGCTTCGATGGTGATGTTGAGAAGTGATGCAATTTCTTTTGTATTGAGTCCCATATAGGTGTAGGCGATGAAGCGGACGTCGTTGGCGTTGAGGTCCGGATGCTTTTCACGCAGTGAGGTCATGAAAGTGGAGTTGACTTCTTCAAAATAGGTGAGGAAATCTTCCATTTCGGTGTTATTCCGCAACTGGCTTTTAAGTTTCAGCAGATATTGATTGTAGGTTGTATTGTTATTGATGGAGTCGATTTTCGACAGAAAGTCGAGAGTTTCCTTCATCAGTTCGTTTCGACTGGAGAGGTGGAGGGCTTTGGCTGTCAGTTCTCTGTTTTTCGCTTCAATTTTTTCGTATAGTTCCGATTTCTCGATTCGCGCTTTCATTTCTCTTTCCTTTAACTGGTTTTCGAGAATGATTTTTTTGTTCTGCGCGTCTTCCAGTTCCAGTTCAACGATTTTCTGCTGTTGCTCTGCCATCTTGCGCTTCTGTTTGTTTTTGCCAATTTGCATTCTCAGTACCCAAATGACGATGACAATCAGTATGGCAAATGTGGCAAAGAGCCAACGTTCGAATTTGATGGCGACCTGCTGTTCTCTCAATTTAGCCTGTGAATTGAGTAAGTCGAGCTTGATCTGGCTGTTCTCGTAAAACAGTTGGTTGCGGGTGCTTTGCAGTGAGTCCTTGATTCGCATGGCGGAGTCGAGATAGGCTATCGACTGTTCGAACTGACGGGCTTCCTGATAGATGCCTGAAATGTGGCTGTAGACCGATGCTTTAAATTTCAAGTCGTTGGAAACCAATGCTTTTTCCGCCAGCTCAGTTGCCGCTTGTGTCTTATGTTCCTGTGCGGCTATCGTGGAATAGTCCATCATCATACTGCAGTAGGTGTGCGGGTCGTTGGCATACGTCACCATCGGTTGGATTTCATCCAGCAACAGTTTCGCCTCGCTGAATTTTTGATTGGAAATCAGAATGTTGGCTTTCGTTTGCTTGGCAAGGAGTATCTGGTTGAGTTCGGCTTTCGGAAGGATTGAGATGGATTCGTCAATGAACTCTTCCGCAGCAGTCATATTGCCTTTGATTTGGTTGATTTTTGACAGGTTGATGGCTGTTGCACCGCGCAGCAGAGAGTCGTTATGCTCTTTTGCGTAATTATAGATTTTCTGGAATGACACGACTGCCTTGTCGTACTGTTCTTCCTCACAGTAGAGTACCGCCATGTTGTTGAGTGCCTTGAGGCTATATTCCGGCGGCAGGTTTTTCTCGGCAAAATCGTAGAGTTCGAGAAGCATATTCAGCGACTCGTTGAAATTGTACATTTCATAATAGCTTTTGGCCAATTGGTTGACCGCATCGAAATATTGCTCGTTCCAATTGTGTTCGTCAGCAATTTTTTTCGCTTCTGTGAGAGTCTGTATGGCGTCCTGGTATTGTTTGTCGCGCACAAACTGCTTGGCCGACATTATCAGCGTATCGCATTGTTCTTTTGTTTGTGGGCCTTTCGTTCCGCATGACGCCAGCACTGACAGCAGGAAAAGGGATACGAACAGGTATATAGTCGATTGTAGCAGATTGCAGATTTTATTCATTTCATTCTATTTTCGGCCAAAAATACGAAAAAAAGCAAAATATTTAAAATAAAAGTAACGGGAAATGCAAAACCGTATGGCTGCATTTCCCGTTACTTATGTATTGATGTCGGAATTCTAAAGGTTTCCGATAGTTTTCAGCAGTTGGTTTCCGAGGCCGATAGTGTAGCCGTGGGATTCAAACACGACACGGTTGAAAGTGTCGGCAATGATGAATACCGGAAGCGGAGAATGCTGGTGAATCTTCATGTCCTGATAGATGGCTTTGCGGATGGTTTGTCCGTTGTCGATACCGAACACTACGTTCGACGGCAGACCCTTTATCGGTGCGGAGCAGTACTTGTCGTAAGCCCTGCGGTCGGGGAACAGGAATATCATCTTGCGTCCCCATTTTTCCAGCTCGGTGGCTTTGGCTGCGATGTCCTTCAGTGCATGATCGGTAGGTTCTTGCCCTACGCCAAGCAGACCGATTACGAAATATCCGCGGCCGGTTGTGAGCAGTACCGATGTCTCCTCACTGCTTTCCGCCAGTGTAAACCGAGATTCGGAGTTGAAACTGCCGATTACGCGGATGGCTTCCGTGTTGTCGCGCATGACAAGCGATGATTTGGTGAGTTTGCCCGGCTCAACATTGAAAGTGGAAATCTGTGCAAGCACGCTTCCGTTGGCGAGGCGTGTTCCGGAGGTAAGCATATAGTAGCCGCATTCCACTTCCGACGGTTTTTTGAAAATTTCGCTCCACGGTTCAAAGTCAGGATACTGAAGGAGATCGAACGTCGTGCCGTTGTTTACCGATAGCGTGTAGTGGCGGTAATATTCGGGGTCGTCGAGACGGGGTATCGGTTTGTAGTCGAGTTGCAACTGTCCTGTTTCGTAAGTCTCCGAGTGGGAGAACTGGCGGACAAACACGTCCTTGTCTTCGAAACGGTAGAACACGTTGCCCGTCACGCTGTCAATCCAGGTAGGAATACCCATTGAGCGGGAGAGTGCCACATAGAAGACAACCAGCGATTTACTGTCGGCCACGCGGCTGCGCCAAACGCCTTCCGGAGAAATTATCGTGTTGACCGTACAGAGTTCGTCGTTGACCGTAATGTTGTCAACACACCATTGCGCCACTTCCCAAGGGAAATCGTGGAAACGTTTTGCCTGTTCCGGAGTGATTTCGCGCTTGAAGAACGAGCGGTAGGCCGTCAGCATCTCGTTGCCGATGCGCGGGGCCATTACAGTTGCGGCATCTGCCTCGATATCTGTGTTGTAGAGGTGGTCATCAAGAATCAATTGCGGCGTGTCGCGAAGGTCTTTTTCCGAAAGTGTCGCGAGTAGTTGCAGGGCACGTTCCGTATAGCCTTTGCGGGCGGCTGTACGCAGGTAGTTCATGATTTCCTTCCAATTGCCGCGGGAGCCGACGATGTATGGGCGGATGCTCTCTGCATCCAGACCTGTCTGTTTGGCAAATGTTTCGATTGCTGCGCTGTCGGGGAATGTGGCAATGTAGGCGTTGCGGATGGAGTCCTCCTGATGGAAACGGCGGTCGTTTTCTGCACGTTGTTCCGGGGTGACTTCCGGCAGGTTAGCCTTTTCAGCTGGCGGAACAATGTCGAACGATTCGGAAAATACTTCTCCGATATGACGGTTGAGTGCCACTTTAACGACAGAGTCCTTGCCGAACGATACTTTTTTCCAGCCAAAGCGGTCGTCCTTGGAAGCGAATACCATCATGTCGCCCAATCCGGCCGACAGGCGGGCTTTACCTTCCGCATTGGTCTGCTTGCGCGACACGGTGTAGAACTCTGCATAGTTGTAGAGCTTGAATTCTATGTTGGCTTCCGGTATGGCTTTTCCCGTCGTGTCTACCACTTCGACCGTAACGGGAGCATTGTCGGCATAGTTGGATATAACGTTGATTTCCGTATAGTTGGCTGTCGTTTTCATTACATCTTCCGGACCTTCGTAGTAGCCGAACACCTTCGTGTGCATCAGCATTCCGCGGCTTGCCGGAGCGTTGAACCATCCAAGGTTAAGCACCGGTTCCGGTTCGCAGGCACCGAGAAAATACCATTTGCCGTCGACCCAGGCTTCCACCCAGGCATGATTGTCGTCGGTATGTGCCCAGCGCGGAGTGTAGACCTGGCGTGCCGGAATGCCGACCGAGCGCAGTGCCGCAACCAGGAATGTCGACTCTTCACCGCAGCGGCCGTAAGCGGTTTTGACTGTGGCCAGCGGAGAACTTGTCCGTGCATCGGAGGGCTGATAGTTTGCCTTTTCATGGCACCAGTGGTTCACTTCCAGCACGGCATCGTACATCGACAGGTCCTTGATGCGCGGCATCAGTTCGTCGTGGAACACGAAGCGTGCGCTGTCGAGGCTTTCGTTGTTCACGCGTACGGGCAGAACAAAATGATAGAACAACTGGTCGGGGACCGTTTCTCCCCATTGGGTTTCCGTGCGGGTGGCAAACGCGCTGCGCACATTCGCCAGATAGAACTCACCGCTGTAGTCGGTGATGTCGCCTATTGTCATGTAGGCATAGAGAAAGGTCATGGCTTTCCGTTCTTCGGAACTCATTTTCGTGTCGAAAATGGAGAAAAGGTTGCCTTCGGCGAGTTGTGTTTTTTTGTATTCAAAATCATTGTTTACACGTTCCCAATAGGGATCGGTCTTGCTGCAGGCGGCAAGCAGCAGCGGCAATAGCAGAATTGCAAAGAGTTTTTTCATATCAGAGGTTACTAATGTCCGCTTATTAGTGGACGAGTTAAGAAATTAAATTTGCACTTAGTATAATTGTATTGATTGGTTGTATTGTGTTCGTTTCCTTGAACACTTGCATGGTCACTTGCATGGTCACTTGCATGGCCGTAAGTGTTATCTGTAATTTGTATTGGGCAGTAATAACTTAAGGGTTAAAAGGTTAATTCAATGATTCTGTCGATGTCTTTCGGTACGTTGGACAGCCGCACAACGATGCCTTCGTCCTTGACCTTGTCGAACTTGACGGCTTCACCGTTGTTCAGGCAGCGGGCGGATTTCACTTTTCCCGCCACCGGAAGGAACAGGGCATTGTCGGCCAGTTCGAGAATGTGGACATAGAGTTTGTTGTCCTTGCGTGTGGTTACGCCCCACGGATGCGGTGCGATTTCTCCGCCACGGGTTCCGTAGATGCTTTCTCCATATTTTCCGAGCCATTCGCCCATTTCACGCAGTCGTTCGACGGCTGTTTCCGGCAGTCGTCCGTCGGGTTGCGGGCCGATGTTCAGCAGCAGGTTGCCGTTGCGTCCGGCAGCACGCACCAGATAGCGGATGAGTTCGGCCGTCGGCTTGTAGTTGAGGTCTGTGATTTTGTATCCCCACATTCCGTTCATCGTCTCGCAGGTTTCCAGCGGCAGTCGGCTGATGGCTTGTCCCGAAAGTCCGGCGGTGTTTTCTCCCGGAAGGTCGCGTTCGAAAATCTGAATGTCTTCTCCTTCAAACGGTTCGAGATGGTGATTGTTGCCCACAAGGCATGCCGGCTGCAGGTTATGGATGTGGTCGTAGAGTCCGCGCAGTTTCCAGTCGAAATTAGGATTGCGGTCCTGGTCCCATACGCCGTCAAACCAGATGGCACCGATTTCTCCGTAGTTGGTCAGCAGTTCCGTCAGTTGGTTTTTCATGAATTCGTAGTAGTGCGGATAGCTTATGGCTGTACCCGGTCGGCCTGTGCCCAGTCCGGTGCGGCCTCGCGGTGCATCGTCGCGCCACCAGTCGATGAGCGAGTAATAGAGATGCAGTTTCATGTCCTGACGGCTGCATTCGTCGGCAAGCTGGCGCACCACGTCTTTTCCATAAGGAGTGGCATCAACGATATTGTAGTCGGACTGGTCGGTGTCCCACATCGAGAAACCTTCGTGGTGGCGCGATGTGAAGCAGATATATTTCGCTCCCGAACCCTTGATGGCATCTACCCATTCCTTTGCATTGAAGTTGTGGGGATAGAAGGCGTCGGCGAGCTTTTCATATTCCTTGTAATTGATATTCTTGTTGGTCATTGTCCATTCGCCGGTGGCGAGCATGGCATAAAGTCCCCAGTGGATAAAGATTCCGAATTTGGCGTCCTGAAATTCTGTCCGTGCCTGTAGGTTGGATTCTGTCGGAGCGTAGGGTACTTGTGCCTGTGTGTTGAACAGTAGGGCAAAAGCTGCGACGATGAGGATTAGTTTTTTCATTTTGCAGGGTATTAACGGTTTTTATGTTTTTTAATGGTAACAATACAAAATTAATAAAATAGCTGTCATCTGCCAACAGCCTGCGGCAAAAAAGAAAAAAGGCCGCCGATTCTCTTTCGAGCGGCAGCCTTGTATCATAAAGTGGCGAGAGATTTATTTCTTGTTTGCAATCATGTATTGTGCAATCTGTACGGCGTTGAGGGCGGCACCTTTCTTGATTTGGTCGCCTACAACCCAGAACGACAGGCCTTTTTCGTTGGTAAGGTCCTTACGGATGCGGCCAACGTAAACAGGGTCCTGGTTAGCCACGAAGAGCGGCATCGGGTATTCCTTGTTGGCAGGATTGTCGATTATGACAACACCGTTTGCTTTGCTGAAGGCTTCACGAGCTTCTTCCACGCTGATGGGACGTTCAGTTTCCACCCAGATGGCTTCGCTGTGAGCGCGCATTACCGGAACACGTACACAAGTTGCGCTTACGTTCAGCTCCGGAGCATGCATGATTTTCTTTGTTTCGTGGTACATCTTCATTTCCTCTTTCGTGTAGCCGTTGTCCATGAACACGTCGATATGAGGAATTACGTTGTAGGCCAACTGGTAAGCAAATTTTTCAATGGTCGGTTCCTTGCCTTCTGCCAGTTCCTTGTATTGGTTTACCAGCTCGTCCATGGCAGCAGCACCTGCACCGCTGGCAGCCTGATAAGTGGAAACGTGTACAGACTTGATTGGCGAAAGGTCATTGATGGCCTTCAATGCCACAACCATTTGGATTGTCGTACAGTTCGGGTTGGCAATGATGTTGCGCGGAGTGTTGAAGGCATCGTCGCCGTTCACTTCCGGAACAACCAAAGGCACGTCCTCGTCCATGCGGAATGCGCTGGAGTTGTCAATCATGATGGCTCCGTACTTGGTGATGGTTTCCGCAAATTCTTTTGAAGTTCCCGCACCGGCTGACGTGAACGCTATGTCGACACCTTTAAAGTCATCGTTGTGGCAGAGTTCTTTCACAACGTACTCTTTGCCTTTGAACGTATAAGTTCGTCCGGCACTGCGTTTAGAGCCGAAAAGCATCAGTTCGTCGATAGGGAAATTCTGTTCATCCAGAACGCGCAGGAATTCTTGTCCTACGGCACCGCTGGCGCCAACAATAGCTACTTTCATTTTTTCAATCAGTTTTTACGTTATATCTTTTAATTTAATTGATTAGAATGTGATTTGGTTGCAAAAGTACAAATATTTATAGGAATAAGCTAACAAAAGTCTTGAAGTTTTTAAGTTTTTGGTGAAAAAGTTGCAGAATTATAGGTTTTTATCATTTCAAAGTGCAAAATAGAGGAAGAATGGCGGCATCGTGATTTTTTATCCCCGGCTGTTTCGTTATTATTGCCAAAATTTGTAAATTTGCTTGTGTCTACTGCTATGCGTATCCTATGATTAGCCGTGCGGGGGCATTTTGGTGTATAACTGACTAACACAGTTTGATTGAATGGATGCACTTTTTAATATAACATTCCCGATAACCGACCCCACATGGATTTTCTTCCTTGTGCTTTGCATCATCCTGTTGGCACCCATTGTGCTCGGAAAATTCAATATCCCGCACATTATCGGTATGATTTTCGCCGGTGTGATTGTCGGGGAACACGGCCTGAACATTCTGGCGCGCGACAGCAGTTTTGAACTGTTCGGCCAGGTGGGACTTTTCTATATCATGTTCCTTGCCGGACTGGAAATGAACATGGAAAACTTCAAGAGCATCCGGGGAAAGGCCGTCACGCTCGGACTTATGGCGTTCATTGTCCCTATGGTGCTCGGATTTCTCAGTAATATATATGTGTTGAAATACAGTGTCCTGACTTCCTTGCTTTTGGCAAGTATGTATGCCTCGCATACGCTGGTTGCCTATCCGATAGTCATCCGCTACGGCATATCCCGACATCGGAGCGTCAGCATTGCCGTAGGTGCAACAGCAGTGACCGACACGCTGACTCTTCTTGTGCTTGCCATTATCGGCGGTATGTTCAAGGGCGAGGAAGCCGGTTCGTTGGGATGGCTGTGGATTATTATTAATGTGATGCTTGTCGGCGGTGCGATAGTTTATCTGTTCCCGCGTATCGGGCGCTGGTTCTTCCGTCAGTACAGCAATGGGGTGGTGCTGTTCATCTTTGTGCTGGCGATGGTGTTCTTTGCCGCCGGGCTGATGGAGCTTATCGGAATGGAAGGTATTTTGGGTGCCTTTCTCGCCGGATTGGTGCTGAACCGACTGATTCCGCGGGTTTCTCCACTGATGCACCATCTGGAATTCGTGGGCAACGCTCTGTTCATTCCCTATTTCCTGATTGGTGTCGGTATGCTTATCGACGTGCGGGTTTTCTTCGGGCATGTAGAGTCGATGAAGGTGGCCGGCGTGATGATTGTGATGGCTCTTATCACCAAATGGATTGCGGCTTTCCTGACACAGAAGATTTGCCGTCTTGAAAAAATAGAACGCGAACTGATATTCGGTTTGAGCAACGCGCAGGCTGCGGCAACGCTAGCGGCTGTGCTCGTTGGTTACAACATTATACTCGACAACGGGGAACGTCTGCTGAACGATGATGTGCTGAACGGTACCATTGTGCTGATTCTCGTCACCTGCGTTGTCAGCTCGTTTATGACCGAGCGTGCAGCCAAAAAACTGGCTATGGCCGAGGCCGACAAGACTGACGACATTTCGCAGAAGGAAGAAAAGGAACGGATACTGATTTCGGTGGGTAATCCGGAAACCATCAATTATCTGGTCAGTCTTGCGCTGGTGATACGCGACAGCCGTCAGAAAAACAATCTGTATGCCCTGAACGTGATAAACGACAACAATACCGACTCGCGTCTGCGGCAGGGAAAAATGTCGTTGGAAAAGGCGGGCAGAATTGCCAGTGCCGTCGACGTGCCTTTGCAGCTGTTGAGCCGCTATGACCTGAACATTGCTTCGGGTATCGTGCATACGCAAAAAGAAATTGAGGCCACGGATGTGATTATCGGTCTGCACCGGAAGTCGAATATCATTGACTCGTTTCTCGGTAATCTGACTGAAACTTTGCTGACGGAAATCAGCAGGGAAATAATAATCGTAAAAATGTTGATGCCGCTCAATACGATTCGCCGTATCGTAGTGGCTGTGCCACCGAATGCGGAGTATGAAAGCGGTTTTTCGAAATGGGTGAGACAGATGGGCAAGCTCAGCAGCGAACTCGGTTGCCGCATCTACTTCCACGCCGCAGCACAGACTTTGGAGTATATCCGCCGTCTGTTGGGTTCTAAGGCCGCTTCCGACACGGTGCGCCTGAACCTGATGGAGAGTTGGGATGACCTACTGTTGTTGTCGACGGAAGTGAACTATGACCACCTGCTGGTCATTGTCAGTGCCCGCCGCGGAACGATGTCCTATTTGAGCTCTTTTGAGCATCTCGCTTCTCAAATCAGCCGTTATTTTGCCAATACGAGCCTTATGGTGGTATATCCCGACCAGCTTGGCGAGGGACACGAACTTCCGGCAATCACCAATCCGCTTTCCGGCTCGGTCAATCCGCGCATACCGGTTGTTTATGCCCATGTCAAGAAGCAATGGCGTATTTTCAGACGGTGGTACGGAAAGAAAAACAGCAACTGATTTTTTCGGTAGCGTCAGTATACAGCAAGGGCGGTGCATGTGGTTTTCTGCACCGCCCTTGTTCTGTTTTTATTTGTAGTTGTCGGCAATGTTGTAGATGGAGTAGAATATTTCCTTGTCGACTTCGCTGAGTTCGATGTTGCGGCGTGCCATCACGCGTTTGGCTATGTCGAAGAACTTCGTCATCGACACGTCGGTATAGCCGGCAACGCTGCCTTCGGAGAATGAGGCCACGAAATTACGCGGGAATCCGGCTCCGTGAACATTGACACCGACACCGATGACGGTGGCCGTGTTGAACATGCAGTTGATGCCCGCCTTCGAGTGGTCGCCCATAATCAGGCCGCAGAACTGAAGACCGGTTTTGACGAAGCGGTGTGCGCGGTAGTTCCACAGTTTGATTTCCGTATAGTCGTTCTTGAGGTTCGACGCGTTGGTTCCGGCACCGAGGTTGCACCATTCGCCGATGACCGCATTTCCGAGGAATCCGTCATGCGCTTTGTTGCTGTAGCCTATCATTACAACATTGTTCAGTTCGCCTCCGACCTTGCAGTACGGTCCGAGCGTCGTAGCTCCGTAGATTTTTGAACCCATGTTCACATAGCAGTGTTCGGCGGCAGCGAACGGAGCGCGGATGCAGGAGCCTTCCATAATGGTGCTCTCCTTACCTATATATATAGGGCCGTTTGTAGTGTTGAACGTAGCGGCTTCCACCCATGCACCTTCCTCGATGAAAATTGTAGGCGTCCCGTCGTCGAAATGAGTCGGTCCGACAACCGTGCAAGTTTTGCTGAGCGGCTGTGACTCGCGGCCTGCCACAACGAGCGGATAGTCGGCAGCCATGGCACGGTCGTTATAAAGGAATATGTCGTATAGCTGGTGTATTCCGAATGTTTCGCCTTCGTAGTTCAGATTCTGTGTGAAATTCTGATTTTCAAAATCGGCGAAGGTTCCGCGATAGCCCAGCAGGCAGTCGTTCGTGGCGAGGGCTTCGCCCGGCTTCAATGCCAGCAGTGCGGCAGTCAGTTGCGGGTCTGGGCAGATGTTGCCGGCGATGAAAAGATTGTCGGCTGCCTCGTTCATCGGAAACTTCACGCGCAGGTAGTCCTTCGTCAAATAGGAGAATGATGCCTGCGGAATATGCTTTTCCCATTTTTCACGTATCGTGAGAATGCCGAAGCGGATGTCGGCAAGGGGGCGTGTATAGGAAATCGGGAGCAAATCAGTCCACGTATCCTTGGCGTCGAAAAGAATGACGTTCAGTTGTTCCATAACTTCAATGAATTTGATTTCCAAAGTTAGTAAATTGTTTCAAGAATCGGGCGATTTTGCGCTGAATCTTGTGAAACGACCGTAAATGTGTTTTATAACATAGTTAAAAATAAATAATATATCTGTATTTATTGTTAAATAAATTAGTCGTCTAAAACGTAAAAACCGCATAAAATAGGCAAATTGGCTCATTACTATATAAGAGGGGGTTAAAAACATTTGGCAGATAGGAATTTAGTGTGTATCTTTGCAACGCTTTTCGGATAGGCATCCGAGTGGTTTAGCAAGGCCTTGAAAATTACGGGCAAAAAGTGTCAATACCATAAAGATGTAAATCCGTCAAAAACGAAACTTTAGATTTAATTAATAGTAATAAGAAACAAAAAGAACTAAGATGCCTACAATTCAGCAATTAGTAAGAAAAGGACGTGTAGCATTGGAAGACAAGAGCAAGTCACCGGCATTGGACAGCTGTCCGCAACGCCGTGGTGTTTGCGTTCGTGTTTACACAACAACTCCTAAAAAACCTAATTCGGCAATGCGTAAAGTTGCCCGTGTAAGATTGACTAACGGTAAAGAGGTGAACTCTTATATCCCGGGTGAAGGTCACAACTTGCAAGAACACTCAATCGTAATGGTACGTGGCGGTCGTGTTAAGGACCTTCCAGGTGTACGTTACCACATTGTCAGAGGTACATTGGATACTGCAGGAGTTGCAGGAAGAACACAGCGTCGTTCTAAATACGGTGCAAAACGTCCAAAACCAGGAGCTGCTCCAGCTGCAAAGGGTAAGAAATAATCGTTGACCCCAAGCACAAACGCAGAGAGATAAACAAAACGAGTTAAAACTTAGTTTTTGTTTATTGGATTGAAAAATTCGGCGGAGTAAACAGCATAAGAGTAGGCTGTTGAAGATGCTAAAAGCAACCAAACGAACAAAAACAAATTTGATTTAAAAAATGAGAAAGGCTAAACCTAAAAAAAGAATTGTGTTGCCGGATCCTGTGTTCGGTGATACTCGTGTTTCAAAATTTGTGAACCACTTGATGTATGACGGAAAGAAAAACACCGCTTACACCATTTTCTATAGCGCACTTGAGACTGTGAAGTCAAAATTGCCGAACGAAGAAAAAACAGCGCTCGAAATCTGGAAAAAAGCGTTGGAAAACATTACTCCTCAAGTAGAGGTTAAATCACGTCGTGTGGGTGGAGCGACATTCCAAGTTCCTACTGAAATCCGCCCGGATCGTAAGGAATCTATTTCAATGAAAAATCTAATCAACTTCGCACGCAAACGTGGAGGCAAGACTATGAGCGACAAACTCGCTGCAGAAATCGTAGATGCTTTCAACGAACAAGGCGGTGCTTTCAAGCGTAAAGAAGATATGCACCGTATGGCAGAAGCTAACCGTGCATTCGCTCACTTTAGATTTTAATTTCATCAAATAGAGATTTACAATGGCTAATATAGACGACAAACTTAAGCTGACTAGAAATATCGGTATCATGGCTCACATCGATGCCGGTAAGACTACAACTTCTGAACGTATCCTGTTCTACACTGGTTTGACTCACAAAATCGGTGAGGTGCACGATGGTGCTGCAACAATGGACTGGATGGAACAAGAACAGGAACGTGGTATCACTATTACATCAGCTGCCACTACTACATATTGGAACTATGCTGGCAACAAGTACAAAATCAACTTGATTGACACTCCGGGACACGTTGACTTCACTGTAGAAGTAGAACGTTCACTCCGTATCCTCGACGGTGCCGTTGCAGCATTCTGTGCAGTAGGTGGTGTTGAACCTCAGTCTGAAACTGTATGGCGTCAAGCTGACAAGTATAACGTACCTCGTATCGGTTATGTAAACAAAATGGACCGTTCAGGTGCAAACTTCTTCGAAGTAGTTCGTCAAGTACGCGACGTTCTCGGTGCCAACCCGGTAGCTATCCAGGTTCCAATCGGTGCTGAAGAAACTTTCAAGGGCGTTGTTGACCTTGTTACAATGAAGGCTTTGTTCTGGCACGACGAAACAATGGGTGCTGAATACAGCGTGGAAGAAATTCCGGCTTCATTGAAGGACGAATGCGAAACAATGCGCGACAAGATGCTTGAAACTATCGCCGAATACGACGACGACTTCATGGCAAAATATTTCGACGATCCTTCAACAATCACTGAAGACGAAATCCGTGCCGTAATCCGTAAGGCTACTTTGACTATGGATATCGTTCCGATGATCTGCGGTTCTTCTTTCAAGAACAAAGGTGTTCAATGTCTGTTGGACGATGTTTGTGCTTACTTGGCAAGCCCGCTTGATTCAGGTGCTGTTGTTGGTCACGCAGTAGGTGATCCTGACAAGGAAGAAAAGCGTGAACCGTCGACAAACGAACCGATGAGTGCATTGGCATTCAAGATTGCAACTGACCCGTATGTAGGTCGTCTTTGCTTCTTCCGCGTTTACTCTGGTCAAATCGACGCAGGTAGCTACGTATTCAACAGCCGTTCTGGCAAGAAGGAACGTATCTCTCGTCTGTTCCAGATGCACTCAAACAAGCAGAACCCGAAAGACTTCATCGGCTGCGGTGATATCGGTGCAGGTGTAGGTTTCAAGGATATCCGTACTGGTGATACTCTCTGCGACGAAGCACATCCGATTGTACTCGAAGCTATGGACTTCCCAGATCCGGTTATCGGTATTGCGGTTGAGCCTAAGACTCAGAAAGACCTCGACAAACTTGGCGTTGGCTTGCAGAAGCTTGCTGAAGAAGACCCGACATTCCGCGTACAGACAAACGAAGAAACTGGTCAAACTGTTATCAGCGGTATGGGTGAGCTTCACTTGGATATCATCATCGACCGTCTGCGTCGTGAATTCAAGGTAGAATGTAACCAGGGCCGTCCTCAAGTAACATACAAGGAAGCCATCACACAACCTGTTGAACTTCGTGAAGTGTTCAAGAAGCAGACTGGTGGTCGCGGTAAGTTCGCCGACATCATCGTTCGCGTTGAACCGGTTGACGAAGGTTTCGAAGGCAACTTGCAGTTCGTTGACGAAGTTAAGGGTGGTAACATTCCTAAGGAATTCATCCCGTCAATCCAGAAAGGTTTCCAGACAGCTATGAAGAACGGTGTTCTTGCAGGTTATCCGGTTGAACAATTGAAAGTAACTGTAATCGACGGTTCTTTCCACCCGGTTGACTCTGACCAGTTGTCATTCGAACTCTGTGCTATCCAGGCATTCAAGAAAGCTTGCGAAAAGGCAGGTCCGGTTTTGATGGAGCCGATCATGAAGATTGAAGTTGTTACTCCGGAAGAAAGCATGGGTGACGTTATCTCCGACTTGAACAAGCGTCGTGGCCAGGTTGAAGGCATGGAAACAAGCCGCAGCGGTGCACGTATCGTTAAAGCGAAAGCTCCTCTTGCTGAAATGTTCGGTTATGTAACTGCATTGCGTACTATCACATCAGGTCGTGCAACTTCAACAATGTCATTCTCTCACTATGCTGAAGTAGGTTCGTCAATCGCTAAACAAGTATTGACAGAATGCCAAGGTAGAGTAGATTTATTGAAATAATTTTTATTAAAACAATATGAGCCAAAAAATCAGAATTAAACTAAAATCTTACGATCACAACTTGGTTGACAAGTCAGCTGAGAAGATTGTAAAGGCAGTGAAGGCTACAGGTGCTGTTGTATGCGGCCCAATTCCATTGCCAACACACAAGAAAATTTTCACAGTCAACCGTTCGACTTTCGTAAACAAGAAGTCGCGTGAGCAATTCCAATTGTCATCGTTCAAGAGACTTATCGACATCTACAGCTCAACAGCTAAGACTATCGATGCTCTCATGAAGCTTGAATTGCCGAGCGGTGTTGATGTTGACATCAAGGCGTAAGTTAGTTTTAAATCAGGAATTAAATTAAATTTTTAGAGAAATGCCAGGATTATTAGGAAAGAAAATCGGAATGACATCCGTATTCAGTGCCGACGGTA